>ENA-ORXI01000152-ORXI01000152.1-sediment-metagenome-genome-assembly--contig:-NODE-152-length-53395-cov-6.263926_pt1 | contig 53395 bp, 57 predicted proteins | sample MGYA00237861_ERZ511468 | MGnify/ENA primary metagenome ERZ511468 (study PRJEB26299, sample SAMN06266213) | sediment metagenome | isolation source: Hudson Canyon methane seep mesocosm | place: USA:Hudson...
TGAAACCATTCCAAGTTTGAGCTTGTTTAATAAAATATTTTCTTCAAGTAATATGGTTTGGGATTCTTGACAACTTGGATTATTGGATAGTATGTTTTTTTTAAAATGAAGAAAAACTTCATTGTCATATTTTATATCAACGACTTTAATTTCTAAAATATCTTCATTGTTAAAAATAGGCTCCACCAAGTCTTTTGCATTATCATACATAAATTCCCACATAGGTCTGGTTAATCCAGAAGATATGGTTTTTAATAGTTCTTTATGTGTTTTTGTCAGCTCATTTTTTAATTCTTGTTCATATTTATTTTGTAAATGGACTGTTGTAAAAAACATTGGTACAGCTAACCCTATAAAAAGAGCTACTAAAATTGTAATCTTTATATTTAAATTTTTAAACATATTATTCCAAATTAAATGCCTTTAATGCACGTTTAAATTCTTTATTGGAAATTTTATCGTAAGTACCATCTTTTTTCATTGTATCTAAAGTGGTTTGCCATTTTTCAATTATTTCATCGGGTGTATTTTTAGAAAAAGCCAAATACTGGTGCTGCTCTAATAATTTCACATTTGTATTTTCCAATAGTTTATAATCAACTTCAGCCTGTTTACTTCTAAAAGGTAAAAAAACATCTCCAACTTCAACCAAATCAGCTCTTTTGTAAACCAAAGCTCTTATGACTCCTTTGGTATGTCCAACAGCCACAAGATTCTCAAACCCTTCTTTTTGTAAAAGTTGATGGCCGGCATAATTTTTAACCACACCAATAGTATTGACTTTTTTGGCATCATTCAATGACTTTATTTCTATTGAAGATCCTTTTCTTTTATATAAATAACTTGTTGATTTTAAAAGTGGACCAACCCATTTAAAAAGATTTTCTCTGTTTGGACGGCGGCTTACGGGAAATAACATATAACCATCATTGTCTTTTATTAAATTATAGGCTTTATTCCAACTTGCTATTTCAATAGCTTGAGTATGATTCATCTTTTTTGCTAATTGTTGTACTATTTTTATAGCAATACCCTCAGGTTCATTTGTATTCATATTGGAATAAATAAATGGAGGTAAATCTTCAGCCATTATAGTAAATTTATCGGCGGCATAACTCATTTGAAACAACAGTGCCAGACTAAGCGTTGTTTTTATAAATATATTTTTCATTGTATACTCCTTTTATTCTACCTTTAAAAATTTTACCCAATTTTTGTGTTAAAAAAGTGGCATATTTTTCTTACCTAAAAAATTAAATTTTCACTGCATATATCTATAATTATTCATAGAGGTAATATGATACTGAACTTTGCACCTTTATAGCAACTGTTTTCATACTCATACTCTGTATTTTTTACAAGTATTTCTCCATTCATATGTTTTTTTATGATTTCTGAAGACATATACAATCCAATTCCTGTACCTTGACTTTTATGTTTGGTTGTAAAATAGGGTTCAAAGATTTTATTAATAATATCATCATTAATGCCTCCTCCATTATCTTGGATTTCAATCATGGCATTTTTATCTTTTTTATAGGAATTTATAAATATTAATTTTTTTGTTTGATTTTGTGCAACAATAGCATCAATTGCATTATTCATTATATTTATAAGCACTTGAACCAATTCATTATCAAATCCTTTTATCTCTACATCCTTTAGATTGTGAATAATTTCAATGCCTTTGCTTCTGAAGTCATCTCCGACCAAGTTATCTATTTTTTTATATAAATACCTTAGGTTAAAAACCTTTTTCTCTTTTTGTGGTTTAAAAAACTCTCTAAAATCATCTATGGTTTTAGACATATGTTGTAAAGAATCGTTGATATTTGATAGTTTTTCATTGAAATATTTCTCTTCATACATATCCATTTCCAATTTTAATTGCATAGCCATAACCAATGAAGAAACAATAGTTAATGGCTGTCTCCATTGGTGAGCTATATTTCCAATCATTTCCCCCATTGCGGCAAGTTTTGATTGATGCAACATCAAAATTTCTTTTTCTTTTAATTCATTTTGAGTACTAACTTGTTCTGTAATATCATCATAAACACCTACAATTCCTATAACTTCATCCAGATAATTGTATAAAGGAACTTTAGAAGTATTCACAATTTTTTTTGATCCATCTTTTCCTGTTATGGTTTCAATATAATTTAACTTTGAGCAATCATTATCCATTACATTTTTATCATCTTGGATATAGCCATCATGCTCTAATACACCAAAATCTTCATCTTTTTTACCTATTAATTCAGATACATCATTGAGTCCAAAATCCTTTATAAATAATTTATTTGCTCCTTGATATGTACTGTCTCTGTTTTTCCAAAAGATTCGGATGGGAGCATTATCTATAATATCTTGCAACAACTGTTTGGTTTCTAATAATTGATTATTTTTTTCAGTGATAATTTGCTGATTTTGTTCGGTATCTTTAATGGATGATATTAAAGACTCTTTCATGATATTAAAACTCTGTATGGTTTCATCAATTTCAGTAAAGATTGATGGTTCAACATTTTTTGTGTCTAAATTCAATTTTTTTAAATCGTGTGCCATATTTTGTAATCTATCTATGGGTTTAGATATTGCTTGAGAAATGATATACGAAATAATTAAAGAAATGATACCAATTAAAATCATCCAAATAATATTATTGTTTTGATTTTGTTTTAAAAGTCCTAAATAATCATTTGCTGGTACATACATACCAATAGTCCATTTAATATTATTCATCTCAAAAGGTGCAAATTTGCCTAAGTATCTTTTATTATCTAATTCAAAAGAGAACGTCTCATTTGTATTGGACTTATTTTTATTGACTCGTTGCAAAGAGGTATTGTATGCTTTAATAGCAACTTTATCATTGATTTCATTTATTTTAAGCAGTCGTGCTTTTGAATTTTCTTTATCTATTTTTATAGTTTGAGTATGAGGAAAAGCAACTATTTTTAAACTCTCATCTATTATGAACACTTTACTGTTATGACTTATCTTTAAATTGGATATAAACTTTGATAAATTACTTATTTCAATATCTACTCCAACAACCCCTTTTAGTCTGTTATTTTTATCATAAAGCGCAGTGGCTGTTGTAATTCCAGGTTGCTTAAGTGTAAAAAAAACATAAGGATCTGTCCAAATAATGCCTTTGTTTTTTTTTGCTAAATTGTACCAAGTTCGGACTCGGGGATCATAGGTATCTTTAATATCATTTTGATTTTTATATTTAAATTTCTTATCATAATATTTTATTTTAACCTTTTTAATTCCAAGTTGATTCATAGAAATTATTTTACTCATATAGCCATCTTTTTTTCTTAAGACCATGATAAAAGAACCATTTTCTTTTCCATAATAAATTGCAGAGAATTGGCTATTTAATTGTAATTGCTCGTAAAAATATCGCTCCATTGCATTTATATCTTCACTATTGACAACATCTTTTGAACTTAGTTTTTGTGTCAGTTTTGCAGCATCTCTAGCAGTTATCATGTAGGTCTTTGACTTATCCACAGCAAATGTTGAAATATTATCCATGATATCATACGCATGTTTTATCATAATACTTTTCGAGGAATAATATGAGGGTAGAATAATAGCAATAATAGCTATAGAAATAACAGCAGTAAAACAAAAAATCAATATGGTTTTTAAAGAAAATTTCATGAACATCCTTAAATATCAAACAAACATGGATTATTATACAATAATTAATAAATTTATTAATATGTATTTATATTAATGCTCGTTATTAAGTTTATGGTAGAATTTAAAAAAACAAAGTGACGAGATGGAAAAAGAAGAATCAACTATTTATTATTTAAAAAATGAAGATATTTTAAATAAGGATATTTTATACAATTATATTTATCCAAATTTAGAATCTAATTATTATTGGAGTGATGATTTTAGTGAAGAGTTTTATATACATTCTGCATATGCAGGATTTATTTGTGTCTCCAATTTTTACAATAATAAACTTTTACTTTTACCTGAACTTCAATATGAATATGCCATTTTAGATTTTGAAAACCTCCATATTTCAAAAAAAGTTCAAACCCTTATCAATAAAAAACAGTATGCACTTACCATAAATGAAAATTTTGAAGAATTACTTTCTCATATTAACAGCTACCATGAAAACTGTTGGCTTCGTGATCAATATCTAGAATTAATCAAAAAACTAAACATCTACAAACATAAAAGAATAAATTTTAAAATCATATCGGTTGAACTTAAATGTTTAAAAACCAATAAAATAATTGCAGGTGAACTTGGATACCAAATTGGATCAACGTATACCAGTTTGACTGGTTTTCGTAATACTCATAAAAAGTACAACAACTGTGGAACTTTACAACTGGTATTATTAGCACAGTATCTCAAAGTTAACAATTTTAGTTTTTGGAACTTGGGGCATGCGGACATGGACTATAAGTTAAATTTAGGGGCTATTGTTTATTCAAGAGCTAACTTTTTAAAAAGATGGATAAAAAAAACAAAAAATAAGATATTTTAAAAAGTATCTTATTTTTTTGTTTTAAACTATTTAAAAAAAGGAGGAAAGATAGATCGCAAAGCTATCTTCTTCATAAACAAGTTCGCAATTTATTTATGGCTATAAAAAGTATATTGGGAACTAGTGTCAAAACAGTGTCACAAACAAACAAATTTTAAAATTTTAATAGATATAATGATTTAAAATTATTCAAGGTTATTAATGCGAAAAATTCTCTATTTTTTATTTTTTTTATCTATTTGTGTATTAAACGCAGAAATTCTAAAAGATTTTGATGTTAATGGTCTCATTAAATCAGAAAAAGAGTTTGTCAAAAAAATATTACGATCTGAAAAATATTATAAAGATGGAAAAAAACATGGTGTTCATAAAACGTATTTTCCAGGAGGAGAAGTAGCCACTGAAAATAGTTATAAGGATGATCAACTTGATGGATTATCAAATACATTTTTTAAAACAGGACGACTTAAGAAAAAAGAGTATTATGTAGAAGGAAAAAGAGAAGGTCTTTTTAGGATTTACAATAAAATTGGAGTTTTATTAGAAGAGCGAAATTATAAATTTGGGGGGAAACACGGTACGTTTAAAAAGTTCTATAAAACAGGTGAACTTAAAAGTGAAAAAAATTATAAAAACAACAGACCTGAAGGTAAATTTTTAACCTTTGATCGAAAAGGTAAAATACAAACAGAAGAAGTATATCTCAATGGGAATTTAATTTCAGAGAGATATTACAACAATACAGTCAAAGTTGGAACATATAAAGATTATTATGATGATGGTAAACTTCAAAGAGTATACAGTTATAAAAAAGGATTCTTAGAAGGTCCATCAAATGAGTATTTTAAATCAGGAAACTTAAAATCTGAAAAAAATTATACCACTGGCAAAAAAAATGGACTTTTTTCAAACTACTACAAAAATGGAACACTTATGTCTACATTTGCTTATATTATGGACAAAGTAAAATTAGAAAAATACTATAAAAATGGATTGAAAGATGGGGTATTTAGGGAATATTATGATTCAGGAAAACTTTTAAATGAAACTTCGTATATAGTAGACAAACAACAAGGAAAAGAAAATACCTATTATGAAACTGGAGAATTGAAGTCTGAAAAAAACTATGATAAAGGTTTGCAAATAGGAAACTATGAAGAATACTTTATGACTGGAGATATAAAACTTCAAGCGCTTTACAAAGAAGGCGTAAAAGAAGGTAAACAACATGAGTACTTTAAAAATGGACAGTTAAAAACCTCTTCTACATTTAAAAATGATAAACTTGAAGGAATATATAAAGAGTATCAACATACAGGTGAACTCATACATGAAACAAATTATAAAGATGGAATAAAACATGGGCCTTATAAAAGATATTATAAAAGTGGAAATATACAAAAAGATTACACTTTTAAAAACGATAAATTAGATGGAGTAATCAAAGAATTTCATGGAATAGGAACTGTTGCTTCAATTGTTAATTACGTAGATGGGAAACCAGATGGTTCTATGAAAAAATATTATAATGATGGTTCTTTAAAAACACAAATCCAGTTTGATAAAGGAAAAGCTATTAAGGGAATAACGTATATGGAACATGGTACAAAAAAAGAGTTAACACATGCCCATTTTAACAATATGGGTCTTGAATACTAAGTATAATTTTTACATATACCTTTGACTTCATACTCACCAGTACGAGGGTTTAGTGATTTTTTAATATAAAAAATATGTCCTTGTTTTTTACACGCTTGTTTTTGTGCCTTCAAATCCTCAGCGCCACATCCAGTTAATACAATCGTAAATGATATTAAAATTAAAATTATTTTAAATTTTAATTTTCTACTTACCATAGTTTTTTTCCTCTTACTTCTTTGAGCTCTTCTTCCAGATGTTTTATAACATCATCTCTGTGGGCAAGCGTTTTACGAAGTTCTTCTTTATCGTCTTGTAATTGTGATACTTTTTTTTGTGTTGTATTTATTTTTTGATCTTTTTTATCCATATCCATGTTAAATTTTCTAGACTCATTGGTAAGCTTTTTATTGGCTATACTGATTCTTTCTAATGTACTACTTGATTCTTTAACTCGGTATTTCCATTTTTGTATTTCTTTATCTTTTTCATCTTTTGTTTCATTTAATTTATTTTCAGCCAATGCTCTTTTGGTTGTTTGAGTTCTTGAATTTTCTCGCTCCAAGTTGACAATACATTCTAAATTATTCAATTCTTTTGAAACAGATTCTTTTGCTTTAGCAATGGATTCGTCATATATTTTAGAATAATTTAATTTTGTTTCTCGAAGGAGCGTTTTGGCTTTGTTATTTATATTGACATGTTGTGTTATATCTTGTCTAAAACTGATAAACTCAACAATTCTACTTGTAGAGTCTTTTATAGGAAATATTTTTGCCTCGACATGATAAGTACTGCCGTCTTTTGCTCTGTTTTTTACTGTCCCACTCCACATATTACCACAGATAATAGTATGCCATAAATCTTTGAACGTAGAATTTTTCATATCAGGATGTCTTACTATATTATGAGGTTGTCCAATTAACTCTTCTTTTGTATATTTTGAAATTTCACAAAAATTATCATTGACATACGTAATTGTCCCCTCTAAATCTGTTTTGGAAATCAGCAGTTGAGAATCAGCAGACCTTTTGTATATTTCTAATTCCTGATTCATCAAATACACCATTTTATGGTCATGTATTGGTTTAAGCACTTTTATAAGAACTCCTAAGTGAGTTTGTTGCTGTACGGGTTTAATAAGATAATCAGCAGCACCCAATTTTAAACATTTCAAAAGAGTGTCATCGGTGGTTTTATGTGTTGCGAATATAATAGGATGGGTATAACCATAATCTTTACGGATATCTTCAACCATTTGAATACCTGACATGCCAGGCAAATCAACCTCAGTAATAGTCAAATCTATATCTTTATGATACAGCTTAAATATTTCAAGTGCATCTTTTGCATTATTGCAAAAATAAACTTTTTTAAAAATAGCATTGTATAAATGCAATACTGCTTTTGAAGTTTTTTCATTATTTTCTATATACAAAATTGTACATTTTTTTAATAATTGTATTGTTTTTTTCATGTTTATGTACCTACCTTGTCATTAATATTTTTTTTAATGCTTTAGTATTTTAAATTTAAATACTTATACAAACTGCATAAGATAACAGAGAAAATTATAATAAAATAACCTTTAAAGTTATATTAAAATTAAACTAGCTTTAATAAATGTACAGAGTATTTTCAGTATATTATAATCTTTAATTTACTTTTAGATAATATAGTAAGTTTTTTAATACAATTAGTAATTTGATTGATACTATTTAAAAAGGAAAATTTATGAGTAATCCCATGTATAAAAGATGGATAGAAAATAAAGATTTTAGAGGCTCTTTTTTACATAAATTAGATAATTTCTTAAAAAGAAATGATTTAAAACTTTTTATACAACAAGAAGATTCCCATAACAAACTCAGAAATGTGTTTGAGTATTGGCTTTATAACAGTAATATTGTGCCAATAGATGACAAAGAAATAAAAGCGGCAGAAGACTTTTATACCCCATGGGATGCGTTTGACTATTTTTTTGAAAAAAACAAAAGTAATGACATCTATTTTGAAAAAGGATATAACCAATTATGGCTTATGACGTTCAAGTAATCATCAATAATTTTATATATCAAACTTTATTTTTAATTTTTGGGCAAATATGAAAACCGTCGTTAGCATTCTTATCATCACTCAATCATTATATGCTGTGGATTCTCTAAATAAATGGGGAATTTGGGGTTCATCTGATTCTATTTCTTTAAATAAAGATACTTATACCATTCAAGAAGCGTTAGAATTATTGGAGCCCAGAGCAACAATGACAAATTTAATCAACAATATTCCTCAAGATTCATTGTATTCAAAAAGTACCATGAAAAAATATAAAAAACATCTTTTAAAATACTCAAAACAAAATTAATTACAACCAGAAGTCACTTAGTCTTCTGGTTAATTTTATTCGTATTTTATTTTAAAACATCCAGAATCACATTTGTTGCATTATTAATTCTAATAATTTTATCTTGAATTTTGTATATTTTACTGTATGTTGTATCAGGAATCTTTAACCCTAATTCTTTGGGATTAATTATTATACCTTTGGATAAGATATCACGAGACACAACCTTACCTACAGTAATTTTCTTTTTCCATCCAGGAGGCAAATCTGCACCTTTATTAATTTTCTTTTGTAAACCATACGGCAAATTTTTTGACTTCTTAACGTGTTTCTCTTTTTTACTTTTTGCATGTTCAGGTTTTTTTGCAAATGATTGTGAAGTAAATAACAACACTGCTGATAACAAAATAAATAAAAACTTCATAACGAACTCTCCTATTATTTCATATTTGAAATATATATCGATAAAGCATTGATTTCTTCATCGCTTAATGTTGCAACTTGTCCAGTCATAACTGTTTTCATTGCACCTCCATACGTTCCATTTTTATAACCTTTAATCGCTTGAATGATTTTATCTTTGTCCCAACCTTGAATAACTGCTGACATATTTAAAGCTTTTCGTTCAGCATTTTGTCCATGACAGCCTGCACATTTTATATAAAGTTGTTTGGCATCTATTTTTGAAGTGGTGTTCATTTTTGAATCCAACTCTTTTTGGATTTCTTGTACTTTTTGTATTGCTATACCTGTGATTTTTTTTGTGTGTCTAGCAACTTCTTTTGCCATTACTTTTGATTCTGCTGTGATTTCTTCAGCTAATTTTGCACCTTCATCGATGGCTTTATTGGTTGTCATTTTTAAATTTTGTGCCGCTCTTTTGATTTGAGTTTGTTGTTGTACTGGTTCAGCTTCTTTTTTAACAATTTTTTCAACTGTCTTTTCAACTTTTTGTTCAAGAATAGGCTGAACACTTTTTTGTTCTTCTTTTTTATCCGAACAACCACTCAATACTACCAAGGCTAATATCATACTTCCAAATATATATTTCATTTAAAGTCCTTCAATCAATTTTTTTATTATATCAAATATTTAAAAAAGCATCCCCTATTACTTTATAATTAATTGTATTCACAAAGAGTTAACATAGTTTTTTTATACTACTATATTTAAAATCAATAAAAAGGTTGGCTATGAAAAATTTTGATTTAATCATCATTGGTGGGGGACGTGCGAGTAACTTAGCAGTAACTGCAGGAAAAAAAGGCTGGAGGGTCGCACTTATCGAAAAATCAACTTTAGGTGGTACCTGCCCAAACAGAGGTTGTGTTCCATCAAAGTTGTTAATAGGCTATGCTCATGTTGCACGAAGTATCAAAGAAGCAAACCGGCATTTTATTGATGCAACGATTAATAATATAGATGTCAATAAAATATTTGAAGAAACCAATAATTATGTATCTAAAATTGATTCAAGATATGAGAGTCGTTTCAATGAAAATGTGACCATTTTTAGAGGTGAAGGAAAGTTTGTCTCCAATAATGTAGTCACCGTTAATGATGAAGAATTAACAGCACCAAATATAATTATTGCAACAGGAACAAGACCCATTAAGCCTCCACATCCAGAAGCTTGGAGCAGTGATGATATTTTTCCATTAAAAGGAAAAGTTCCCAAATCCATTGCCATTGTAGGATCGGGATTTATTGCTTGTGAGTTAGCAAACTTTTTTGCAGCTGTTGGCATCAAAACAAAACTATTGGTTAGAGGACAAAATATTTTAGGAAATGAAGATAAAGAAATCTCTGAAATTTTTAAATCCCAATTTGTTAAAAATGTTGATATTTTATTTGATACAACTATCCAAGATACACAATATGAAAACAATACTTTCAAACTGACTCTTATCAATAAACAAAATGAAACAACACAGCACGACAGTGAAGCTTTGCTCTATGCAACGGGGAGACAATCAAACAGTGATCTCTTAGATTTACACAATACCAGCATCATTTTAGATGACAGAGGTTTTATAAAGCGCGATGAGTTTTTTCAAACTGATGCAAAAGGTGTTTATGTCGTAGGAGATGCAGCGGGAGTTCATATGTTACAGCATGCAGCTGCTTTTGAGGTCAATCATTTGGGTAAATTTTTATTTAAAGAAACCAAAGAACCTTTAAATTTTAAATACATGCCTCATGCAGTTTTTACAGATCCTGAAGTTGCCAGTGTAGGTCTAAGCGAAGAGCAAGCCCAAAAAGACAATGTCACGTATGTAGTATCGACAACAAATTGGTTAGCCAGTGCAAAAGCCATGTCATTAAGGCTTAAATATCCTTTAACAAAATTTATAATTAATCCGCATACGTATGAAATACTTGGCTGTCATTTAATAGGACCAGAGAGTTCAACAATGATGCATCAAATACTTTCAGTTATGCACATAAACAATGATATCCGACATTTAAAAGAGATGTTGTATATTCATCCAGCTTTAAGTGAAGCCATACTTCCTGCTGCTGTTCAAGCAGTAAAAAAAGTTGAAGAATTTAATGATAATTAAATGCTAAGCAATAGGACATTTTTTTCTATTGCTTAGTAAACTTTTTATCATGAAATTTATACCATTTACATCGTTTTTTATTTTTAATGGCATAAATATTATAGGTAAATTTTCGTCCACACTCCTGACACTCGTACGTTGCCCGATTTTTAAATTTATTATAATGTACAAATAAAAAATTCCCTACTTGCATCCCTTTTTTATAAATTACCTTTTCATTTTTTTCATATTCTAATTCAGTAGCTTTGGCATCTTCTCTTTGTTTAACCAGCCATGTGGGCTCTTCATCTTCTTCAAATTCGTAATCCATACCTTCAATCCTTACTGTCCAAAAAGTTTATAATGAATTTTAACACAATACTTAACTCATTTTTAAAAATATGACATATTGCTATATTTATATTTTTTAATTTAAAGAATAGTGTATAATTTGGAATAAAGGTTTTGAGATGTTTAAAACTATTCTAATTTTTATAACTACATCACTGCTTCTATTTTTTATAACAGTGTCTTATCACCCCTCATTAGATAAATACTCACAATATTTTACGGCCAAAGAAAATATAACTTCTGCATATAAAGCAACATATTTAGGTGCTTCATCCATTTTAATCAGTGATGGGAAAACAACTATTTTAACCGATGGATTTATCACCAGACCCAGTATTTATTCGCTTCTTTTCACCCAAATACAACCCGATAAAGAACTCATAAAACAAACACTAAAAAAATTAAATATTAAAAAAATTGATGCAATCATTACCTTGCATTCACATCATGATCATGCAATGGACAGTGCCGAAGTTGCAAATCAAACCAATGCTTATCTCATTGGCTCAAAATCCTCAGCTAATATTGCAAAAAGTCAAGACTTTTATATTACAAAAATTATTACAGGGAAACAGAGCTTTCAAATAGGTGATTTCAAACTCACTACTATTCCTTCAAAACATACTAAAATGAGTAGGATCTTGGGAAATATTGTTGGGTTGGGAGAAGAAATCTCTAGTGAATTTAAAACGCCCGCTTATTTTACGCAGTTTAAAGAATCAAAAACCTACTCACTGTTTATAGAACATCAAAAAGGAAATATCTTCATAAATGGAAGTACCAATTTTATCAAAGGTTCATTACAAAATTATAAAGCCCAAACTGTCTTTTTAGGTATTGCAAACTTAAGTAAAAATACAAAAACATTTCAAGAAGAGTATTTTAAACAGACAGTCATTGCTTTAAATGCAAAAAGAGTTATCCCCATACATTGGGACGATTTTACAAAAAATATCAATGATACAACACAACCAATGCCTAGGATATTTGATGACTTTAAAAACAGCATGGATTTTATCATACAACAAACAAAACAAAATAATATATCTTTGGAAATATTACGTATATTTGATACCATTGCCTTGGACAAATAAGTAAGCCTCAAAAAAATAGTATTACTTCTTTTATTTTTTACATTTTATCTACATTCTTTTACTCTATAATGATACGTTACAAGTAAAAGGAAAATAATGGAATTTGAAACAGCAGATTTATGCGATGACAATCAAGATAAAAAAATAGAAGTGTTAGCCTCTAATTACCGTAATTATGGTGGTTTAGAGAAATGTTCAGGAAAAATAGTTACCATAAAATTGGATAAAAGTAATTGGCGATTATTAGAAATGTTAAGAGATGAAGATGGAGAAAACAAAGTTGTCGTTGTAGATAATGCTCAATATTTTTATGGTGTAGTTGGAGATAAACTTATGGCCTTTGCTCAAAAAAACAACTGGCAAGCTATCATCTTAAATGGTTATGTAAGAGATACTGCGCATACAAAAAATATCAATGTAGCTTTATATGCAATAGGAACATGCCCATTAAGAAATTTTGAAAAAACAAATTCATCAAGAGGACAACAACTGAGTTTTGGGGGAGTTACTTTTAATGATGGAGATTATTTATATGCTGATTGTGATGGTGTTATTATAACTCCTGATAAACTCATATAGAAAAGATTTAAAAGACATGTACTATTGATTAGTCCAACGTGATGGATTACAACAAGTACAGTCTTTGCCATTATATTCTAATATATTCGAATATTCCCAAGCCTCTTCATACGAATCAAAAAAATCTTGAATCAAACTTTCATTCATATTATATATCTTATTACAATTTGATAGATGCACAATTAAGTTTTTGGATTTATCAATATCCACCATATAGTGAATATTTTTTCTTCTTCCGCTAGAATCTATTGTATAGCTAATAATTAGCAGCACTACGATAACCAACCCAAAAATAAAATACAACATTTCTATATTCAAAAAGATCCTTAGTCAATTATTTTTTAAAAGTATAGAGTAATTTACATAAAGATGTAATATTATTGGTTATTTTATTATAAATTGTATCTTATTTATTATATTTTATAATATTAATGTCTTTTGTATTACTATTTTTTATGAATTATCTTAGGTATAATAAAAAATATTAAAATCAGGATTTATATGAGTTTTTCAAATGCATAAAAAACTAAAAAAATATATAGAGAGCTATTTGGTTATTGATTCCTCTGAACTTGAAAATAATAGTATTGAGCTCATACCAAATGGAGGTATGACACTTCTTATTAATTTGGGTTTAGATTTTGAGATAATCAACAATGAAAAAAAATATCCCATAAAACAGGGTCAAACGGTACTATTAAATGCCTATGAAAATTCCATATTTTTAAATCATTATAAAGAATCTAATCTTATTCTCATTAGGTTTAAAGGAGCTGGCGCATCATTCTTTTTTCAAGAAGTACTTGATATTCTTGAAAATGACATCATAGTTTTCAATGAACCCCTTATAAAAGAAACTAAAGACATCATACCTTTACTTGATGATTATTTTATCAATAAATTCAAACCCAGTACATTACCTTTTAATATCATGAAAATCATCAATTTAATAGAAGAATCACAAGGTGATTATAATATTGATGATGTATTAGCTTTAGCAAATACACCCAGACGTATTTTTGATAAAATATTTAGAAGAGAAGTTGGTTTATCATTAAAAACATATGCGCACATCATAAAAAAAAAGACCAGTTAACTCTTTTTTGAATTATTATTCTTTACGTAAGAGTTTTAGAATTTTATTTTTAAACCTATATATAAGCAGTGTTGAAACCAAGATAAAAAGCAATATCCAAACTAATTGTGCATCAAAAACCAATAAAAAATCTATTATTTCTTGTAGAAAAAGTCCCCATAATGTTACAGCTATAGCAGTTGCAACAAACACAATAGATATAGTTACATAATGTTTCATCCCAATTAAATATCCAATGATAGAACCTACAATGGGTCCGGTCATCCAAAAGGGAATAAAAACAAATATGAACAACCCAAATTTTCCATATCGATTAAGTTTTTCTTGATGTTCTTGTTTTTTTGCTTTTACATTATCAAAAAAATCTTCCAATAATGCAACTTTTAAAATACCGTTAAAACTATACACAAAAAAGGGATAAAGAATTGAAACGAGTATCAGTTCAGTTAGAATATTTGTAGCAATAACAACCAGATGTGAGAGATTGGCGGTATATCCAAAAGATAAAGAGGGAACTCTTCCTACAAACACATTTGATATGACAATACCTGTGATTTTATTGGCAAAATTAACATCAATTTGATAGGAAACAATGATAAAAACAACCAATGAAAAAGTCAGAAAAAGTCCAAGGATAAGAATATTTCCCTCTTTACCTTGAAAAAGTTTTTCCAAAAGTTCATTCATCATACAAACCTTATATATAAATTTTAATGCCATTTTTATTTTTTAAACATAATATATCTTAACATGTTTGTGGTAAAAAAATAAATATGTTCAATTTAAAATAGCTTGAAATATAGGGATAAAATGGCAAATATAAACTAAAATGGTAAATTAGATTGCAATTTGCAATATTATTTGGAATATTCTCTGTTTTGTAATATGCTTTTAAAATACAAATAAAAGGAGCAATCATGTCCAGCGTTAATACTATTATTGAATTGGGTTACTGTTTAGGTGAAGACGAGCAAGATAAGTTAAAAAAACTTTTTGACTTGGTTTTTGATGTGAGTGATAAAGAAGTCAAAATATATGATGCCTATACCTATTCCAAACAAAGTGACTTTGCTCCTTTGATTTATGAAGAACTCCGACAAACAATATCTCTAAATCAACAAGCTGATTGTCTTATTGACTCAAAGGATACCTAATGATTACTTGGTTTGTTTTTGGTTTATTAATTGTTTGTTTAATTGTTACGTATAAATTTATCAAATCCTATTATGATGAAAAATATCAAAGTGAGCAATATTCATTTAGAAAAAAAAGAGTTTTAAGTAAAAAAATTGGGTTTAAAGATGATTGATAAAATTTTATTCATAATCATTATGCTTTATGCCATACCATTTGCACTGTTAATTTGTTTCCAAGAGTATGCAGCTTCTTTGATTTGTATCGTTGGCGTTTATACTTGTATTGGATATTATCAAAGAGATGTCAAAATAGTAAAAATTATTGATAAATTTATATGATACCTATTTACTTTAAATACTGGACACTTAACCATTGACTTGATTTAAAGCCGTCTTCCTATTGATATTATTTTTTCTCATGATGAGCCTAAGGTTTTGCTCTTCTTGAATAATATTGTCATCATTACAAGTAATAAATTTTGCAGTAAAAGGAAGCGCTACCCGTTTAGCATTAAGATATTCTGGTTTATCTTGTGTTAATATTTTGTATTGATTAAGTACATTTTCTTTATATTCTTCAAAATTCTCTTGCTCTTTCTCACTTTGTATTGAACCATTTTTTGCAATATACAGTAAATATTTTAATGAAGCATTGATATATTTATTGGCATTTTCATAATCATTGAGTTTAAAATAAAGAATCGTTTTCATCACATAAAAAGTAGGTACGATACTAAAAAGGACCACACTGCTTTCAAATTTTTTACAATCTGTTAATAGTTGTTTATAATCTTCACTGTTTTCTTTTTGACATATCTGCTTTGAAAGATTATCAAACGCAAATGCATCTTCTTTCATATACTCTTTTAATTCTAAATTCTCTGACATTATTGACCTTATTTTATTTTTTAAATTTATTATTTATACTTTTATGCCTACACAACACTGATCTTTTAATTCATTGACCACAACATCAAGAAGGCTATAATTAGCAATACAATGTAATGTTCGCCCCTCTCTTTGTTGTCTTACTAAATCTAAATTGGTAAGTTTTGAAAGATGATGTGAAAGAGTTGAGCCAGGAATGTCAAGCTCTTCTTGAATTTTCCCAACACTTAGACCACTTTCACCAGCACGCACTAAGAGTCTAAAAATTTTCAAACGCGTTAAATTACCCAATTGAGCCAGACATTTTACTAATGTTTCTTCATTCATTTTTTATCCAATACATTATTTTCATAATTATATCAACTCTATTTAGTTAATCATATTATAAAAAGATAATATTTCTATATTACTGGAAATATAAAGGTATTTTTAAGCAGAATATTTCTATAATTCTAGAAATATAAAACAAAGGAAGAAAAATGACTCAAATTACAATGACAAATTTACAAGAAGCAGGATACTTTTTTATTTACAATTTTATAGAACTTGCTGTTTTATTCTTAGGTGTTAGTTTCTTAGTAGAAATTATCAATTTATTTATCAACCCACAGAAAGTACAAAAAGTATTATCATCAAATAAAGGGGGTTACCTAATCGCTTCAGCATTGGGTTCAGTTACTCCTTTTTGTAGTTGCTCAACAATTCCATTAACCTTGGGATTATTAAAAGCCAGAGCAGCATTTGGTCCTATCATGACATTTTTATTTACATCTCCCTTATTAAATCCAATTGTTATTGCTGTATTTTGGAGTGCTTTTGGGTATGAAATTACCTTAATATACGGATTCATTGCTTTTTCTGTATCAATTTTAGCAGGGTATACTTTAGAAAAATTTGGTTTTGAAAGATTTATTAAAAAAGAAATTTTTGAAGATGACAAGCTTTCAACTTCTTGTAGTGAAACACCAAAAAATCAGCCTGAAGTTGTTCAGAGTTGTTGCTCATCAGAGGCATCATTCTCAACAACTAAACCAGAAGAAAGAGTAAACCAGAAAAAAGAAAGTAAATTCAAAAAAATCAGTGATAAAGCATTGATGAAAAAAACGTGGAAACAGTTTTTGAGTTTTGTTCCGTATATTGCAATTGGTATTGCTATTGGTGCAATAGTACATGGATTTGTTCCCCAAGAAGTTTTAGCAAAATACGCAAGTGCCGATAATCCCTTAGCCGTTCCAGTTTCAGCACTGATTGGAGTACCTCTATATATTCGTGCCAGTTCTATGGTAGGAATTGCCCCAGCGTTATTAGACAGTGGAGTGAGTATGGGATCTATTTTAGCATTAACCGTTGCAGGTGCGGGTGCGAGTCTGCCTGAAATGATTATGCTTAAAAAAATATTTAAATTACCTATTATGATATTTTTTGTTCTTTCAGTATTTACAATGGCCATTGGATGTGGTTTTTTAGTTAATCTGTATTTTGCATAAAAAGGATATCACCTCATCAAATTATGTATTAAGTGAGGTGATATTTAGATTGTACTAACTGTTTGTAAATTCAATTGTAAATTTTGAACCTTCTTTCACATTATTGGCTTTTAAAATTCCATTATGTTTATTAGCAATAAGTTGACTCATATAAAGTCCAATTCCAGTACCACTTTGCTTAGTTGTATAATTTGCATTAAATATATCTTTTATTAATGATTCAGGTATACCACCTGCATTATCAACAATTTCAATTTTATTCATTTTATTTTCATGCACAATATTAATATCAATATGTCTGATTTGTATATTCTTTTCAATAAAAGCATCTTTTGCATTGTTAAGTACATTTAAGATTAAGTGTCGAAACTCATTTTCTATTCCTATTAGATTAAAATCACAAATATTATTGACACTAATTTGTATATCATATTGTTTAAATTCATCTTTTATTAAAATAAGTACTTTATCAATCATCTCTTTAATGTTAAATTCTTTAATTGTTTTGTCTGGTCTAAAAAAAGTTCTAAATTCATCAAGTGTGTCTGACATATGAATAATCTGAGTACTAATATTTTTGTCAAATTTATTGATATACTCTTTATCTATTACGCCATCTTCATAATCAAATCTAAGTATGCCTGCACGCATGCTAATATTATTAAGAGGTTGCTTCCATTGATGTGCCACTGCATCAATCATTTCTCCTATTGCAGCCAATCTTGACTGTTGCAGAAGCATTGTCTCTTTTTCTTTTCTTTTATTTATTTCTTCTTCTACTTTTATTTCTAAGTGGTTTTTATATGAATTAAGTTCTTCATTAAGTTGGAGCAATAGGTGTTGTTGACCATCGCTTTGTTTAACAATAGTATCTAATCGCTTTTTATTACGTTTATATTCCATTATGAGATTTTTTACATTATCATGAGAATCACATAGATCATTATTTAAAGATGTTTCAAGGAATTCTAAAATTTTATCTTCATTCATATGTCATCCAAAATGTACTTTATTCATTGTATCTTTTCAGTTATAAAGTTTATATAAATTGTCAAAACTATGTTTTATGTTAGAAAATTACATTTTATTTATGCTTGTAACTCTTTAATTTTACGGGGAGGAATACCAAAATACCTTTTAAACTCTGTGCTAAATTGGCTGACACTTTCATATCAAATCTTTTGGGCAGCATCTACAGTTTTCATATTATTATATAAAATAAGTTGTTTGGCTTTGTCCAGTCGTATTTTCTTGATGTATTGAACAGGAGTATCATTCATTGAAAGAGTTACTGAATTTAGTGACATGCTAAAATAATAAAAGGAGCAAGAAGTTAGGATGAAAACCTAACTTCTTTGTTCTGTTGCTAACTTCAATCCTAATCCAATTAAAATTACACCACTTGTTTTATGAATATACTTTATCACTGAAGGTCTGGTTTTAATCCAAAAAGACAATAGGCCAGATACAAACCCAATAGGAGCTTTTATAAAAAATGTTAAAACTGCAAAGGTTAATCCCAAAATAAATAATTGAAGAGCCTGATTTTGTGTATTGATAATAACAAATTGAGGTAAATATGAAAAATAAAAGATAGCAATTTTTGGATTCATGATATTCGAAATTGCTCCTTGTATAAACATTTTTTTATAGGTAACTTCAGGCAATTTTTCTGTGGATAAGGTGCTGTCTTTAGTACTTAAAAGTTGATATCCTACATAAATTAAATATCCTGCTCCAATAAATTTTATAATATTGAATAAAAATTCTGATGCCATTAATAAAGCACCTAATCCAAAAGTTGCCAACAACGTATGCCCAAATAACCCAACACTGACGCCAAAAGCTGTCATAATTCCTGCTTTTTGTCCTTGAGAAATAGATCTTGACATCACCAATATCATGTCTTGTCCAGGAGTTAAAATAATAATAACCGATGTAATAATAAATAGTAATGTAATAACTTCCAACGTTAATCCTTTAAATGGTTTAATAAATCTATTGAATTAGAAATATAACACATGTTTTATTAAAAGTATAGACTAAAAAAGAGGTTTGTTATAGAATAATATTGCTGTTTTTTTGTAAGTATGTTGGAGTATAACCAAAATATTTTTTAAAGTTTCTGGAAAAATGAGATTGATCATTAAATCCAACTTCCAAGCTTGCCTCACTTATAGAGTAACCATGTTTGATTAAATTATTCGCTCGATTTAATCGTTCATTAACAATAAAGGCATGAGGAGTGAGTCCAAATTCTTTTTTAAATAGTCTTAAAAAATGGTATTTACTTAAGCTTACATTCGAAGCTAAGGAGTCCAGAGTAAAATTGGTATCAATAGAATCTTTAATAAATTCATACGTATTTTTGATGATTTTTTTATCATCAAAGAGATTATTATAATCTCTTGTATATATCGTTGAAGTGAGTATCAAATGGGATAAGGCTTCAATTAAATTACTCTCTATTAAGATATCATCTTCTTGTTTAAAATAAGAATCAAAAAAATGATGAAGTTTTAAAAACAATATCTTGTTGTCAATAATATGTCTCGTGAAACAAGGGACTTTTTTTTCACCAAAAATTTGTGCATAAAGATTTGACATTATTTCCACTGTTGGATAAAAATTAACATGAGACCACTCTTGCGATTTTCCCGAATGTACTTCTTCTGGATTATTAATACGTACTGAATATTCATAAGAACTATACGTTTCATTTGAATTATATGCTTTTAGAAAACCTTTGTAGGTCAGTCCAATAGTATACGTATCATGGTAGTGTTTAGTAAAATTTTCATTTGACTGGGTTACATTCTCAAAGAGAATATTTTTTAATAATGGTGACATGTTGTATTATACCTAAAGTTCATAGATACTCATAGAATAAATTGCTTTTTTAATCATAAAAGCAAGCAGTTTATTACATAAGTGTTATTTTGTGTTATTTTATTTAAAACTCATAATCTCTTTGAACTTTGACAATTCTGATTTTATAGCTCTTATACCAAAGTTCTTGACCTTTTTTTTGTGCCATCATATGTTCACTGTTGGCTTTCCATTTTCGAATGGATGATTCATCCTTCCAATAAGACACAGTAATACCCACATCCTCACGTGCAGATTCAACACCTAGGAAACCCTCTTGTTCATTGGCTAATTCAAGCATACGCATCGCCATTTTCTCATACCCTTGATCTTCATGTATCTTCAATGAGGTAAATATAACTGCATAATATGGAGGGTTAGGTGTATTTGCAAAAGTGGTCATTGTAAATCCTTATTTCTCTTAATATTTATATGTTTAATTACGGTACTCATTAATTAACTTCAATGTATCCATGTCTTTTTTAGTTCCTCTTTGGGTTAAATGTTCACAAACTCTTTCATATCGCTCTTGATTAAATCCTTGACCTACTTTACTTTTACAAGTAGTTTGGGAAGGTATGAGTTTAAATAATGCAGTTGCATTAATGGCTTTTTCATACATTTTATCACTCATAGGAATATGTTGTCCCTCTTTTTGTAATTTTTCCATCAAAGCTTGTAGGGCTTGTGCTTTTTCATCATAGTCTTCCACAATTTTCATTGTCCCATCAATAACGACTGATTTAAAAAGATGCGTTGCAGGACAGGCATCACCTTTGTTGGTACTAAAGTAAGAGGGCAAAAGAGATAAAGATTCAACCACACTAAAACTGGCAAAACTATTTTCTTTCATAATATCCATTTTTTTACCCTTATGTGCCCCATGAAAAAAGATTTCATCATTCAGTGGCACAAAATTTATAGGCAGTGAGTATGGTTTATTATCCACACATAGTGCCAATGTTCCAAATTCCGCTGTATCTAATATCTCTTTAATAATATTTTTATCTGTGACTGTAACACTTTTTTTCATATTATTCTCCTATATCTTTGTTTTATTTTTTGTTTTATTTGTGGTATCATAACATGAATCTGTACATTCATCAAGTGTCAGAATATTTTAAATTTAGAAGGTCAGTTTATGTATATCTTAGAACAAAACAACAAAATTTCACTGCATATTCAGTTATATGAACAAATAAAAAATGATATCATTGAAAACTATAATGTAGGAGATAAATTAACTTCTGTACGAAAAATGGCTTCTTTATATAACTTGAGTAAAACAACAGTGGAGTCTGCTTACTCTCAATTAGTAGCAGAAGGTTATATTGAAAGCTATCCCAAAAGTGGATATCGTGTTGAAGATACCAATTCTGTTTTATTTGAATCTAAAAACGCAAAATCAACCCTATCAAATGAAGAAGAAATTGATTGGTTATATGATTTTTATCCTGCACGACTTTCACAAGATTCTTTTCCTCTTAAACTTTGGAAACGTCTGTTTACAAAATATATTGATGAAAGCTTGGATTTTTGTATGTACAGCAATGGCCAAGGTGAATACGGTTTACGAGTTGAGATTGCAAAATATCTGGCTAAGTTAAGAGGAGTACATTGTCATGCCAATCAAATTGTCGTTGGTGGTGGATTTATTGACTCGATGGGTTTACTAGCAAGGATTTTACATAAAAAACATCCCGTCCTTGCCATTGAAAATCCAGGTTACTACGCCGCACGAAATGTTTTTGAATCTTATGGATTTGATATACAAAAAGTTGGATTAGATAATCATGGTCTCAAAATAGGTGAATTAAAAGAAACAAAAGCCAAGCTGGTTTATGTCACACCTTCACATCAATATCCAACGGGTGTTACCATACCCATATCCAATCGTCATAAACTTTTAGATTGGGCAAGGCAAAATGATGGGTTAATTATTGAAGATGATTATGACAGTGAATTAAACTATATCAACAGACCCATCCCTTCTCTTCAAGGATTAGACCAGTTTGATAGAGTTATTTATGTAGGAACTTTTTCTAAGTCACTTTCAGCAGCACTACGCGTAAGTTATATGGTTCTGCCCACTCATTTGATGACTTCGTATCAAACAAACTTCAGTGCTTATTTTACAAGTGTCTCCTTGATGACACAAAAAACATTGGAAAAATTTATGAGTGAGGGACACTGGGAGAGACACTTACGAAAAATACGAACACTTAATCGTAAAAAACACAACTTGATGAAATCCTTGCTTATTGAAAAACTAGGAAATACTATGAAAATAGAGGCCCAAGGAGGAGGATTAGCTATTTTGATTAATCCTACAGTGGATATTGATTTAAAAAAGCTAAAAGAATTTGCAAAAAAAGAACGTATAAAAATCTATTTTGCTAAAAATGTTTGTGGAGGGGATTGGGATGCAATTCGAATGGGCTTTGGTGGATTTAAAGAAGAAGACATTGAAAAAGCCATAGAACTATTTGCTGGTATTTGGCATCAATCACTTTTATAAATATTTATAAAAGTGATTAATACCAATTATGCTTTTGCAATCAAAGCCCCACCCGCAGCTACCATTACACTTCCAGCAGCTATATGCATCTTTCTTTTTGAACTTTTGTTTTTAAACAATTTTTTGGCACCACTTGCACTATAGGCATAACCTAACATTACACCACCTAGTACAACTGTTACAATAGTTGAAACGATAACGATATCCATTAGGGTTAATGTTTGTAAATTTACAAATGTAGGTAAAAAACCCAAGTAAAAAAGAATCACTTTTGGATTGCTTAATGTTATGAGTAAACCAGCAAAAAAGTTTTTCTTCCAAGATAACTCTTGAATACCTTCTACGTTTGTTTCATGTTCTTTTGAAGTTAATATCTTATACCCAAGAAACAACAAATAAGCACCACCCAAATATTTTACGATGACAAAAAAATCACCTAAAACTGAAGCAATAGCACTCAAACCAAAGATGGCTAACAGTAAAAAGACAATGTCTCCCAGAACGATTCCAAGTACCACAAAAGAAGCATTATTAAATCCTGAAGCCAATCCTCTTGATATGGTTGCAAATACTCCAGGACCAGGAGTAATTGCTAATAAAAACATCGCACCAGCAAATGCCAGCATATTAATCAATGTCATATATTCTCCTTATAGTTAATTTTAAATTATATCTAAATTCTAGATATTTTTTATTTACACAACTGACTTATTGTTTATTTGAAGGTGCCTTATTTTCTTGCATAATCCTCAAAATAATATCATCAGTTTTTTTCATTCCCGATTGCGATAAAATACCTACATTTTTTATAGTATCTTCTACATCATGGGCAATAATACCTTCACCCCCATGAAGAAATTTGTCATTTAATGCAAGCATTGAGGAATCAAAAGCGGCATAAATACCTGTTGCAATTTTTGTAGCACAAGAAGCCTTTGCACCATCACATATTACACCTGAAATATTTCCCAAACTGTTAGATATTGCTTTTGAAACCGTTTCAAAATCTGCACCTTCTAAATATGCAATGGCGCCACTTACAGCACTTGAAGCACACATCACTCCACAAAAAGCAGATAGTCTTCCAACATTTGTTTTAAGATGAATCGTACATAAATGGGAAAACAGAAGTCCACGAAGGAGTTTTTCATGATTGAATTTTCTTTCCATACAATATTTTATTATAGGCAAAGAAGCTGTCATTCCTTGATTCCCGCTTCCACTTGTTGTCATAACAGGTAAGGAGCATCCACTCATTCTGGCATCACTACCTGCTGATGTAAAACTGGCACATTTATTTCTGATATCATCGCCATATAAACCAATATTGATATTTTTTTGAATTAAACTTCCAATATTTACTCCAAACTCTTCATTAAGACCGGCTTTTGCAATTGCACTGTTATATTCAATAACTTGAGCAAATATTGGTTCAACTTCTTTAACATCAATACTATTAGCCATTTCATAAATACTTTTTATATTTAATATTGATCGGTCTTCACTGGATGTTTTAAAATCAAAATCATTACATATCTGATCCAATAACAGTTCTTGATTCTTTTGAATTTTTGTGATATTGGTGTGAAAATGTTTAATCTCTACTAAAGAAGATTCCTCTTTATATTTGGCTACTATTTTAACATAGAGCTTCACATCAGTTTTGTCATGAATTATATTTATTTTTGAAGTTATCAAATACTTTTTTACTTTTAAAATATCATTTTCATCCAAATTACTTATGACCATTAATTCATCATTGGCATCTCCAGCAATAGCACCTAAGGCTGTTGCAGCTTCAATACCAACCATACCACCAGAATTTGGAATCAATACTGATTTGACGTTTTTAATCATATTTCCAGAAACATAAACATCAATTGAGTCTGGCTCATTTCCTAAAACTTCCACCGCTTTGGCACTCACATATGCAATAGCAATTGGCTCAGTACAACCTTGTGCTGGAACTATTTCTTCTTTTAATATGTTAATTACATTTTCAATTTTCATAATAAAGTCCTTTTCTATTTAGTCTCTTTATATTTAAGGATAATTGTATTATGATTAGTTATGACATGTCAAATAATGCATAATTATTGATTATATAAAGGATAGTTATATGGATTCAAATTTATTAAAGGTTTTTGTAGCAGTTGCCCAAAAAAAGAGTATCAGTCTTGGGGCAAAAACACTCAAAGTCACACAAACCAATGTAAGTCTGAGAGTTAAACAATTGGAAAAAAATTTAGGGTTTGAACTGTTTCATAGAGTTCCAAAAGGGGTTTTACTTACCAAAGAGGGAGAGAAGCTTTTACCTTTAGCCATTGAAGTTGTCAATAAAATCAAAGCAATCCAATCTCAAGTAAAGAATATAAAAAAAGAAGATTCAATTGTCATCGCCTCAACATATTCAAATACAAAGATGAGATTAATTCCATTTTTAAAAAAACTCAATCAAGACTATCCCGATACAAAACTGGAAATGATAACCAATAATACTGTTCAAATTAAACAAATGCTGTTGGATTATAAAGCGGATATAGCATTTATTAATAATGAGCCAAAAAATGAAGATATTCTCTTGTTGCGAAAATTTGATAATGAGTTATTATATATAGAATCTAAAAAAAAGAACATCAATAAAACCATGATAGGACATGAAGGGGTTTGTGCATTTTTTAATGGTTTAAAAAAGTATTGTGAGTATTTAGGCATTGAGGATTATGAAGTATTAGAATTGGCAAACTTTGAAGTGATACTTGCGTGTGTTGAACTTGGTATGGGTAGTACACTCCTGCCTAAATCCATTGTAGAAAAATATGGCTATTTAAGTAAAGTCAAACTGACAAAAGTAGATAAAAAAATTGTAGATATTCCAACATGTTTGGTTTGTAGAAAAGATAATATACCTAAAATAAGTGATTATTTAAAGCAGGTTTCATTGTAACGTAAGTCAAATGATAAAATATTGGTTTTCAAACTCCTTATTTAAGTATATTAAATATTAATAGTACCCTCGAGATATTGAACAGCTTGTCCTAAAATAACAACATGTTCATCGCTGACTTTACATTTTAAAATACCACCACGCGCTGAAGCTTGATAGGCCAATAAATCATTTTTATTTAATCTTTCTTCCCATAAAGGAGCTAGCCCTGTGTGCATTGAACCTGTAACGGGGTCTTCAGTTCCATTTGTTGGCCAAAAATATCGCGAAATAAAATCATACTCTTTTGATCGAGCGGTTACAGTTACGTCTAATGGTGCCAGTTTTTTAATCTCATCTAAATTGACTTGAACATCATATACATCTTGCTCATTTGGATAAACTACAAAATACGTTTGTTGGTTGACTAAAACATCTTTAGGTTCAATGGAAAGACCTTTTACGAGTTCTTCTGGAATAGATTCAACTTTGTTGGGTTTTTGATTGGGAAATATCATTTCAATATAGTCATTTTCTAATTGTCTGACTTTTAAAGTCCCTACTGCTTTTGCCATAAAAGCCACTTCTTTTAAGGAATCGTTCTCTTGAAACAAAACAAACGCAGCAGCCAAAGTGGCATGTCCACAAAAATCAATCTCCATTATGGGTGAAAACCACCGTATTTTATAAGTAGAGTTATCACATTTTTTAGCAAATGCTGTTTCAGATAGATTATTTTCACTTGCAATGGATTGCATTAAATCTACTTCCAACCACTCATCTGTAATGATAACAGCAGCTGGGTTTCCTTTAAATATAGTATTCGTAAATGCATCTATTTGATATATTTTTAATTTCATTATTTTGACTCCATTTTAAAGTTAATGATTTTTAGCAGTGTTAGTTATAATCAATTTTTTATCATCCATATTGATATGAATAACAGCAGCCAATATTGATAAAACCACACAAGCCCACCAAATAGCATCATACGAACCATAATAATCATAAACCAAACCACCTACCCAAGCACCTAAAAAACTTCCTATTTGATGGGAAAGAAACACTATCCCATACAGAGTTGCCAGTGCTTTGACTCCAAAAATTTGTGCGACTAAACCACTGGTTAAAGGAACTGTTGCTAACCATACAAATCCGATTAAAGCTCCAAACACAATTGCACTGGTATTCGTTAATGGCAAAATTAACATCAAAGAAAAAATAATACTTCTTAAAAAATAAAGAATGGTTAATAGGTTTCTTTTTGAAAACTTATCACCCAGTGCCCCAAACATAAAAGAACCAAATATATTGAGTAATCCTATGAGTGAAAAAGCATACATAGCAGATTTTGAGTCAAGTCCACTGTCCATTAAATATGTAGGAAAATGCGTTGCAATAAAAGCAACATGAAATCCACACACAAAAAAACCAATATTTAACTTCCAATATCCACTGTGCGTTTTTGAACATCGTAATGATTGCATGATTGATGCTTCATCATTTTGGTTTGTTGTTGTATTATGTTTGTTTTCTTTGATAAAAAAACCTAAAAAAGCAATGATTAAACTGATGGTACAAAATATATAAAAGATACTGTTTAACTCAAGATGAGAGAGTAAACCATCAGTAATGGGAATAAAAATAAACATTCCAAATGAACCAGCAGCTGTTGCCATTCCAAATACAGTTCCTCTTTTCTTTTCAGACACAACTTTTGCAATAGCACCTAAAACAACCACATAAGTTGTTGCACTTAATGCCAAGCCTACAATAAATCCTAAACTGATATGTAATCCAAAAGCAGAATTGACTTGAGTTACGAGAAACAAACCTGCTGCATATAAAAAACTTCCAATGATGAGTACTTTATCATTTCCATATCGATCGCTTAAATAACCAATAAATGGCTGTGCCAGACCAAAGAGTAAATGTTGAATTGCCAACGTTAATCCAAAATCACCTCTTGAGATACTGTAGTTTTCTGTAAAAGTGGGGATAAATAATCCAAAACTTTGTCGCAGTCCCATTGCTATGATTAAGATAATTATTCCAAACAGTATAATCATATTTCTGTGATTTGTTAATGTCATGATTCTTCTTTGTAAATTCTTTATTTATTGTATATAAGAGAGGTTAACCTGTCTATAATAGTTAACTGTTCGTTGAAACAGCAACTTTTAATCCAAAACCAATTAGTACACTTCCCACAACTCTTTCAATCGTTTTTTTAGATTCATAGAATTTATTTAATAAAACCTGATGAGAAAACAGGTAGCTCACTGTAATAAACCAAACTAAATGTGCCATAGAGATAATTAAACCATAAACTAATTGCATCCATATTGGAGTATCAAGGGTTACAAGTTGAGTAAAAATACTTAAAAAGAATATTGTTGTTTTAGGATTGAGTACGTTTGTTATGAATCCAATTTTAAACGCATTAAAGTTTGATAAGGATACATTACTTTTTGTTTCTTCAGGTGAGCCTAGTGATTTAGATGTAAATGTTTTCCAGCCAATATAAATTAAATATGCAGCACCTAAATACTTTATTATTGAAAACAATATTATTGAGTTTGAAATAATAACCGCAAGTCCTGCAATAGAATAGGCAACATGTATCCAAATAGCTGCACTAATGCCAAGTGCAGAATATAAACCCGATTTTCTACCATGAAATATACTATTTCTTGTAACCATTACAAAATCAGCCCCAGGACTAATTGCCATAAAAATGGCGATAACGCTTAATGTTAATAATTCAGAAATATATTGTTCCATACATTTTCCTTTGATTTATGTGAAATTATATCATAGGTAAATAAACAGTGTATAGTACAAGATTGCTAATTAAAGAAATTTGATTCATTTTCAATGAGTTTATTTAATTAAATACTCTACTCAATCCCATTTTCTCTAAATAATTCAATATATTTTCTATCCTTTCCTGCAACATGATTAAGAAACCACTTTATTATATACGTAAAAACATCCTCTGCAATCTCGACGGCATTTCTCATTAAATACAATTCACTGTTTAGAATTTTGTCTTTAATGTCAATAAACTTTATTACAAACAAAGTATGCTCTTTTTTATGGACCAACTTTTCATTATAATTGTATATATCAAATAATGATTCTTCTGTAGAAAAGTGATATTTTGCGTACTCTATTAACTCATCTATAATAATTACGAGTTCTTTTCTTTGCGAGTTTTTATAAATTGAAGTAGATAGTTGATTTATTATTTTTAGTAACTCTTTATGTTGATTATCGATCAGTTTAATACCTACACCCATTGTCTCATCATTCCATTCTAAAAATTCCATAATAACATCCTTTTATTTTTCATTTACTAATGGCAAGGAAATTATAAATTGTGCACCATCATAAGAATTGTTCTTATACATAAAATTAATATTTTTAGCTTCTATACGTCCATTCATATGTTCTTCCACAATCATTTTAGACATATGCAATCCAATACCCGTACCATTTGAATCCTGTTTTGTTGTAAAATGAGATTCAAAGATTTCTTCAATGATATCACTGGGAATTCCACCTGCATTGTCTTTTATATCTATCTCTAAAACATTGTCATTTAATCTTACTTCTACTAAAATGAGTTTTATTTTTTGCTTTTTTCGAACCAACTCATCTCTTGCATTGTTTAAGATATTCATTAATACTTGAATCAACTCATTTTCGAGTCCATAAAAACTTATTTCTTGAATATTTTGCTCAATAATTATATTTGCAGTTTTAAATTGTGTTCTGATTAATTTAAATGTTTTAATAAAAGTATGATTGATTATAAACTCATTTTTTATTTTATCTGATTTAAAAAAGTCTCGAAAGTCATCTATTGTTTGAGATAAGTATTGAACAGAATTATAAATAGTATCCATACCCATCTTAATATCATCCTCTTGTAAGACATTCATTTCATCTTTAAAATTTATACTTGAAGATACAGTTGAGATTACAGAAAGTGGCTGTCTCCATTGGTGAGCAATATTTTCAATCATTTCTCCCATTGCTGCCATTTTTGATTGTTGAGAAATGATTTGTTGTTTCTTTGCATTCTCTTTAACTTCTTCATTGACTCTATCTTCTAGGTTTTTATTCATTAATTCAATTTTTTGTTTAGCTTTTTCTAATTCTAAGGTTCTTGCCCTAACTTCATTAAGCAGTGTTTCTTCAATATAATGTTGAGTGATTTCAGTACCTGCTCTTAAAGCAAGGAAATCAGTAACTGTTGTAAAAAAGTTTTTATCTTTCATAGGCTTATCATCAAGAAGAACTAAAATACTTGATACTCCTAAAGATTTTTTTGAAACTACAGGTGCTCCAACATATGATTCTATTCCCATTTCTTTGAGTAACTTATCTTCTGGAAAATCTTTCGCAACATTCATAGCATGAATGCAAACTCGTTTACCTGATAAAACTAGTTCACAAGGAGTATCTTTTAATTGATAGATAAAGTTTTCTATAAAATTATTATTTGCCCATGCTACTTCAGTTTGTATTTGGCTAAATTCTTCATTAATAGAATGTCCTATAAATGCATATTTCACATCTAAGTTAATGGCTATATTTTTAATCAATTCTTTTAAGTATTCAATACCCGTAAGCTTTTGTTCAATATCAAGAATACTTGTTATAGTTTGAAAAAAATCTTTTTCATATATCTGTTTCATTTTAACCTTCCCCATATTTTTGCATTCCAATATACAGAAAGTTTATCTATAAATATTCATTATAAATATAACAAAACGGAAATGTCTAAAGTTTTTCAGTAAATTATAGTGATTATCTAAACACGATTTAAGATAACCACTATTGATTTAATACCCCTTGATACCGTTATTCTAGATTGTTATTGCGTTATTATTACAGGTATGTTTTTGGTAAGTAACTATACTTTATGGTAGTAGGTATATTATTCGTAGGTATTGAAACCAGATACTATTTGAGATAAAATAAAAAGTAACTTATAATATATAACTAAAGGAAAAATTTGATAATTACCTACAAATTTAGTTCTATTGAAGAACTTTTTGAAAAAATTCATCATGTAGATTCTAAAGACATGCAACTAAAAAGGGGTATTTACTCAAGTAAGTTTTCACAAGTTATTAGTGGAAATAATATGATTCACCACGTTGCTACAAATATATCTACCTCGTGTGAAGGCGCATCACATGAAAATTTTTATATGCTTATTTTAGTTACATCAAAAGATAAACAAATATTCAGAGGTTGTTCGCTTGATGATACTTCTATTATTATTATAGAACCAATGACTGAATATAATAAATTGAGCTTTGGAGCAAACACTACGCTAGTAGTATATGTTCCAAAACAAAAAATTGAAGAACGGTTTGGTTCTTTACCCACAGGAATTTATAACGTCAAAAACAAAGGAGATATTGATCTGTTATTATATCTGTCTTCTAAATTATTTAATTCACAACAACTAAATAACCATTTTATCGAATATTATTCTGCAGCAATTATAGAAAAGATGCAAGCTTCCCTAGTCAATATTCATAATCTATGTAATAATTGTAAAAGATGTAATCAATGTATAGAATTTTATGAAATAGAAAGATTCATGAAAAAAGAGTATAAAAACAATTTAGAAATTGCAGAAATCGCAGAATATTTTAACATAACAGATAGAACACTTCGTAATATATTTTCTAGACAGGTGGGTATCTCACCAAAACAGTATCAAAAATCACTACAAATGAATTATTTAAAACAAGAAATTATAAAAAATCCATATTCGACTATCTCTGATATTATTATTAACCAAGGAATGTCTTTACAAAGTTTTGTATCAAAAGAGTTTAAATCATATTTTCAGACAACTCCAAACAAATTTAAAAAATATTATTTTAATAATTTTTAGATTTAAGAAAATTTCTACTTTAAAACATAAATATTTATTTTTCGTTATATTTTAAATAATTGGTAGAAACTTTGAAGTTTTCCGTTTTGTTATATTATTAATTATTATTAATAGCTATTATGCATGATTTTAAAAATTAGACTAATTATTTTAAAAGGTTATCTCTGAAAAACAAACAAAATACTACAAAAGACATCAACTACTATGAACAGCTATTTAATAATACGCATGAACCTATTTTATTGATTGATGGCCATTTTTTTATAGATGGTAACCAATCTGCTTTAGATATTTTAAATATGTCTTCAAAAGAGGAACTACGAGTTGTTCATCCTGGGCAGATCTCACCAAAATATCAACCATGTGGAGAGCGCTCGGTAATAAAAGCAGAAAGTATGATTAAACTTTGTTTGAAAGAAGGTTTTAATCGTTTTGAATGGATGCATAAAACACTTGATGATAATGAATTTCTTGTGGAAGTAACATTAAAAACAATACAAATTAATAATAAGAAGATGATACATGTTACCTGGAGAGATATAGAAGCTCAGAAAAAATATGAAAGTAAGCTAGCAACATCGAATAAAGAGTTAATCAAGAAAAACAGTTATATTAATGAAATCTTATCAACACTGCAAGATAAAAATCACTCTATAGATATTCTATTAGAAACATTAACTATTCTTGAACAATACAAACAAATCATTGATGAAAGTGCAATTGTGTCAAAAACAGATGTCTATGGAGTTATTACTTATACCAATGACAAGTTTTGTGAAATTTCTGGATATACAAAAGAAGAACTTATAGGACAAAGTCACAATATTATTAGACATCCAGATAGTGCCGATGAATTTTTCAGAGATTTATGGAAAACAATTTCAAACAAAAAAATATTTAAAGGTATGGTTAAAAATAAAAGGAAAAATGGGGAAGCTTATTATGTTGATTCAACTATTATTCCCATACTGGATAAAGATGAGAATATAGCAGAATACATTGGAATACGTCATGATTTAACACCATTATTAAAAAAAGATAAAATTATACTCGAACAATTTACTGATAAATTAACCTCTTTACCAAATAGACAAAAACTTATTATGGACATACAAAAGCAAATTTCACCCACTCTGGCACTGATTAATATTGATCGATTTAAAGATATAAACAGTTCCTATGGCATTGATTTTGGAGACAACATACTTAAAAGCTTTGCAAAGGAGTTAATGGGTTTTAAAAGTAGAAATTTAAATGTATATAGGGTATATGGAGATATATTTGCAATATCGGCTTTTGGTAATTTTTCATATAAAGAATTTATTAAAACCACCAAAATGATTATCAAACATTTTGATAACTATATTTTTAATATTAAAGAGATTAATTTAAATATGACGTGTACCATTGGAATATCTTCAAATGAAGAAAAACCTTTAACCAGTGCAGAAATGGCTTTGTTATATGCAAGACAAAACCAAAAAAGTTTTATGATATTTAATAAAGATATGACTATATATAAGAAGTTCAAACAAAACATACAATTAACAAAAGATATTAAATATGCAATAGATAACAATAAAATACTCTTATATGGACAAAAACTATTAAACAATAAAACCAATGAGATAAAATATGAAACACTCATGCGTATGCAGCTTGAAGATGGCTCAATTATTTCACCCTTTAAATTTCTAAAACATGCAAAAAAAGCAAGACTTTACTCTTCCTTAACAAAAATAATAATTGAAAAAGCCTGTGACTATTTTCAAAATAAAGAGTGTGAGTTTTCTATAAATCTTATGTTGCAAGATATTTTAGATGCGACAACAATAGACTTTTTAATTAATAAATTAACTCAAACTAAAACATCCAATAGAGTTATATTGGAAATTGTTGAATCAGAAGGTATTGAGAATTTTAAAGAAATAAGTCATTTTATTCAAAGGGTTCAAGATTTAGGCTGTAAAGTAGCCATTGATGATTTTGGTACAGGATATTCAAATTTTGAATATATTATCGAGTTAAATGTAGAGATTCTGAAAATTGATGGCTCTTTGATTAAAAATATACATACAAATGATAACACAAAATTAACGGTTCAAACCATAGTAAACTTTGCAAAAGTTTTAAAGATGGACGTTGTCGCTGAATTTGTACACTGTAAAGAGGTGCAAGAGATTGTTGAGTCACTAGGTATTACTTATTCACAAGGATTTTTATTTCATCAGCCAGAACTTTTAGAGGAGGAAGTACCTGAGTGAGCGCACAAGCAAGGGTTTTATTATGGAGAAATATAAATAATAATTATAAAGGATATGAATAATGTTTGGATCAGTATCAAACAAAGAGCTACAAATTGTTAATGAGTACTTTAAACAATTTGTAGAATTAGTACAATATAAAAAAAATGAATTTGATTTTATTGAATCAACAGGGAACAAAAAAGTTGATACAATGCTTGCCCAATGGAATGTATTGATTAAAGAGACAGATAAACAGGTTAAATCAGATATGAAAGTATTGGGGGAGACTGTTTTAAATCTTGATAAAGTTGAACAAGGTATCTATGGTTGTAGGATTAAGTCTACAACAGACAACCCAATGATTACAACACTTAAACAAACCATTAACAAAATGATTGAATGTCTACAAAAAGACATGACTACATTAATGAATACTGTAAAATCGTATACCAATGATGACTATAGACCTAAAATCAGTATCAACCCTAAACTCAAAGATAATCTGCTAGAAGTAATGCAAAGTATCAATACATTGGGAGATACATTAAGTAATTCTTCTAAATTAAATTTAGAAAATGGTAAGACATTGGAATCAAATTCGAGTGTGATGACATCATCCATGAATAATCTCTCCGCAAAAGCCAACGAACAAGCTGCAAGTTTAGAAGAGACTGCTGCGTCAGTTGAGGAAATCACTTCAATAACAAGAAATAACTCTGAAAATGCAATGCAAATGGCACAACTTGGGAAAACAGTACAATCTTCAGTGAATAATGGACAAAAACTGGCAACTCAAACGGCTACATCGATGGAAGAGATAAATGATAAAGTCTCTGCAATCAGTGAATCAATTAACATTATTGATCAAATTGCATTCCAGACAAATATTTTATCTCTCAATGCAGCAGTTGAAGCTGCAACTGCAGGCGAAGCAGGGAAAGGATTTGCCGTTGTTGCACAAGAAGTAAGAAACTTAGCATCCAGAAGTGCTGAAGCTGCCAAAGAAATAAAAAGTCTGGTAGAAGATGCAAGCATTAAAGCAAATGAAGGTAAATCAATATCAGCAGATATGATAGAAGGATATACCGAGCTAAACGGTCATATCGATAAAACCATACATATCATTGAGAATGTATCAAGTGCATCAAGAGAGCAAATGACAGGAATTGAGCAAATCAATGATGCAATAAATATACTGGACAAAGTAACTCAAGAAAATGCAAGTGAATCAAACAATGTATTGAATATCGCCCATGAATTATCAACAATCTCTCACGCACTTGTTGATGATGCTAAAAGTAAAAAATTTAATTAAAGGACAGTACGATAATGGCAAGAGGACAAGAAATAGTTTTAGATGACAATGCATTTTTAGTAAGTGAAACAGATGAAAAAGGAATAATTCGATTTGCAAATGATGATTTTTGTTCAATTGCAGAATATTCACTTGATGAATTGATTGGACAACCACATAACCTAGTAAGACATCCAGATATGCCCAAAGCTGCATTTAAATCATTATGGGAGACGGTTAAATCTGATGGAATTTGGACAGGTTATGTAAAAAACAAAACGTCATCTGACGGATTTTATTGGGTATATGCAACGGTTTATCCCTTTGAATCTTGTGATGGCAAAAAAGGCTATCTTTCATGCAGAAGAAAACCCACAAAACAAGAAATTCAAAAATATGACAAATTGTACAAAGAGTGGAAACTTAAAGAGTAATATTATAAATAGTAATTGGTATTTATTGACGTCTTAAAAAGCCTTAATATGGTGGTGATGGGTAGTTCAAATCTGCCTGCAATCACCATTTACCTACAGTAAAATCTATTTTATATCATCTTTATTCGACCAAAGTTGCCATATCTATAATTTCTAGCAGCAGTAACTCAAACAAAAGAAATTGCGGATGGAACAATACAAATAGCTATTAAAATTGTTCAAGATGCAGATGAAAAAGAATTTAATGGTAAAAATAGTGTTAAAGCGATTGAATTAGATATACCTACTTTTTCGCAAGAGCTTTCATCCATGCCTTTACAAAATACAAAAAGAAATAAAAAAGAAATCTGTATTGGAAATGAGATGAATAAAGATTGCAAAAAAGTTTCAGTAACAACTGCAAACAAAACTATATATACCTCAGATGATAAAGATGAGTGGGAGAGTTTTTAAAATTTATACTATATATAGAAAAATTATAAATTAATTTTTCTATATATCTTTAATAGCTTGTTGTAATTTTTCCAAGCTAATTGGTTTTTGCAATATTTTTTTTACACCTGCACGTAAAGCCCCTACTAACTCCTTTTTATCCATAATTGAAGTGACCAGGATGATATTGACATCAGGATTAAGACTTATTATTTCTTTTGACGCTATGTCTCCATTCATATTTGGCATTTCCAAATCCATTAATATATAATCAACATTGTGTTCTTTAAATTGATGAATAGCATCCGTCCCATCCACTGCTTCATAAATGGTTTCATAATTCATCTCTTTAAGAAGATTAGATAATCTATTTCTTGATACTTTTGAATCATCTACAATTAAAAACTTTAAATCATTTTTATTACTCATATCCATCCTTATTAAATTTTCAATCCTATAGCCCTAAGAAGATATTTTTCTTCACTTCTAAAGTATATCTCCACCTACAACATCTTTTGTATCCTAAATTTTACACTGAAAAATAAATCTTAAATTCTGCCCCTGTATATTCTTTATTATTGTAAGTAAACTGAGTATTTTCTACGGTTATTTTTCCATTCATTCCTATAACAATGAAATTATACGTTATGTTTAATCCCAAGCCTGTTCCTTGACTTTTATGTTTTGTCGTAATATATGGTTCAAAAACTTTATTAATAATACTTTCATCAATCCCACCTGCATTATCTTTTAGTGTTATCATAATATTATCTTCATGTTTTACAGTGGTAATAAAAAAATATCGTTCCTCTTCTGGAAGCTCTAGCAATGCATCTTTTGCATTATTAAAAATATTAATCAATGCTTGAATCATGTCATTTGGATATCCTTTAATAGTAATATCTTCCTGATAATTTTCAATAAGCTGAATTTGGTATGTTGAGATTGAAGTTTGAATTACATTGATAAAGCTGTGTATATTTTCAGTAAGATTAAACGTTGTTGGTTTTCTATCTCCTTTGATAAAATTCTTAAAATCATCTATAGTTTTAGAAAGATATTGCGCATTTTCATTAATAGCATGCATGTTTTCAGATAAACGTTCATCGGTTAAAATATCTATTTCTTTGTGAAGCATTGTTCCTGTTGCGGCTGTCGATATTATAGATAATGGTTGTCTCCATTGATGAGAGATATTACCTATCATTTCTCCCAATGAAGCCATTTTTAATTTTTCTGCTAGCGTTTCTTGATGTCTTAGATGTTCAGTAATATCAGCTAAATATCCAAGACAATGTGTAATATTACCGTTTAAGTCTTTTTGGGTGACTTTATAATCTATAATCCATTTTTCTTCCCCTTCTTTTGTTATAAGGCGATAAGGTTCATGTTTATAGTAGTCCATTTTACTACTCATAGATTCTTTGATTTTTTCATGAACAATATTGATATCATCTGGATGAATACAATCAAAATAAGATATTTTTCCTGATATAAAATCTTCTTTTAGATAGCCTGTCAACGTCAATATACTGGAGGAAACATAATCAACATTGTATGAGGTATTATTTTCCCACTTACAAAGTACGGCATCTCCTTTATCAAATAATGAAAGTAAGCTTTGTTGATACAAAGCCAGTTCTTCTGACTTTTGTTGCTCTTCTTTGATCTCTTTATTTGCTAAAGCTAACTTTCTATTCAGATTACTCATTACTCTATTTTTATAGATAAAAAGAAAAAGTATACTTGAAAAAAAAGCAATTACGTAAAATAATTTTGTATAATCAAAAGCCTGTTGTACTTTAATAGAAATCCATCGGCCTACTATGGTTCTTATTTGCTCTTGAGAGATATCATTCAGAGCTTTTTGCATGATACTATTAAGTAAGGGTTCGTCGTTCCTAGAGGCAACACTCAATTCAATATCAAATTCTAGTTTACCTGCAATCTTTAAATCAAGCATTCCATACTCTTGAATGGTATAACCAACTGCTGCCATAATATCAATATATCCATACAATTCACCACTTTGTACGCGCTCTAATCCATCTTTTGCATTCTTTACATTAACTATTTGAATATCAGGATTCTTTTGTTTTAACACTTCTATAAAAGCATAACTCTTTACAATACCAATTTTACGATCTTTAATTTCCATACTGTCTTTAATAAAAAACTCATCTGCTTTTGTAGCAATTACAAAGGGTTCAGCAGTATAAGGTTTTGTAAAATTCATTGCATCTCTACGGCTTGGTATATTCATAGCCACAGGAAGAATATCACATTTTCTATCTCTTATATTTTGTAATGATTGGGACCACTCTTTTGTAGGAACCAATATTATAGGTTTTTTAATATATTTTGAAACTATTTTCATAATATCTGCACCAATACCTTTGTGCTTCCCGTTTTCATCAATTTGTTCAAAAGGAAGCCAATTTGGTAACACACACATTAAAATCTTTTCTTTCTTTTTTAAATATGCTAACTCATCATTTGATAAATCGTTAGCTTTCTTATCTTTTTTAAAATCTACATTCATCCAAGTTTGTTTTAATTTGGAAATTTCATTAAGAGGTATAGCCTTATTTACTTTTTCAAGAATAGATTTTAATAAATTATTCCCTTTTTTAACCCCCATTGGAAGTTGAGTAGATGTAGGAATTTCTATATCTTTTATTTTCACAGTTTTTACATTACTAATCCAATTTTTCTGAATAAAATAATTTAATGCAGGTAAACTACCAATAGCAACATCTGCCTTATTTGAGGAGACTGCATCTAAAGCTTCTTTAGTTGATGATGTCAAATAAAAAGCTTGTTCTGGAAATTGATTTTTTAATTTTGTATGTAAAAAAGATTTATTGGTTACGGCTATGATTTTATCTTTTAAATCTACAATAGATTTAACATTATCATCTTTTTTAATTACAAACCCTGTAGTATACTCAATATGATTGAAATCTGTGTAATCAAAAAACTTCTTTCTTTCTGCATTAACCGCCAAATGAGGTATAAGGTCTAACGTACCATTTTTAAGCATTCCAAGATATTCTTTAAATGGTTTATTACTTATAAACTCTATATCAAGCTGCATATATTTACTCATCAGACTCATATAATCAATTGTATATCCAAGGGGTTGACCATTTTCATAAAAATTAAAAGGTGGGAGGGATTCTAAGTTTGATACTGTTAATGTTTTTTTCTTTAGTAAGTACTCTTGCTCTTCTGGTGTGAATTTTATAGTTTTTTTTGGAACATATATACCTATAAACCACTGTTTTTTTAAATTTATTATTGTCTCTTCGGGTATAGAATTATATGTTTTTTCTAAAATAGATTTTAGTAGCTTATTCCCTTTTTTAACACTCATATATAATCTGCTCTTAATAGGCAAATTTAAATCAGCTATGCTTGTTATTTCAAGATTACGTAGCCATGAGTCTTGTATATAATAATTCATGCTTGTTATATTGTCTATTGCAGCATCTGCTTTATTATGGGCAACTGCTTCAACCGATTCTTCTGTTGAATTTGTTAAAAGTAACTTTATATCTGGGAAATTTTTTTTTAAATGATCGTGATACCAATATTTATTAACAACTGCAATTTTTTTACCTTTTAAATCTTCTATAGAATTAATTTTGCTATTTTTACTAACAGTAAGTCCATTTAAGTAACTGAAATATTCAAAATCTGTAAAGTCCATATATTCTGCACGTTCATCATTCATTGCTAAATAGGGTATAAAATCTAAACTCCCCTCTTTTAACATCTCTAATTGCTCTTTCCACGGCTTAGTTACATATCTTAACTCTTTGTTGAGAATAGTAGAGAACAATCTTAATAGATCATTTGAGTATCCTAAATGCTGGCCCTCTTTAGTAAAAGCAAAAGGATGAAATCTTGCTAAACTCATAGTGGTCAAATATGGTTTTTTAGCTAAATACTCTTTTTCTTCTTCTGTAAAATCAATTGCTTTAATACTTGTCATTAATGAAAAAAATAATATAAGTAGTATAAATAATTTATTCAAATGAATTCCTCATAATTTTAATATTACAATAATTAAGTGTAATTTTTCTTTATATAACAGCATATTATAAAAAAGCAAAAAACAATCAATATAAGAGGAATATAACAAAAGTTGAATATCAGAATTACTCATATTTTCTAGTAAATCTCCTCAATATTGTATAAATCAAACCAAAACAAAGCCTGTATACATTAAACTGCCACATATGAAAAAGGGAATAATTACATGAATCAAGATTTAGAATCTATTAAACCAGATAGACCAAATATTATAACTGAAGAGATTGAGGCTATAAGCTTCTATCGTAAAATGGATACGAAGGCAACTGTTGAGCAAATGATTGAAGGCAAGTATGTTCTTGTCGAAGAATACTACAGCAATGGTTTAGAAGTGTTAGCTGAACTAAAAAGAAACCTTTTGCGTACACATAAAGATAAAAGTTTTCAAGGACAACGTGCTTATCGTTCTGCATTTAGAAAAGCTTCACATAGATTATTATTGAAAGTAAAAGATAATAAACTCATTGTTAAAAAAGCTCCCAATATTGGTTGGCTAAAATTGTTATACCCAGAGACTTCAGAATTTTATGTATCTTTTCCTGAAGTGCAAGGGATGAACAGCTCATGGCAATGGCATAAAAAAGGAATTGAAGTTAAGACGCTAAACTTAACGCTTCACCCTTATTATGGAACATATTTCCCAACACGATTTGATCATTTGAAACTATTTGACAAATGGTTAAAGAAATACGAAGGATCAAAGAATAAAGCAATAGAGATTGGCGTAGGAAGTGGTGTTTTATCATTTCAATTAATCCAAAATGGTTTTGAAGACATCTTTGCAACTGACACAAACAAAAATGCAATTATCGGAGTTTTAGCAGAAAATAAAAAATTGGGATTTGAAGATAAAATAACACTTAATCACGGTGATTTATTTGAAAATTGTGATATTAAAGCAGATTTAATTGTTTTTAATCCTCCTTGGTTACTGGCACAGCATAAATTAGAAGAAGGCATTGATAAAGCCATGTATTATGAAGAAGAACTGTTTCCAAGATTTTTTGAACAAGCAGAAAAACACCTTAATCCTGGCGGAAAAATAGTTTTAATATTCTCGAATCTAGCAGAAGTAGTTGATAAAGAAAGTATCCACCCAATAATAGAAGAATTGCGAAATAATAATCGTTTTAGAAAAGACTTACACCTTAGACGTGACGTTAGAGCATCATCAAGAAGAACAAAACGTACAGATTCTAGAGACAATGAAAAAGTTGAGTTGTGGGTTTTAGCACCTAAAGATAAAAAATAATTCTATACATTAAACAAAGTAGAATTTTAATTCGAATTAGTGGCATCTTTAATAATCACATTTTTATAAAAAATGCCACTTTTACTAAACTTTACTGATTTCTAGAAATTTAGGGAAGTTGTATTTAAAGAAGCACTCGAAATTGAACCATTCACTATAAACTTCTATATAATACAACAAAAGCCAAATTCATAATTCATTCTTGCTTTAATACATATCTTTTCATATTCATAAGGCCTACCTGTAAAATAATTTAACATTTTTGTAAAATCAAGTTGGATATAATATTATATTACTAAAGGAAAAAAATGACCCGAGAAGAGAATGCATTAAAATTAAGACACAACCACTATAACTTTAAAGAGACTAACAATAGATCAACAAGAACAATATTTATCCTTGTTGGAATAAGTGTTATATTTATTTTCCTTGCTGTATTTTCTTAATCCAGTTTAACATCCTTAACTTTTTTACCAACATAAACAAGAGATATATTATAAAATATGCGTTACTTAAGTTAAAAGATTAGCTAGACTTGTATGAACCGATTTTACCTATTCCCAAAAACCAATATGTCCATATTTTACATCGCTGTGAGAGCCTCTAGAAGTAAACTCCAAATCTGCGATGCTATAAGCTCTAATTTGATAAAATACAACTTTTATAAGAGTTTCAAAATCAAAAGGTTTAATAATAATGAGTGAGAGCAAAGATTTTTTACGTACAATAGTTGAAGAGGATTTAAAGTCAGGCAAGTATAAAGAAGTTATTACAAGATTTCCTCCTGAGCCTAATGGCTTCCCACACATTGGACACGCTAAGTCTATCTGCATAAATTTTGGTATTGCGCGTGACTTTAATGGTCACTGCAACCTTAGAATGGATGATACAAATCCAACTTCAGAAGACACGAAATATGTTGAGGCTCTTAAAGATGCTGTGCAGTGGCTTGGATTTGACTGGGGTGATAATGTATATTTTACCTCTGATTATTTCCCTAAGATATACGATTATGCTGTTCAACTCATCAAAATGGGCAAGGCATACGTTGATAGCCTAACAGAAGAGGAAATACGTGAATATCGTGGTACTGTTACCTCTGCTGGAAAACGTAGCAAATATGCTGGGCGCACGGTTGAAGAAAATCTAGACCTTTTTGAAAGAATGAAAAAAGGTGAGTTTAAAGATGGTGAGCATATCCTTCGAGCCAATATTGATATGAGTGCGGCTAATATGAAAATGCGAGATCCACTTTTATATCGTATCAGACACGCACATCATTTTAGAGCAAAGAATGAGTGGTATATTTACCCAATGTATGACTTTGCTCACTGTTTATCTGACTATATTGAAGGGATTTCTCACTCTATTTGTACACTAGAGTTTGAAAACAACCGTGACATTTATAATTGGGTACTAGACACACTTGGACTTGAGTTACCACGACCTAACCAACATGAGTTTGCACGATTAGGTATCAACTACACTGTTATGAGTAAAAGAAAGCTTTTAGAACTAGTTATTGGTGGACAAGTTAGTGGCTGGGATGACCCTCGCCTTCCTACGATTGCTGGGTATAAAAGAAGAGGTTATACCAAAGAGTCTATTTTGAACTTCTGTGATCAAATAGGAATTGCAAAAGCAAACTCAATGGTTGATGTGGCCCAGCTTGAATTTTGTATTAAAGATGATTTAAATACAAAAGCACCTCGCGTGCTGTGTGTACTTGACCCACTAAAAGTAACGATTGAAAATTATGAAGGAACTGAAGAAATTGATGCTTCATACTACCCACATGATGTACCTAAAGAGGGATCAAGAAAGATACCTTTCTCTAAAGATATTTATATTGAGCGTGATGATTTTATGGAAAACCCTCCAAAAGGTTACTTCCGTCTCACCCCTACTCAACCCGTACGACTTAGACACGGGTTTATCATCACGTGTAAGGAAGTCATTAAAGACACTAAGGGCAATATTATAGAAATAATTGCAGAATACCACCCTGACTCTAAAAGTGGTTCAGATACCAGTGGTATCAAGGTTAAAAGTGCAATCCAATGGGTGAGTGCAAAAGAGGCTAAAACTGTAGAAGTAAGATTATATGATAGATTATTCAAAGATGAAGCTCCTGAAGGACTAGAAGATATAAATCCAGACTCTTTAAAAGTTATCAAAAATGCTCTTATTGAACCTGCTGTAATCACGCAGAAACCTGATGAGAGATTCCAGTTTGAAAGACAGGGATATTTTTATGCTGATCCTATTGATTACACAGATGAAAAACCTGTATTTAATAAAATAGTAGGACTTAAAGACTCTTGGGCTAAAAAAACAAAAGTAGATAAACCTACATCTAATGTTGAGCCTAAAGTTCAAACTAAAAAAGAACAAGTTGCAGGTACTGAAGTAGATATGAATGAAGCTCAGAAAACACTATTTAATAACTACACAAATAAGCTTGGACTAAACAGTGAAGTAGCTAATATTTTAGCCAGAGATGAAAAACTCTCACACTTTTATCAAGAGGCTTTAGATGTGATTAACAGCCCTATTGGTCTGGCTAACATTGTAGTAACAGAAGTAGCAAGAGAGTTAAAAGAAAAACAAACAAATGACCTTAAATTTACAGCAAATCAAATAGCCCAACTTGTAAAACTAATTGATGATAAAACTATTTCAAGTAAAATTGCGAAACAAGTATTTGAAGAGATAACTAAATCAGGAGATAATCCTACAAAAATAGTTGAAGATAAGGGACTTGTTCAAATAAGTGACCCCGCTAAAATTTTACCTATTATTGATGAAATAATTGCAAAAAATCCAGACAACGTTGAGAAGTTTAAAGCAGGTAACACCAAACTTTTAGGCTTCTTTGTTGGACAAGTACTAAAAACTACAGGGGGCAAAGCAAACCCAAAAGTGGTGAATGAACTTGTGGCCCAGAAGTTAAAATAATAAACTACCCAAAAAAAAGGCTGGTACGAACACTAGCCTTTGAGTGGCTCCTGCATCCACGATAGGATTAAAGTTAATCTCTAATTGGAAGACTTGAAAAGGGAAAGAAGATGTCAGGTATAGTCGAAATAAACGTGTTATTAAAAGAGATGAAGCCAGTTCTTCAAAGAACTGATTATGTTTTTTGTACAAAAGAGTGTTTTGAAATTAATGAAGAAATTATCTCTCTAAAACCTATTGCCACATTTTTAGAAAAAGAAGGCATGACTGTAATCGTATCAAAAGATAAAGCAGACGAACATAACCTTATCTATGATGCAGTATTTAATAAAATCACACTTGAAATACACTCAAGCCTGGAAGCCGTTGGACTCACTGCAGCCATATCAAAAGCTTTAACTTCTTATAACATATCAGCAAATGTAGTCGCTGGTTTTTATCATGACCATATATTTGTACCAAAAGATAAAGCCAATTTGGCTTTAGAAGCACTTGAGGAACTCTCAAAATAAGATTATGAATGGTCAATAGCTAATTTCATACCTAAACCTGCTAACAAAGTGCCAGCAGTTCTATCAATATATTTTTTGAATCGTAAGTAAACTTTTTGAGATTTCTTAGTAGATAATAAAAAAACAACCATACAATACCAGATAGCATCTATAAAGAAGGCTAGTAAACATAATAATAATTCACTATATGCTGGTAATTCTTGCGGCAATAATGCTGCAAAAATACTTCCTAATATAATTGCTGTTTTAGGATTACTAATTTGTGTTAAAAAGCCAAATAATACAGCTTTTAAAAAACTTTTAGAACTCTTTTCTAACTTCACATTCATTGATAGTGGTTCATTAGAATATTTTAAAATCTTGTACGCCAAGTAGAGTAAATATACTCCACCTAAAACTTTAAAAAGCATAAACAAAAATGGTACTGCTTCAAACAGTGCATATAATCCTAAAATTGCTAATAATGTAAAGAATACTGCGCCTAATGACAATCCAATAGAAACACCAATTCCTTCACTAAAAGGTTTTGAAACTGCAGTTTTTGCGACAAGAATAAAGCTGGGTCCTGGACTCATTGTCCCAAACATAAATACTATAGCAATTGCTAAAAGAAAAGAATACTCACCCATATATATAACCTCTGTTTTTTTGATTGTATCTTAAGTCATATAATAAATTAATGAGGAAATATTCATAAAAATTCTTTCAATTGACAATAAAATTTTATGCTCTAAAACTGTCAAGAACATGTCAAGAACTATGCCCTTTTTAACTTTGCAAAAATCTTTTATAATTTAATTATCAAAAGGAGTTATCATGGAATTTTTAAGAAACTTGATTGTAGTAAATGCAGTGTTTTTTTTAAGCTTAGGGTTATTGTCTTCTAGTCTATCTGGTTAAAACTAGATGACATATCCTTAGCATATCAATAGGTAAAGACTACTTTTTATATTATTAATGTTTATTTATTATAGTGCATTCGTGTGCCTTCTTCACTGCAGTGTACTATTTTAAATCTACATTATTAATTCACACCAATAATCTAAATCTATCTACCCTATATCCGTAAAAACTAACACCTGAAGAACTATCAAAAAATAAAGATGATTTATTTAAATACTATATAAAATATATTGTATGAATCTTTGTGTTTATATTGTAAATCAAAGCCATGAAGGCTTAAAATTTTATCTACAATATTTAAGCCTAATCCATGCCCTTGCTGTTGGTTTGGCTCTCTTGTGAAAGGTTGAATGTAGTATATCAAGTCATTTGAAAGTTCATTTGCAATATTTTTTATATAAATTCTATCATCATAACTTTCTATTATAATAGGAAACTCATAAGCGTATTTCATTGCATTGTCAATCAAGTTTTTAAGTGCAAGGGTTAGATAATAAAAATCTGCTTCAATATTAAAATCATTTTTGATATTTACAGTTACTTTTGACTCATCTTCAATAGAGAGTTTAGATAAAGATTCTAGTATCAAACTACTTGCTTTGAACTTACTTGTTTTTAAGACTGCAAAGTTTAGTTTCTCTCTTTGTAATAGTTTACTTGTAAGCGTTTCAATATCATAAAAAACTGTATTTATATCTTTTAATGTTTGATTGTCATCTTTATTGTCAATTTTAGCAATCATGAACTTCCCTTTTGCAATTGGCGTTTTTAATTCATGACTTATGTTTCGCAAGAGCTCTTCCCTTGAGTGTATAATATCTGCTTGTTTTTCTAAATATGAGTTTAGATTTTTGGTTATTAAACTCAGCTCATTATTCTCTCCAATGTCTACTTTTATTGTTTTTTCAGCATTTTTAAATAGTTGTAAGACACCTTGATTAAGTCTATAGAGTTTATCTTTTATATCACTAATGATTTTCGAGGAAATTATAAAACTAAGTAAAAACAGAACAATAAATAAAATAACCATTTCAAGTTTGATAGTATCCAAAAACTCATCTCTTTTATTTCGAGTTTGTTTTAGTTGATTTTGCAGGTACTTTACCTCTAGCTCAAGTAGTTTTTGGGTATCTTTATTTATTTGTTCAAACCTTCTGTTAAAATCACTAAAGTCACTATGATGATTAACAACCAAACTGTATAATTCTTCTTTTATCAGTTTTTGCATAATCTCAAAGTCTCTGAAAATCAAAATCAGATTCTCTTTTTCTTCTTTTGATTCAAAATTATTTATGATGTTAGTTTTTTGAGTACTCAAGTTTTCAAAAAGTTTATTTGCTTTTTTGATTCTCTCATTTACTATGTGTATTTTGTCAAAATCAGTTATGATATCAAGTACTATCCATGAATAAGAGTTGTTAAACTCTTTTAACTTTTCTACTCTTATTAATTGGTCATACCTATGATTTTGTTGGTAATTGATACCATTTAGATTATTGATTGTATAAAAAAAGACTCCAATGATAAAAGTAACAATCAATAAGATTGAAGAGAATGATATAAATAACCGTTTTCTAATTGTCATAAAAAAACTTATAGCCAATACCCCAAATAGATTTTATATATTTGGGTTCCTTTGAATTATCATCAATCTTATATCTAATATTACTTACATGCATATCTACTGTTCTGTTTTTTGTATCATCTTTAAGGGAAGTTTGATTTACTATATCTTCTCGTGAGATGATTTTATTTAGATTCTTTATAAACAGTAAAAAAATTTCCTTTTCAATTTTGGTAAACTCTATTTCATCACCATTAAAAAAAACTCTTGAGCTGTTTATATCGATACTTAGTTCGTGTATTTTAAGTGAATCTGCTTTGTTGTATCTTTTTAAAGTGGCTTCAATTCGTAGAACGAGTTCTCTGGGTTCATATGGTTTTGAGAGATAATCATCAGTTCCTAGTTCATATCCATAGATTTTGTTGCCGATATCATCTCTTGCTGTTGATATGATGATGGGGATATCTTTTATCTGTTTTAACTTTTTAAACAAATCAAAGCCATCCATATTTGGAAGACCAAGATCGAGTATAGCAATAGTAAAATCATCTGGGTTTTGCCTAAATGACTCTAAGGCATCCGTCGGATTTGAAAAAGCACTACATAAATAATTATATTCTTCCAAATACTCATTTATCAAGTTTTGTAAAACCAAGTCATCTTCAACCAGCAGTACTTTTTTCATAGCTCACCTTTTCATTATGATACCTTCTTTGCTATATATTTTAGCCAAAAAAATCCAAATAATCCAGCAAAAAGGGACGCACAAAGTATTCCAACTTTTGCTTGGAAAATAAGTTCAGGTGAAGTGATAAACGCCAAATCAGCCACAAAAATAGACATAGTAAAACCAATACCACCTAAAAATGACACACCAAATATCTGACTCATGGTGCTTCCTTTTGGTAATTGTGCTATTTTTAATTTAATGGCAAGCCAAGATAAACCAAATATTCCAATCACTTTCCCTAATATAAGCCCTGCTATAATCCCTAAAGAAATGGGTTCTAAAACTGTACGACCAATAGAGCCAAAATCAATAGCAATGCCAGCATTTGCTAAAGCAAAAAGTGGAATAATAATAAGTGCAATAGGCAGATGAAGACTGTGCTCAAGTCTTGCAGAAGGAGTTCCAACTTCATCTATTTTATCTTTAATATTTAAAAGTAAAGCTTTTTGATTCTCATGCATTTTATAATTTTCTTCAACGGGATAGAGTTCATACTCTTTTATTAGATTTATAGTATCTTTTGAAAATGATTCTGGGGCTCTTTTTGGTTTTGATGGAATGGTAAGTGCAGCTAAAACTCCGGCAATTGTTGCATGAACTCCAGATTCAAGCATAAAAAACCAAAGAAGTAAACCCACTATAAAATAAGGTAAAATCGCATGAATTCCAAATCTATTTAACGCTATCATTACTAAAAACATAGCTGCTGCCAATCCAAGGGGTAGCATATTTATTGTCTCTGTATAAAAAAGTGCTATTACTAAAACAGCTCCCAAATCATCTACAATGGCTAAGGCAACTAAAAATGTAACAAGTGCAGTTGGCACTCTTTTACCTAACAGAACAAGAGCACTAATAGCAAAGGCAATATCCGTTGCCATTGGGATACCCCAACCATTTGCTCCAGCACTTGAGGCATTGAAATACAAATAAATTACAGCAGGAAACACCATACCACCAATAGCTGCAACAATAGGTAAAATAGCAACTTTTAAATTTGATAGTTCACCTGCTGTTATCTCTCTTTTTATTTCAAGTCCAATAATAAAGAAAAATACAGCCATAAGACCATCATTTATCCAATGGTGTAAAGAGTGAGACAATGCCCACGAGCCAACATTAAAATCAATATTAACATGAAAAAAATCTAAATAACTCTCTGCAAATGGGGAGTTTGCTAAAATTAGAGCCAAAATAGTCATAAAAACCAGCACAAGACCAGTTGTAGTTTGGGCATGTATAAAGTGCTCAAAAGGGGTTACAATTCTTTGAAATGCTTTTTCCCATGGTGCATATAATTTCATAATACTCCTGCAATTAATTTATTTTATGAATTATAATTTTAAATTTTTTTTGTAAAGTTAAAAAGTGTATATTTCTTGACAATTTCTTGACAATTTTGAAGAATAAATGTTTTATGAATTTATATTGATTTGCTAGGCGGTTGGCAGTTCAAGTCTGCCAGTGATCACTATTCACTTAATTAAAAATTCTTATTTCGAAACTACTTATCTTTTAAGACTTTATAAATAAGTTCTTTTAGAATTTTTTGTTCTTTATCATCTAAGGGTGAAAAAAAATCTTTCTCCAAATCAACTACATTTTTTAAAGCCTCAGACAATAATATATCACCCTTTTTGGTTAATTTAACAAGCTTGCTTCTTTTGTCATTAACATTATCAACTCTAGTGATATATTCTTTTGCTTCAAGCCTTTTTAATACCTTGGTCATACCACCTGAAGAAAAAACCATCGTAGAATAGAGTTTGGTAGGAGACAATATATAGTCTTCATCACCTACGAGTTTTAAGGATGACAATACATCTAACTCCGTATTACAAATATTGTATTTTGATTCATGCATTGTGCACAATGACTCAGTTAGTTTTTTATGTGCAATAAAAAAAGGTATTACTGCATGCAGAACCTTGTCATATGTTTTGGGTGACTTGTTTTTATGTCTTATTATACTGTTGTCAATTTCATTTAAATCCATAATTTATTATATAGTAAAAATTCTAAATACTTCAAACTATCTTTCCAGAAAGGTAAATTTAAGCTTATGACTGTTATCATTTCACATAAACTATCTTTCTAGAAAGACAAAAAAGGATAAAAAATGAATTTAAAAAAAATTGTATGGGCAAGTGGCTTATTGGTTTCAGTGTTAACTGCGGGAAATTATGATGTAGATGCATCACACTCAAATGTTGCTTTTAAAGTAAAGCATTTAATGCTCTCAAGTGCAAAAGGAATATTTGATAACTTTAAGGGTAACTTTGAATATGATGAAGAAAAGGGAGTACTAAAATCATTAAGTGGAAACATTTTAGCCAGCTCCATTAACACAAATCATGAAGACAGAGACAAACACTTAAAAGCAGAAGATATGCTGGATACCAAGAAGTTTCCAAAAATCTTCTTTAAATTGACAAAGGTTGAAGACAATACTGTTTATGGTGATATCACTATCAAAGGTATTTCAAAGAATATTAAACTTGATTATGAGAACAATGGACATGTAAAAGATCCATGGGGAAATTACAGATCTGCATTTGAACTCACAGGAAAGATAAATCGAAAAGATTTTGGCCTTACGTACAATAAAGTTTTAGAAACAGGTGGATTAATTGTAGGAGATATTGTAAAGCTTTCAATCGAAATTGAAGGTATCAAGAAGATTTAGACAATTCAGATTTTCTAAAAAATAAAATTGAATAAAATGAAAGGAATAAAAATGAAAAATAACACAACAGATTTGATTCTAGCCACACTTGCAGCTGATAGTTTTACTTTAGGAGCACATTGGATTTATTCACCTGAAGATATAGAAAAAGCAGAGCTTGACTGGACAGGATTAAACAAACCACTGGCTCAATGGCATGAAGGTAAAGAAAAAGGTGATTTTACACATTATGGAGATCAAATTATTTGCTTATATGAATATATCAAAGATAATAATGAATTTGATGTGACAAACTATATGAATACATGGAAAACATATATGAATACATACTCAGGTTATGTTGATGGAGCAACTGATTCTACTCTAAAAAATTTACAGAACAATAAAGATATTCCTTATGGGTCTGATTCTCATGATTTATCTGTAGTTGGGCGAATCGTCCCCTTACTATTGGTAAGCAGTGATGAAAAAACTTTTTTGAATAATGTAAAACTTTTTGTAAGCAGTACACATAATAATGAAGAAGTTTTAGAAGCAGCAGATTTTTTTGCTACTCTTCTTTGGAGTATAAAAGAGGGAGACTCAATCAAAAACAATATTGAAAAAGTAGCTCAAAAATACTCTACTCGATTGCAAAACTATGTCAACGTTGGATTGCAAAATACTCAAGATACTATTACTGCCATAAATGAATTGGGATCAGCTTGTTCAACGAATGGTGCTTTCCAAGGAACTATCTATTTACTCAATAATTTTGAAAATGACTTTGAAAATGCAATGATAGAAAATGCAAAAGCAGGAGGAGATTCAAGTGCAAGAGCAATGATTTATACAATGTTGATGGTAAGAGCATATGGAAAAAATATTATTCCAAGTAATTGGACAAAGCAAATAAAATATAAAATCTAAATTTTATATTAAGACCATTATAAACAAAGGAGGATAAAATGCCAATTATCAACGTAAAAATGACCCATGAAGATGGTGGAGCAACAAAAGAACAAAAAGAAACCTTAGTAAAAAACCTAACCCATGCTTTTGTAGAAGTTTTTGGTCGAGGAGAAAAAACATGTGTGGTCATTATAGATGAAATAAATACTAATAATTATGCAGTGGGTGGCGAAACAATAAGCAACATTAGGACAAAACAATTAGAAGAATAAAAAACAAAAGGAGCTAAGTGAGAATTAAAATATTTAATTCTCATTTTCTTCTAAACACAACGGAGAATTAGAAACAAAAAGGATCAATATGGCTAAAATTACGGATAGTTTAAATGATAAAAACAAACAATTTATAAAAAATCAACAAATGTTTTTTGTATCAACTGCCCCAAAAGATGGCAAAATAAATCTATCCCCAAAAGGATTAGATGATACATTTAAAATAGTAAATAACAATACAATACTCTGGCTAAACTATTTTGGAAGTGGCAATGAAACAGCAGCTCACTTACTCGAAGACAATAGAATGACAATAATGTTTTGTGCCTTTGAGGGTAAACCTAATATATTAAGACTTTATTGTACAGCCAGAGCTATTCAAGAAAAAGATGATGAGTGGGAAGAATATCTTTTAAACTTTGAAGTTACAAGAGCTGCTCGACAGATATTTGAAGTGACTATTTTAAACGTAAATAACTCTTGTGGTATGGGTGTACCTTTATATGAATTTGTAGATCAAAGAGCTGAGTTAACAAATTATTTTGATAAACGTAATAATGAAGACTATGTAAGATATATGAAGAAAAATAATCAAATCAGTTTTGATGGAAAAGATACAAAACTTTTTGAAGATTAGATAACTACTCTTGTTGAATTGTATTGATTTACATTGATACATATTGAGCTATAGTTTTTTAGAAGTTCCGGTTTTATGAGAAGTATTCTAACATACTAAAAGGAGATTACTTTTTTATAAAAAGTATTTTTTAATACAATTTTTTAATAAATACTTTAACCGTTAAAGAATAATATAATATATTGCCATTATTTCTTAAAGGATTTATCATGAACAATATTACTATTAAAGTCAAACTTCTAATTCTCTCGTTTCTTGTCTCTCTTGGTTTCCTAGCTGTTGTTGTAGTTGAAAATAATGATATAAATGAACTTCATGAATTAGCGATACTAGAGAAGGATGTTAAAGATTTAAATATTGAAATGCTTATTTTACGTAAACATGAAAAAGATTTCTTAGCTAGAAAAGATATAAAATATCTGGGTAAATTCAAAAAAACAGTTCATGAAATGGATTTAACTACTAAAGAATTTATAAAAGAGCTTGATCATTTTGAACTTGATACAAAAGCAGCAACTCAATATATCAAAATCATTCATGAGTACAGTAATATCTTTCAAGAAC
>ENA-ORXI01000154-ORXI01000154.1-sediment-metagenome-genome-assembly--contig:-NODE-154-length-53116-cov-31.853391_pt1 | contig 53116 bp, 48 predicted proteins | sample MGYA00237861_ERZ511468 | MGnify/ENA primary metagenome ERZ511468 (study PRJEB26299, sample SAMN06266213) | sediment metagenome | isolation source: Hudson Canyon methane seep mesocosm | place...
AGAGTTTGGTCTTCTGGCTTGGGTTGCAGCATGGTTAGCGTTGTTGTGTGCAGAGGCTGTGATGTGGATTATTCAATTTGAGTTGTTTGACTTTCCATTCACACCACATTATTCACTTTGGCTTTACCTGCCTTTAATATCGACAGTATTGATTGGTTTTGTTAGTTACTTGCAAATTCGGAAAGTGCCACATACTTCGCCAATTGAAATTTTAAGAATGTATTGAACTTAATATTAAGCAAATACACTGATAAATAGAAAGAGTTTTTCAAGGATGAGAAAATATTTTGTTAATATGTGACTAACAGTCATTTATTATGTCTCTTTTAAAACATGGCTCTGATATGATGCGCCACATAACATTTACAGAAATAAAACAGAGGTAAATCGAATGACGATTCGTCAACTAGTACTATCATTTGTACTGCTTACAGTAAGCGCCAGTACTTTTGCGTTAGATAAGAAAACATTTTGTATGTACGACCCCGTTGGTAAAAGCGGCCCAGCAATGACCTTCTTTGCTGATTTGAAAGCCAAAGGTATTAGTTGGGGCTTAGATATTGAGTTAATGCCATATACTGATGAGAAAGTAGCTGCTAATGACTTTAAAGCCGGTGTTTGTGACGGTACTTTTCTAACTTCTATTCTTAGTGGGCCGTTTGTACCTTTTGGCGGTACCCTTGATGCGATTGGTGGTATTGCGACTGAAGCACAGTTAGGCGTTGTTTTAAAAGCAATTACTAACCCTAAAGTTGGTAAGTTACTAACCAATGGTAACTACGAAATGGTTGGTACTTTACCTGTCGGATCTGTTTACTTATTTGTCAATGATAGAAATATTGATACTGTTGAAGAGTTTAGTGGCAAAAAAATCTCAATCCTTAATGAAGACCCACAAAGTTTAAAAATGGCAAACATGGTGGGCGCATCACCTGTTGGCACATCATTAACCACTTTCTCTGGCCAGTTTAATAACGGTAATATTGATATCCTACCTATGGTTGCTCTAGGTTATAACGTATTTGAGCTATATCATGGTCTGGGTGATAAAGGTGGTATTCTTGATGAGAAGCTTTTATACGGCATGATGCAAATGATCACTTATCAAGATCACTTTCCAGCTGATTTTGGCCAGAATATGCGTGAATATATCCTTTCTCGACTACCAGATATCCATAAATTAGTGAAAGATGCTGAGGATGAAATTCCTGCGAAGTATTGGATCAAAACCGATGCTAATACTAAAGCAGAGCTTCTAAAGTTCAAAAGAGAAATTCGTTTAGCTCTGAAAGCTGAAGGTGTTCACCACCCTAAAGCGCTTAAAATGCTTTGGAAGATCCGTTGTTCAACTGATCCATCAAATGCCGAATGTGGTACACCAGAATAGTAGAATGTTAAAAAGTATCTGATGATGCTTTTATAAAAAACGCTCAGTAGCTCAACTACTGGGCGTTTTTTTGTTGGGTTATACTTAGGTGATTAAACTACTTTTTTTATTTGAAAAGCAGTTGATTCAAGTCTAGTGGGTTTATGAATGTGGTAACCTTGAGAGTAGGTGATTCCGATGTCGATTAATTTTTGGCGTATATCTTCAGTTTCAACAAATTCAGCAATGGTCTCTATGCCGATTGCTTGAGCAACATCGCTAATTGATTTCACCATGGCGTAATCCACTGCATCCTCTGTGATGTTGCGAATAAAAATACCATCAATTTTCAAATAGTCTACTTTCAGATCTTTCAAATATGCATATGAAGAAAAACCCGTGCCAAAGTCATCTAAAGCAAAGCGGCAACCTAAATCTCTTAACTTCTTGATGAATACTTGAGTGTTATCCAAGTTGGTTATCGCCATACTTTCTGTGATTTCAAAACAAATTTTTTCATGTGGTATTGAGTATTGATTAAAAGTTTTGATAAGAAACTCTGAAAAAGCCTCGTCGCCCAAGCTTTGTGTACTTAAGTTAATACTGGCTGAAGATAGTTGAGCCAGATGTTCTGGGTTCTCACTTAGCCAGGAAAAGTAATAGCGGATTACCCACTGGTCTATATTGGTCATTAAATTATAGCGTTCAGCAGCCGGCAAAAATTGGTTAGGCGCGCAAAGATTTCCATTCTCATTTATTAGACGAAGCAATATCTCATAATGATATTGTTGTTCTTCTTTTAAGTTTGAATCGATTTTTTGGAATACTAAAAAGAACTGGTCTTGAGAAAGTGCTTCTTTAATTGTGGATACCCATTGCATTTCAAGCTGTCTGAACTGCAAATCTTTATCAGTTTCAATAAAAGTATGTACGCGATTTCTACCGAGGTCTTTTGCTTTATAGCAGGCTGTATCAGCCATCACTAATAATTGCTCAACCGAATGATGGAATGGACATAATTCAACTAAACCGATACTGACCCCTAATGAATATCTATTTCCGTCCCACATAAAGAGAAAGGATTCTATCGATTGTCTGAACTCTTCAGCAATAAGTTGTCCCTGATTAAGGCTAGTCTGGCTGAGAAGCACGCCAAACTCATCGCCTCCTAAGCGTGCAATGACTTGCTCTTCATCAAAGTCATTTACCTTGTTTAATAAACGTTGACTTAATTTCTTTAATAGCACGTCGCCTGCAGAGTGCCCGCACAGGTCATTGACTATTTTGAATTGGTCAAGATCCATATACAGGAGGCAGCATTCTTCTTTGTAACTTTTGACCAAATCTAATTTGTCTTTTGCTTTTGATTCAAATGCACGGCGGTTTAAAAAACCTGTTAAGGGGTCGTGTGCTGCCAGATGCTGAAGTTGGTGTTCAAATTCTTTGCGGTCGTTAATATTTATGAGTGTGCATTCTACAACGGGCTGATGACTGCTAACATCAGTATTTAACCTGCCTGAAATACTGACCCATCGCGTTGCGCCATTTTTGTTGGTTAGTTGGGTCTCATGGTCAATTATTTTTCCGTTTATTTTAATCGTATTCAGAAAGTTAAAAAATTGTTCTGGTGCGAGTGTAAAACCATCAGGGTTTGAATAATCACCTTTAAACGTCGCTAAGTCTGAAATGCCGACAAGTTTGAGGAACTCGGGGTTGCCACTAAGAAGTTTACCTTTCAAATCAAAGCTAAAAATTGCTTCTATAGCATTTTCATAAAGTGATTGAAAACGTTGTAAGTTTGCAATTGATTGATGTTGAGCGGACTCTTTGGCTTTTCGCTCGCTATTTATTCGTTCAGCAAGCGCAAGCGATATTAAAATGACCCCAACCACTGCACCTATATTTCCAGCATATTCAGATAACGGAGAATAAGGGATGTAGCCCATTTTGCTAGATGACTTTAATACAAGGCCAATAAAATACGTTGTCCATGCCAGTGTGTAAAAACGCGCGATTTTTGGACTGAATTTCAGCATGGCGAAACAAATGGAGACTACGCTAGCCATCACAATGATAGTCATTAAACCATTTAACATGGCTGCAGCACGATACGTAAGAAACAGTGAAAGAATTGCAGAGCATATTGAAAGGCCAATAAGCATCTTTATACTGATATTTATAAAACCTTTTTTAGGAATAGGCAGGATCGCTTTTGTAAAGAAAACAGTTGTGATACATCCGGCGGCGATAAATGAAATTGCAGATATTTGATGCCAGCCGGGAGAGTTAGGCCAGAACCATTGGTATGCAAAACCATCGAGCGAGCTATGGACACCTGCAATCATCAATATGAATAGGCTATAAAGTAAATAGCTTGGTTCTCTAATCATAAGAAATAGGAAAAAGTTGTAAGCACTCATAATAAGAAGTGCACTTAGAAAACAGCCATATAGAAAATGTGAAGACTGAGCATCAATTAAGAAGGCATTTTTTTGCCAAACAGTAAGTGGGACTTGTAAGGTTCCTGTTGTTTCTACACGCAGTAAAATACGCTTTGTTTGGTTGCTGTTTAGCTCAAATGGGAATAAAAAAGTTGGGTACTGCACAGGTCTTTGACTGAACTTTAGTTTATCACCTACGAAGAGTTGTTGGTCAATTTCACCATTTTTAAGGATATACAACTGAACGTTGTCGAGTAAGGCATAATTCAAATGTAGATAGAGGTCTATGTCACTGAGCCCCTCATTATTTATGTTCAGGCTAAACCAATAAATACTTTCCGAGAACCCGAAATTTGCGATGTTATTTGGCAGGTTAGCCCATTTGCTATCAGGCAGAGTAGTTACACTATTAAGGTCTAATTTATGCTCTGCGTCCTCAAATACAAGAATACTTTCCGCTGGATCAATGTGAGTTTGGTTTTCGGATATGAAAACAGTATTCGACGAGGTGTCTTCTGCAATTACTGAGAACGAAATAAATGATAGCAATAATATTGTTATTAAAAGTCTCATTTTAAGTATCGTCATATAATTAAAGTAACAGTTGAATTATAAGCTATGTCAGCTAATAGTTTAGTATTGTTATCTAATTAATAGAAATTGAATTCTTTTCGGGGAAGTTAAGTTTATTTGTACTCGATCGTTAGCTAATTTGTGACCGAAAAACACGCTAATGTTCAGTCATAATAAGTTATCAGCCCTGAATATTCTCTCGATAGCTTTTTGGTGTTTCACCACTCCATCGTTTAAATGCTCGGCTAAAAGCGCTCAAATCACTAAATCCAAGTGAAAACGCAATCTCGCTTAATGAAAGATTAGTTTCCTTTAATTGTTCTTTAGCAGATGAAAAGCGAACCTCTTCTAACAAATCCTGAAATGAGACATCTTCTGCTTTTAATTTCCGATATAAAGTCTGGCGACTGGTATTTAACTGTTCAGCGATATAATCAACATCTGTTTTGCCTGTGCTAATTGATTGTGTGATAAGCGTTTTTACTTTGTCAGAGTACGAGCGTCTGAGCAGCTTTTTAAGAATGTTATTCGCATATTGTAATGCGGCACTACCGACATAAGGGTTTCTTTGTTTAGGTGTAATTTTAAGATATTTGCGTGGAAAGATGACTTGGCAGTAATTTTGGTTGAAGCGAATTGGGCAGTCGAACACCTTTTTATACGCATCGTGGTAGGTTGGTTGCGGGTGTTGGAAATCGACAGACTCCCATTTAAGGTTCTTATCAAAAACAGCTTTCCCTCTGTGAAGAAAAAGTGCCATTGTTCTTTCCATATCCGAGATGCAGTAATACTCTGGACTAAGGTGAATAAATCGTAAATAAGCGTATTGTTGGTCGGTTTCTAAAGTGAGTGAAATGGCTTCATTAACGATGGAAAATAAACGTATGTACTCATTTAAACCTTCACCCATATTCTGGCTATTAAATACGATATGTCCTACAAGTCCTATTTTAGATGTATTAATAATTTGACCGAGCTCTAAGCCCAGAGCAGGATTGTTAGTAATCGAGAGCGCTGTTTTCCAGAGTGTTTTATATTGGTCTAATGGGAGGCGACTGTCTTGTTCAGCCAATGAGCTTAAATCAATGCCGGATATTGTAGATACTCGATTCTGGTTGAAACCATAGCTCTCCAAGAGTGTGACCAGAGCTAACACTGAAGAGCCGCCAATGCTGGGGAGGGAATTATTCAAGCATACCACCATTAGAGCAAGAGTTTGTACATGCTGCAGAGTGTCTGAATTCAAACGAAGACCAATGATCTGTTTTAATAAAGATCTCTCCCTTATCAATATTAGTGTGTCAGTATACTTAGAAGGCTAAATTACCGTAATGTAGATTAGGCCAATACATTTGGAGTTTCTAGCCAGATGTCGATTAATGTAAACAATATTGGCCGAAATTTCATAATATTAGTTTTGTACATTTCTTTATTTTGCAATTTACTCTATATAGTACCTCGACCAAATACTTCAAAATACTGAAGGAATTGGAATGAGTGCTATATTTAAATATGTAGGCGTAAGCGCTTTATATGCTCAAGCTTTCTATCTTGAGTCTTGGTTTAAAGCACCTCATCAGTCTGGTAAAAAAATTCAATGAGTGGAGTCTAATACTTGATATTCAGCAAGCTATTTAAAAAGAACACCATTATCGAAGATCGAATGTCTAATGCGACTAGTTATTCTAAATGGCATGCTGCCGCAACTGAATTTGATGATTTATCAGAAGCGAAGCAATGGAAACAAGTCGAGGGAACGAACCTCTATGATCATACCCAGATTCGTCACCGCTTAAATAATTTACGCTTACATCGGGCTAAAGGTGACAACCAGTGCTTGTTATTTGCTCTCAATGAAGGGCTTCATGGAAACATGGGAGGAATGGGAACCAATAACTTATATGGCATAGCGAAGCTTGGCACAAAGCAATTAATAGAAGACTATGTTGATGAAATCGTTATGTCACTTCAGCATATTGCAAGTTTGGATAATGAAGAAATAAGTGATACACATAAGTTAGATTTTTTTCGCCGTGCGAGCGCATGTTTTGGCCGAACAGCTTTAATGCTAAGTGGTGGTGGTGCATTAGGGCATTTTCATGTAGGTGTTGTTAAAGCTTTGCTAGAACAGGATTTGTTGCCTGACGTAATTTCTGGTTCTAGCGCGGGGTCCATGGTAACCGCAATGTTTGGTACCCACACTAATCTTGAGCTGCATGAGCTGATAAAGCCAGCGAGACTGTTGTCAGAAGTAAAAAAAGAAAGAGGGTGGTTAGAGAAAGTTCTCTATGGGAGAAGCTCAAAGGCTGAAATAAGTGATTTTGAAGAGTTAGTACTAAACCGCTTAGTGCCTGATTTAACCTTTCAAGAAGCGTATGAACTCACCGGGCGTAAAATCAATATCACCATTGCACCCGCTGAACTACATCAAACCTCACGGCTACTAAATGCAATCACTTCACCTAATGTTTATATACGTAAAGCCGTGTTAGCTTCTTGTGCTGTGCCAGGTGTGTATCCATCAGTGATGCTGGAAGCAAAAAATGTGGCAGGGGAGCGACAAGCTTATTTACCTACTCGACGTTGGGTAGATGGCTCTTTAAGTGATGACTTGCCGGCCAAGCGCCTCGCGAGACTTTACGGCGTAAATTATTATATTGCCAGTATGATCAACCCTATTGTTTTGTTCACTAAAGATGGGTGGGAGCATACGAGGGTTCCTTCATTAGTGCGTGAGTTGAGTCACCGGGCTGCTGCCAGGTCCTCAAGAGTTATTAGTGCATTTAGTAAGCGTTATACGCGCAATTGGACGAAGTTCAATGTCTGGAATAGCATGATCGCCTCCGTATTGAATCAAGAGTACAGTGCAAATATAAATGTGTACCCTAACTTTCATACTTTTGATTTTCGTAAAATTTTAAGCCCTCTCACTGAGGTTGAATTGCTCGAACTTGTGAGGCAAGGGGAGTTAGCAACATGGGTTCAAATGGAGCGAATACGAAATAATACGAAGGTCAGTCGAACGATTGACCGAATTCTCTCAGAACTGGAAGCGCTTAATTTTGCCCATTAAAAGAATATCTTGTTTCTTATTTGAACTCATATAAATGAGTTCTTTTAGAGTCTCTTGAAATTCAAAAAGGATTACTTCCTATACTTTTTTTTCTTCGTTATTATTATGCTTAATTCGAACTCAAAGGAAGCCTAATATGCGACTTACTGTATTGTTTATCAGTTTTATTGTTACTCTGGCTGGGTGCGCTAGTGGTGGCAAGTCAGTGAGTAAAGCTAACGCTTCATTAAGTGGTCCAATGGGTGAACCTGTACGCGATATTTCAGCTTATGGCTTCGTGACTCAAGTTTCATTATTAGATCGCGTGATCGTTATCAAGCATGCTCCTATTCCGGAAATGAACTGGCCACCTATGCTGATGAGTTTTAATGTTGTAGACAGTGTTGACTTAGAACACTTCAAACGAGGGAATAAAGTACAATTTACTCTTGAGGTGGACAAAGAGGACGATTATCGCATTAAGAATATTTCAACTAAGGCTAATTAGGCTAATCTGCAACTAAACATTACTTCTTAATTCCTATGATTATGTTTCATGCTAATATCAAAAACTTATTTAGGGTGACCTTCAGTTATTCTCATACGGTTGATTTAAAAGGATGTATAGTCAAAGCGGATGCCTAGTATTTATTCTTCTATTCCTGTTGATACATCATACGCGGTAGAAACCCCTGAAGGTGTTGAATTAGTTATTACGCCAGCAGGCCTTTGTCCTAGAGCTCTCGCATACCTCATTGATTTTGGTATACGTGCAGTTGTTCTGTTGTTAGTTAGTATCGCCTCATCGTTTATTGGATCGGTAGGAACAGGAATTACCCTTGTTTTATACTTTCTTGCTGAATGGTTTTACCCGGTTTTTTTTGAGGTTTACAAAGAAGGCGCAACCCCTGGAAAGAAAGCAATGGGCCTCCTTGTTTTACATGACGATGGTACGCCACTACGTTTTTCAACTTCAATGATTAGAAACTTGTTACGGGTGGTTGATTTCATGCCTTTCGGTTACTTTGCAGGCGTTCTTTCACTATCTTTAAATAAACAATACAAACGTCTAGGTGATTTATCTGCAGGAACTGTTGTTGTTTATAGTCAAGAATTGGATCAAGATCTGGATAATTCCAACCCTAATTCTGTGCACTTCGTATTACCTAAAGAAATTCAGTTATTGTCGCTTGAACACCAGAAAGCAGTGATAGAATTTGGTGAACGATCACAATCATTTTCTGATGCGAGGCAAATTGAGTTAGCTGGTATTGTTAGTTCATTGCTTAGTACTTCTGACCAAGAAGCACGTGAAACCCTTATCCAATCGGCTAATAAACTAATGGGGCGTTAAAGATGGTTGGGACAAAACACGTATGAAGCAAGAGAAGTTTGAATCTAACTATCAATCATTCTGGAGCGAGTTTGAATCACTGGTTTCTGACTTGGATGGCAAAAAAAACCTCAGTTATGCTAAACAATCTGAAATTGCTATTGGGGACTTTTCTTCTGCATATAGGCGCGTATGTAACCATCTTTCTATAGCTAAAAAACGTAGATACAGTGCGCGTTTAATTAACCGGTTAAATTACATGGTATTGAAGGGGCATCAGCATTTATACCATAGAAAAACATCCTTCATATATCAATCGATACAGTTTATCTTGGCAGAATTTCCGTGTTGTTTGCGTCGAAATTCAGCTGCCTTTTGGACAGCTACAAGTTTTTTTTATCTGCCAGCTATTGTTATGTTTGGTTTGGTGCTTTTACATCCTGAGATTATATATAGCGTTATGTCTCCAATGCAGATAGCCGATTTCGAAACGATGTACAATCCATCACTCGATAAAATTGGCAGGGAGAGACAATCGGATACCGACTTGGCAATGTTTGGATATTATATTTATAACAATATTGGTATCGCCTTCCAAACATTTGCTTCTGGTCTATTGTTGGCCGTAGGTTCATTATTCTATCTTGTTTACAATGGCGTTTTGATCGGTAGTCTTTCAGCGCATATTGTTGCAATTAATTATGAGGTGACATTTTTCCCATTTATTGTCGGACATGGATCGTTTGAGTTAACTGCAATTACCATTGCGGGTGCGGCGGGAATTAAATTGGGGGTTGCAGTTTTATACCCACAAAACCTTTCCCGAATTGCATCATTACAACAAGCTTCTGAAGAAAGTATTAAGCTAATAATCGGTGCCGCAATAATGTTGCTTTTTGCAGCATTCATTGAGGCCTACTGGTCTTCAATTACAACAATTGCCCCTATTGTTAAGTATAGTGTCGGTGCCGCGCTATGGGTCTTGGTTTTCGTCTATTTATCTTTTTCTGGAAGAGGTAGTCGATTTGAATCTTGACCGTTTGGTTTTTGTCCCCCGAAATAGAAAAAAATGGGAAGCCGCCGACCTAGGATTTCGATTGGTGCCCATGTTTTGGCAATCAATGCTTTTCAGTTGGTTCATTGTTAGTTTACCAGTCTTTTTAGTATTTTCTCTTATAGAGCCGCTTTCTTACTATGCAACGTTAGTTCTTTGGTGGTTAAAGCCAGTATTTGAACGCACACAGCTGTATGTTTTAAGCTTTGGTATTTTTGGTAGTGCACCGACATGGAAAGAAACCATCAAGGCTTTTCCAAAGTACGCTTTCCAACAAATTTTCCCCTCTCTGTTATGGCGACGATTCAGCTTCACTCGGTCCTTAGATTTACCTGTTCTTCAGTTAGAAAAATTACGTGGAGAACAACGAAAAAAACGCTTGGTCATTTTACACCAACAGACAGGTAACCCTGCTAGCTGGTTGACGATCATCATGGTGAATGTTGAGGCTATTCTCATGGTTGGCGCTTTTCTCGTTGTTATGATGTTTATTCCACATTCAATTGACCTTTCATGGCTTAATTTGCTTGAAGATCATATTTGGCTAGGTAACTTAATATATTACGTTTGTATTTTATTAGTTGCTCCATTTTATGTCGCTAGTGGCTTTATGCTATATATTAATCGCCGTATTGAGTTAGAAGGGTGGGATATTGAACTAAGTTTTAAGGAAATATCACGGCTACATGAAAAGCCTGTTAACTTTTCAGCTGGTACGGCAAAAATTCATTCTATAGCGTTCTTGTTCGTTTCTTTATTTGTTCTGCTATTTATGCCACAGAATGACTTGTTTGCGCAGCCCAAATTTGATGAGAATAACGTATGTTCGAGTGACGCATGCATACAGTTTGAAGCCGTTAAGAGAGCAGAGCACGATATTCTAGAGGTATTCGAGCATCAAGATTTTCATCAAATAGAGACGATTCAGATCCCAAAGTGGTTAGATAATTGGAGTTTTGAAAAAGACGAAGAAACAAAAGAAGAGTCTAAGCTAGATATTCCACCGTTTTTAGTAAACTTCCTTATGTATATTGCTTCTAGTATCGAGGTGATTATTTGGGTAATAGCCATTTCAATTGTCGTATTTTTAATCTTTCGTTACCGATCTTTACTTGCTCAATTTGTTGATTTTACAAAAAAAGGGAAGCCCAAGAGTTTTGAAGTCCCCAAAACCCTGTTTGGACTGGATGTACGGCAGGGGCAGCTACCCAATGATATTGAAGCAGAATGTAACAAGTTTATTGAAAAGGGTGATTATCGAGAATGCTTGAGCTTGCTTTACCGGGCTACGATAACAAATTTGTTAAATCAGCACCGCGTTCCTTTTAACTCTTCAAATACAGAATTGGAGTGTTTAGCTATTTCACAAGCTCATAGCTCTGATCGTGTTTATAAATACTTCTCATCTGTGACCTTATCATGGCGAAAGCTAGCTTATGGTCATATTCCACCGACACGCGCTATCGTTGAGGAACTCTGTCGTGACTGGAATATTGTATTAGACTCCGCAAATAACAAGGGAGGAGAAACTAGTGAGTAAGGCAAGGCGTATAGCTCTTATCGCTTTTCTCTGTTTATCTATAATAGGGATCATTTTAGTATATTTTAAACTTGAGTGGGTCGAGAAAAAGACTGATTTAGGTCCTGTAATTGAGGTTCAGCAGCAAGACTATCTTGCCGCACAGCGGTTTCTAAAACTCATAGCTAAATCTTTGTATATTGAGCAAGGCTATACGAGTCTTGATACACTTTCTTCTAGTGATAACCTTAGTCAAAAAGACCCTATCCAAGAGGGCAGCGGTTATGAAAATACTAGGACTCTGCCATCTTCAAATGATTTGATCGTTATTCCGGATGGTTATGGTGCATTGTCTGAACTTCGCTCGAATAAATTGTTGGATTGGGTGAGTGCTGGAGGCAGTCTCATCGTGACGGCTAGTAACCCCTATTTATCATCGATCGACCAAAGACCAGATTTTATTTTCGAAAATTTTGGTGTATTTCCTGTTAATGGTGAAAAATTAGAAGTTGAAGGGGAGATTGATGACAAAAAGAAGAAAGGTCTTGTTTCTTCAGACGTACATCTCACAGAGTCACCTGAAAACCAATTAGAAGAGGGCAGTTATGAGCGTTGGAATCCACAACAAAATTGTCGTTATTTAGAAGATACCCTGTCTTTAACCGTTTATGGTGAGGTCAATTTATCTATTGGACTCAATGCTGGTAATGCCTTGAATTTTGAGGAAGGTAAGGAGGATGATTTTTTCTTCTGGTCTTCAAATCAGCGCGGTATTCAGATAATTCAAGCCTATTATGGTGAGGGCATGGTCACTTTCTTGTCAGGTACGAATGCCTGGAAAAATGATTATATAGCGTGTCTTGATAACGCCTATTTTTTACGGTTTTTGACTGGTAGTACCGAGCAAGTATGGTTTTTAGTGAATCAAGACAACCCTTCTTTGATTTCATTAGCCTGGAATAATTTTCCATACTTTATCGTCGTTTTATTTATTTTTATTGTTTTGCTGGTGTGGCATTTCGGACAACGTTTCGGGACCATCAAGCCTCAAAAGCCACTTAACCGAAGACAAATTCTTGAACATATTGACGCGAGTTCTTTGTTTCTTTGGCGTCACAAGACATCCCGTTGGCTGTTGGTAGAAACAGTACAGCAAAGTATAAGAAAAAAAATGAAATTGCGTAATGCAAACTTCGATGCCAAAACAATAGCGCAACAATTTGAAATGATTGCACAGAGCGCACAATTACCTATCGATGAGATTAAGGTGTCGATGGTTGAGCTGACTGACAAACTTAAGTCACAAGCACTAACAGAACAAAATTTTATTGTATTAATGAAATCATTAAAGCGTATTGAGGGTAAATTATGAATGCAGAGCCAGAATTGTCCAAGCAATTGTCAGATGGACATGCACTGATTGTTCAGATTAAATCTGAACTACAGAAGGTGCTGGTAGGGCAAGAGCAAGTTATTGAACAAACACTGGTTGCGCTTCTTGCAAGTGGCCATGTATTGATAGAAGGGGTACCAGGACTAGGTAAAACCCTCCTGGTAAGAGCGCTTTCTCAATTATTTGGCGGGCAATTTGGCCGTATTCAATTCACGCCTGATCTAATGCCGAGTGATATTACAGGGCACTCAATGTTTGATATGGATGCAAAAAAGTTTGTCGTTAGGAAAGGCCCTGTATTCACGAACTTATTACTTGCAGATGAAATAAATAGAGCACCTGCTAAAACGCAAGCAGCGCTATTGGAAGTCATGGAAGAACAACGCGTTACCATAGATGGCAATAGCTATAATGTTGATAAGCCCTTTATGGTACTAGCGACTCAAAACCCTATCGAGCAGGAGGGAACCTATCCTTTACCTGAAGCCGAAATTGATCGATTTATGCTCAAAGTTTTTATTTCTTATCCAGACATTGAAAATGAAATTTTACTCGTTAAAAACCTTAGCCTTGCTGATCAGTCAAACAAGAAATATCTGGAAGACGTAAAACAAGTGCTAAGTGCTGAGCAACTTGTTTCTCTTCGTCAGTTAGCAGACCATATAGTGTGTGATGAACAAGTCCTTAATTACGCCGTTCGTATTGTGCGAGCAACCAGAGATTGGCCCGGCTTGATTAAGGGGGCAGGTCCAAGAGGAAGTATTAGCCTAGTGAAAGCCGCTAAGGCTCGCGCTTTGATTTTTGGTGAAAGCTATATCACGCCAGATGATATTAAAGAGGTTGTGCGTCCAGTTTTAAGGCACCGTATTTTAATGAACGCAGACCGTGAAATCGAAGGAGCAAGTGCGGACCAAATCCTTTCAGAAATTTTGCATGAAATTGAAGCGCCTCGTCAATGAAACCTGTCAAGGCTAAACCTAGCCTGCTGCAGCTCTTAATTGTCATGGTTTTGATGGTTGCTATTCTTGTATTAGAGATTGTGGCTAAATATTGGTTAAATTTAGCTGGATATATTGATACCCTGATTTTAGGTGTGTTGATTACACTCCCCTTGCTCTTAGTTATTGATTTAGCGGTTTCCTGGTTGCCTGCCAGAATAGAAATTGAACGACGTGTATCCTCAACGCTACCACTTGGAAAATGGGTCGCTGTAAGACTGGATATTCGAAGTAATCTATCTTATGCCTTATCAGTAAAAATGCGCGATAGCGTACCCGCTGCATTTAAAGTCGCTAATCCTGAGCTTGAATTAAAAATTCTTCCCGGCCAAATTTCGACGTCTGAATACAAGGTAAAACCGACAGAGAGGGGGGAACATCTATTTCATGGGCTTGATCTTCAAAGGCCGAGTATCTTAGGTTTTTGGTGCATTAATTATACTTTTAGTATGAACTCACGAATAAAGGTTTACCCGAACTTTGCAGCAATTGCTGGTTATTCTTTATTACATGCTGACAACCAGACAATTCAACTAGGTATTAAGAAAAAAGCACGCCGTGGTGAGGGTATGGATTTTTTACAGTTGCGCGAATACCGAGAGGGTGACTCATTAAGGCAAATAGATTGGAAGGCTTCATCAAGATTTCAAAAATTGATTTCTCAAGAATATCAGGATGCTCGTGATCAGCAGGTGATCGTTATGCTTGATAGCGGCCGACGCATGAGAACGCAAGATGATGAATTAAGTCATTTTGACCATTCTCTAAATGCAACCTTGCTGTTATCTCATATAGCCTTAAAACAAGGTGATTCTGTTGGCGTGTATAGTTTTGGTGGTGAGGATCGTTTTGTGCCTCCATTTAAAGGCTCTAAAAATGTTCAATATTTATTGAACAAAATGTATGATTTGTACCCCTCTAATGAAGCTTCTGATTATCTTGCCGCGGCACAGTCTGTTTCTGCACTCAATTGCAAACGTTCTTTAGTGGTGATGGTATGCAACCTAAGAGATGAAGATGTTGACGACTTAGTAATTGCTGTTCGTTTACTGCAAAAAAAGCATTTGGTTTTGGTAGCAAACTTAGTAGAGGAAACTATTTTTTCATCTTTAGAACTGCCTATTACCGGCTTTGAAAGTGCAATTCGTTACGCGGGGATTCATTGTTACAACCGACAAACGAACGAAGCGATGGAGCGCTTGAAATCTTTGGGGGTATGGTTGATTACCTGTAAACCATCAGAGCTTTCAAAACGAGTGGTGAATAGCTATTTGCAGATCAAAAACAGCGCAACCCTTTGATTGAATAAAGGCCAACGAGTTGTTTTTATCACTATATAAACCACTCACGAGCCTTTATTATTTGTTTTTTTACTCAGCCATTAAAATAAATGAACCAAAAATAACTAAAGCCCACCATATAATACCAAGAATAATAAAAACAATATTAACGGCCGTAAAATTACCGTTTAGCTTGCCATCTATATCGTCATTAACAATATTGACTCTCTTTTGCGCTTGATAAAGTGCCAGTAGAGGTAGCATGCTTAATAAAATAGCTAAGGGGGCAAGGGAGGAAAGGCTTTCGATTTTTTCAAAGATTTTATCTGAAATACTACCAATGATGGCAAATACGACAAATAAAGTTGCGAAGCTTTGATGTGCCCAGTTTTCTATTTCTCGTTCTTCAGTTTTTTTATGTATTTTTTCAAATAAACTGTGCGTAAAAAATATGCTGAATACAGCCCTCCAGACAGGGCGTATTTTTTTTTCCATACTTACTTGTTGCAACTTCCAGTTTTGGTAAAACCAAACCAGGGTATACATACCAAAAGTGGCAATATACATCACATTTAACTTTGTGAGTGATACAGGAAAGAAAAGAGATGATTCGCTATTGTTATTTTGATCCAATAAATCTGCTTCAGGAGCTTGGTAGGCTGATAAATCCGACTGTTCAGTATTGCTGTTTTCCATTTCATTGATACTCTTTTTTGAAAGACTGATGTTATAGTACTAGTTAAAAACCAAACCTATGTATCATGGCTATAATAATGCTCCGTTCAATTCGTAAGTTATTTATTTAGTGTTTCTTTTATCTTGATAAAAGTCTCGGTAATTGCTGTATTTTCACTACTGGCTAAGTTGTCTCCCACCTGACCTGCACTAAATAAAAACTCCTGAGAATCGAAATCATAAAATGACAAGAGTAAATACCGGAATCTAAACCAAATATCCCAAAAGCTTTCGTAATTAAGCCGAGCAACGAGCTTTGGCATATTCTCTAATTCCTTAGCGATAATTCCAGACTTAACCTTAACAACAGACTTTTCAATTATTTCAAAATCAAACTCATCATTTACAATCAACTTCTTGCTGTCAATATTTGAATTAGACTCTATAAATTCAACAACAATATCTGACTTAACACCGAAATTGACATTTTGAGGAAGTGCTCCGCCCGTTTGTTTTAGCATTTTTAGTGGGTTGAGTGTTTGCTGTACGACAGCTAATACACGGCCTTTATCATCAAATAATGGTCCTCCGCTATTTCCTGGTTGTATCTCAGCAGATATTTGTATTTGGTTAGGGTCGTCCTCTAGCCCTTTTGTTGAGCTAACTAGCCCTTTACTAAGGCGTGCGTTGTTTCCAAGTAAATTACTCATTGGGTAGCCAATCGTATAAATATCTTCTCCCATTTTAGGTTTCATTGACTGCCTGAACTTTAGAGGAAGAATGGACGAGTCGAAATTGTTTCTTGTTGAGAGTAGCGCTAAATCAAGCTCCTTGTCTATTGCAACGACATCTGTTTCAAAACGTTTTCCCTGTACCCATATTGTTGCTTCTTTTTCATCACCAATAACATGAGCACAAGTAAGAATATGACCAGAATTACTCACAATAAAGCCTGTACCTTGTGCGCCTTCAATTGGTTTTTCAGGGTCGATCAAGCGAACATTAAAACCAATTTTCTCAAATTCAGAAACTACTTTTGGCGCTACTTCCCTTGGGTCGTTTGTAGGTTGAATGAAATATAATTCGCCATAGTTTTTTATTTCAACACCTGCTTCTTTATAAATTTTAGGGCTTGCACATCCTGTTATAAATAGAACAAGGCCGATAAGACAAAAATAGCCTGCTAACTTCATTCATTACTCCATTTAATTTTTTTTAGAAAAAATTTCTCTCAACACAAATAGACTCAAAAATCATGATCATTTTGTTGTTAAAAGGACTGCTGATCCTTGTGCCTAGATGGTTGATGGAAGCATATAATAGTTATAGTTAACTGTTTGTGAAACAAGTTTGTTTGTCTGCCAGCAATATTATTGTTTTTAACGTGCAAACTAATTCACTGCTTATGCTGTCAGGAAAAAATGATCTGTCTCATTTCTACATTCTTATGTCAGTTTAAATACGGACTATGGGGATATCTCTCCATTTAGTCGTATAGCTAGGTGACTTGAAGTTCCTGTGCATCTTCCAGTTTTGGTTTACTCCTTGACTAGCGAAGAATGCAGGGCAGTGTAATTTATTGATGCTGTCCATAAGCGCCATTAACTGTTTGGACTTAATAGATTGAGTTGGGCTAAAAGCATCTAGCTGTTCAGGCGTTTCAGGTATAAGTTCAATCAACCCGACACCTGCGCGAGCAAAGCGTACACCTTTCTTGAATACTCCGTCTCTAATCGCTATACGGGCGTATGAGATAATTAACCTTGTATCGTTTGTGGGTATTGGCAGCTTGATGGTGACGGACTTACTATATGGTGATTCAGAAAAGTGTGGTGCAGAAGCAAAGACCATGATTGTCTTCACTAAGTATTTTTGGTCTCGAAGCTTCTTGCAAGCTCTTGCTGCATACTGGCTAACTGACTGTTCAAGCGATACACAGTCGGTGATTTTTTGTCCGAATGAGCGGGTTGAGAATATCTGCTTCTTGGGTGGTGGCTGCTGATCGAGGCTGAAGCATTGAGTGCCATTAAGCTCATCAATCGTTCTTGCTACATTTACACTAAAACGCTTATGCATTAAGCCTGAATCTTGTTGCATCAGGTCGTAAACAGAGTGAATGTTATAAGCAGATAACCTTCTGGATAAACGTCGCCCTACGCCCCAGACTTTATCTACAGGCAGTTTTTTAAACACACCACACCAGTCAGCTATATTTTCAATAACGCATACATAATCACATTTAACTGACTTTTTGGCTATGTGACTGGCTAACTTTGCGAGTGTCTTTGTTGGAGCAATCCCAACACCTACCGGCATTCCTACATGCTGTTTTACTGTGTCTCTAATTGTTCGACCATATAGAGGTAGGCTAACGTTAAGACCTGCTAGCGACAGGAATGCTTCATCGATTGAATAAACTTCAAGCCGGGGCGTGAACCGTTCAAGTGTTTTCATTACTCGGCTGGATAGGTCTCCATATAACTCATAGTTGCTGCTAAAAACATGCACACCATATTTGTCGAGAAGTTGTTTCTGCTTAAAGTAAGGTTCAAGGTCTGGAATACCAAGCTGCTTGGCTTCCTTTGATCTAGCGACAATGCAGCCATCATTGTTACTAAGAACGACAACCGGTTGACCTCGGAGGTCTGGTCTAAATACCTGCTCACAGCTCGCAAAGAAGGCGTTGCAATCAACAAGGGCTAGCATGCAAATGAGGTATTATATTGAGGGTTAATGCAGAAGGTGACCACGCCCTCGCAGATGACATTTATATCTTCAGGTAAAGGAATAGGGCGTTGCTGACGGTTTGCCGGACGTAGCAGTTTCTGCTTTATGTCTATAATTTTTACTGTCAGCTCTCCGTTTACTGATGCCACAATCGTAGCCATATTCTTCGCTTCAATCGCTCTATCGACTATCAAAAGAGACCCATCCATAATGCCGCGCTCAATCATAGAGTCACCTTGAGCTTTAGCTAAATAAGTGGCTGATGGGTGGGTAATTAAAAGCTCATCAAGGCTTGGGAGCTCCTCAAGGTAGTCATCGCTTGGACTAGGGAAGCCGCATGCAAGGCGGTTGCGTAATATCTTTAAGACATTATCTGATGAATCAATTTTAGTATGCAAAAGGCAAATAGGTTTTACTTTCATGTTAGTTTCGCTGTATGAATATACAGTGTTATGTTAGAGGGTGTAGTTAAGTGTGTCAATCTCTACTTTGTAAATTGAAGCATAAGGTAAGGTTGGCGCTAAGGTGGCATCATCATGAAATTGGTGGGAATAGAAGTCGTAAAGATGGGTGATTGAATACTGTAGAAAACCTGTCCTTTTCAGTTAGTGGTATTAAATTTTAGCAGTTGCTTAACAAAAACTTCTGTTGGGGGGCTGAGCGTGTTCTTTTTTAATTTTAATAAAGATAATGGGCGATACAAATTGATGTCCCGAATTTTTACTTTGCAAAGCAGACCGTCAAGTACCTCTTCGTCAACAGCACTCGTGGGCACAATCGACACGCCAATACCGGCTGCAACCACTTTCTTTAAGGTGTAAATATTGTCATTAGTCATTCTAATATCAACATTAATGTTTTTTTGACTTAGTATCTGATCGATAGCTTCTCTCGTCGGAATGCCTTCTTCAAAAGCAACAAAAGGCTCGTCGTTAATTTGTTCTAACTTAATCGACTTTTTCCCCCAGAAGCGATGATTTTTATCAACAATCAAAACAAGTTCATCTTGTCCTAGGGATTGGGTTTCAATACGCGCGCGTTTTTCAGGATAGGCAACCACGCCTATATCAATTCTTTCGGTTAGCAATAATGAATAAATTTCATCGGAGCGCCTGAACTCCAAGTGGATGTGGATTTTTGGGTAAACTTTCATAAATGAAGATAGAAAATCTCCAATCTCATACATGCCAAAACTGTGGATAGCTGCAATACGAATATTCCCCTCCATTGTTTCCTGCTGGTAATTGGAGCGAATCTTCAGGTTATCGCATAAATATAAAATCTTTTTAACATCAGCCAGAATAATGACGCCTTCCGGTGTTAGCTGAATGTTATGCGGTGTACGGATGAGTAATTTTTTGCCTAGCTCATGTTCAAGCTTTTGGATGTGAACGCTGACGGCCGGTTGAGAAATATGATTTTGTTGCGCGACTTTAATAAAGCTCAACTCTCTTGCTATATCACGAAAAAGTTTAAGCTGTGTAAGATTTATCATGATAATTAAAAGTTATCCTATGTATAAATTAATATGATTTTCATTATATTAAATAGCTCGCCATAATCAACGTAAATAATTCAGATGAACATAACTAAAGTTCGATGTACGGCAACTTCTGGCTCAAGCGGGGTGTCAGTCCGGTAGTCTTTTAAATCGGACCAACTGTTTTTCAAAAAGAGTTGGGGTCGATTAAAAAGCGTAGGTCTTCATGTTATGACGCGGGTTGATTTACGAAAAACTCTAGCTAGGATTGCATAGAAACCGACATTGGATTTGAGTTATATCAACTATTCTTTTTAATATGGCCGACTAAAAAGGACGCTTATCTTGTACCAAGGTTTTCTTGCCATTTTTCGATCTATGCTGGGTAGTTTGAGAGACTTGGCGCCGATCATCATCGTTATTGGTTTTTTTCAGTTTGCGGTGCTTCAACAGCCGATCCCGAATTTGGCAGATATGATTATAGGGGTGGTGTTTGTTCTTTTAGGCTTAACCTTTTTTATCTATGGTTTGGAAATGGGGTTATTTCCTATTGGTGAATCGATGGCGCATGCGCTAGCAAAAAAAGGGAGTGTGTTTTGGCTAATTGCCTTTGCGTTCGCCTTGGGTTTTGGTACCACCATAGCGGAGCCTGCCTTGATTGCTGTGGCAGCGGAGGCAGCAACGGTCGCCGCAGAAGGAGGCATGATCGAGATGACAGAGGTGGCGAAAAGTAGTTACGCCTCTGGTTTACGTTTTACTGTGGCTTTTTCAGTTGGTTTGGCCATTGTTTTAGGGGTGATGCGAATTATTGCAGGCTGGTCAATTCAGTGGATGATTATTGGTGGTTATGTTCTTGTGGTGATTATGACGGGATTTGCGCCGAAAGAAATTATCGGTATTGCTTATGACTCGGGTGGCGTAACAACTTCAACCATTACTGTTCCGCTGGTAACGGCTCTTGGTGTTGGTTTAGCGTCATCGATCAAGGGGCGTAACCCGATGACGGATGGCTTTGGTTTGATTGCTTTTGCTTCTTTGTCCCCCATGATTTTTGTCATGGCCTACGGCATGATTATTTAGGTAGAACGTAAACTATGCTCGATCTATTGAAAGATATCTTTGATATTACCTTAGCGACGATAAAAGATGTTATCCCGATAGCTGGCATTCTTTTTGGTTTTCAATTTTTGGTGATCCGCAAACCCATTCCTAATATGAAGCGCGTTCTATTTGGTTTTTTGTATGTACTTATTGGATTGTCACTGTTTTTACTCGGGCTGGAAAGGGCGCTTTTCCCGCTAGGAAAACTCATGGCGCAACAATTAACTGACCCTGCTTTTATTGCAGGCACAAAAGACGTTGCTTCAGAGGCCTTGCAATGGTTTGATTATTACTGGGTGTACTTATTTGCATTTGCGATTGGCTTTAGCACAACAATCGCCGAACCTTCGTTAATTGCTGTTGCCATAAAAGCTAATGAAGTATCAGGTGGCGCGATTGGGATTTGGGGTTTGAGAATCGCTGTGGCGATTGGCGTTGCGGTAGGTATTTCACTGGGTACATACCGAATCGTGACAGGTATTCCAATTCACTATTTTATTATCTCTGGCTATGTTGTTGTGGTAATTCAAACTTGCTTTGCGCCAAAACTAATTGTGCCTTTGGCATACGACTCTGGTGGTGTTACAACCTCTACAGTCACAGTGCCTTTAGTAGCTGCCTTAGGTTTAGGGTTAGCTGAAACGGTACCCGGGCGAAGCACTTTAATCGATGGCTTTGGTCTGATTGCTTTTGCGAGTTTGTTTCCAATCATGTCAGTGATGGCCTATGCACAGATCACAGCATATTTAGATAAAAAGAATAAACAGCAAACGATGGAAGAAGAAATTAACTAGCTAGTAAAAGGTTTAAATAGAGGAAAGATAAATGCACTTTAAACTATTGCTCGTTTTTGTTGAGGATGACAAAACCGATAAAGTAATGAAAGCGGCACGAAAAGCAGGCGCGACAGGGGCGACAGTTATTAATAATGCCCGTGGCGAAGGCATAAAGAGGAATAAAACGTTCTTTGGTTTGTCATTGGAAACGCAGCGAGATGTCGTGCTCTTTATTGTTGAGGAGCATCTAAGTAGGCATATCCTCGAGGAAATAGGCAGAGTGGGCGAGTTTGATGTCAGCCCGGGAACCGGGATAGCTGTGCAGTTAGATGTAGAGGATGCTATTGGCGTCTCCCACCAAATCGAATCAATTGTATCCAAGGTAGAGGATGAGTTATGAGTCATACAAATAAAACCGTCGTTAAAATTAAAGATGTGATGCGCGGCAACTATGTCGAAATGGACGGGTTGATGACTGTAAAGGAGGCGCTCATTCAAATGAAAGAGCACAATGCAAGTTATGTCATCATAAAAAAACGGCATGAAAATGATGAATATGGCGTGGTGATGTTGTCAGATATCGCCAAAAAAGTATTGGCTAAAGACCGGTCGCCTGATCGGGTGAATATTTATGAAATTATGTCAAAACCAGCGGTTAGTGTGCCACCAGAAATGGATGTGCGTTATTGCGCAAGACTATTTGATAACTTTGGTTTAGCGAGTGCCCCCGTGATAGATAACGGTAAAGTCGTGGGTGTGGTTGGTTACAAGGCGCTCGTGTTTGAAGGAATCTTGGTTGAAAACCATACGCTTGACTAACTTATATAAGGTTAATGAAACTCTTATTGCTGTATAAACCGCTAAGACTCATTCATATGTAATGAGACTTAGCGCTGAAGTGTGATTTGAATACAGTGAGGTTTGACTAACGTGGCGAGACGTTCTTGGCAGGGTTAAAAATTAAATTTCAGGCCTAAAGTAGCTATATCAGTATCATTAAATTGCTCAAACATGAATTCTGCAGACATCCGTTTTAAAAGACGATAACCTGCACCGCCTCCTATCCCCAGTTCCCATGACTCTTCCATTGATGCAGCAGAATGGCCGGTTTGTGTAGCAAAAAAGGTGTAGCCAATATTTGTATATGCCGGTGCGGCAAATACATAAACACCATAAGCCAATTCAAGCTGGCCTCGAAAAGAGAATGCAATGTAGTTATCTAGGTCAGCAACGACATCAAAATCGCCATCAATGATTCTCGTATCTTCTTTATCAACACCAATACCGATCCTAAGTTCAGGAATTAGATGCAAACGATCGAACTGTAAAAAATCATACCCAAGCGAAACGCCGATAGAATTCAATTCGTCTTGTAAATCAGCACCCTCTTCAGAGAAGCGAGCATAATTAATACCTGCAACCCAATTAGTCGATGGCATAGAAGTGGCAGCCTTCGTCTCAGCCAATACAGGAAAGCCTGATATAACGAATAATATTCCAAGTAATACTTTTTTCATTTTAACCCACCGCAGTTCTTTGTTCGCAGGCTATACTACAAAGCGCTACGTGTAAATTTGTTATATCTTTGAAATATGGAAATGAGACCTATGGCGCTTTTTCTTTGAGGTTTTGAAACTAAAGAGTAAGCAAGCAATTTAAAATACTGCACTTTTTTGGTTGATTATAAATATGTCATATATCGACCCAAATAATATCATCGCAGCATGGTAAAATGATGGGAGATTAATTTTTTTGAATTTTAATCATTAATAGCTTTGCTGGTTTATGCTGATAGAGCAATGATTATGTTGAGTACCTTAAACTGTTAATGGCCTTTCTTTCCGAATGCGACTTGATAAATTTATTTGTAAAAGCACAGAACTAAACCGTACTGAAGCAAGTGTTTTTCTTCAAAACCGGCAGGTGACAATTGATAATGAAATTTTTACCAATGGAGCAGTACAAGTACATGAAAATAATGTCGTAGCCTTGGAGGATATGACGCTGACACTTCGTCCTTTTCGTTACTTATTGATGCATAAGCCAGCGAGTACTTTATGTTCAAATGTTGATGAAAAGTATCCATCAATTTTCAATTTCATTAACGTAAATAAAAAGTCAGAACTGCATGTTGTTGGCCGTTTAGACGCCGACACTACTGGTTTGGTTTTAATGACTGACGATGGGAGCTGGACCTATAAAATAATTACACCCGGTGCGCAGTGCGAAAAAGTATACCGAGTGTATCTGCGTGATGAGCTTACTGTGGATGCCGTTATAAAACTCGAAAAAGGCGTCATGCTACAAGGTCTTGATGAGCCGACGTTACCTGCAAAAATTGAAATACTAAGTGCTAACGAAGTACTTTTGACCATTACACAGGGTAAGTTTCATCAGGTTAAACGAATGTTTCGGGCAGTTGGGAATCGTGTAAGGCGATTGCATCGAGAAAAAATCGGTCAAGTTTCTCTCGATGTTGAGCTAGGGGAGTGGCGTTATTTAACTGATATTGAAATCAATTCTTTTTATTAGCTTAGCTCTACCTGCAAGCGTTTTATGAAAGTGATCGCAGCACCCACTGCGTCCACCAACAAAATTGCCTTATTTTTTTCTATTTTTGACCCAGGACACCCCGATTAATTAGTGAAATTAAAAGGCGCACGATATTTTTCGTTTGGTAAGTCAAAACATGCATTCATATGTGAGGCATAACGAAATTGAAACGGCTGCGGTTCAATTTCCAAGTTACGCAACATATCACCGCTCGGGCCCGGGCCTATCGTCATTACCCCAGAGTCATCTCCGCCACTTGTCCATAATCTATCCATATACTTATTAACGTTAAAACTGCCTTTAAATTGAGTAGCGCTTTGCAGCAAGGTCTTGTCCAGCTTGGAGTAAAGGTTTGACTTGACTTCAAACTCTGTGGCTTTACCAGAAGTAGGCACAGAAAGAGAAAAGTATTCATTTCCCTGTTCATCGGTTGCCGTGGTTTTAGAAAAACCATGCTCAACACCTATATCGATAGTGTCTACGACTTTAGGCAACCCCCATATTTTACTTCCCCTGATCTGGTTCTCTAGTGAGGTGACCGGCATATGAAACACGTAATAACCAAATTTTTTGAATAGGCTATCCACTACGATAGGCAGCACAGGAATATTAATAGAAGGGTCAACCATGACAGGAATAGTCATAGCAATTTCATTATAAGGCGCCACTCCACACACTTGCTTGTATTCATAACAAGAGAAGGTGACGATTGCACGCCCCTTTGTCATGGCGACGGGCTTCATGTGAGGGTGCGGTAGCATGGCTTGCGCTTTGTCATAGTCACACAGGAACACACCGATGGCACAGGTCACATCACCGTAGAATGTAGGAAACAAATAGTCTTTGCTGATAGCATCTGTAAGCTCTAATGGTTGTTTATTCTTGCGTAAATTAAACTGTTGGAAAAAGTCATCAGTGAAATCTGCTTCATTGGCAAGGACGCCTGGCTCAATATTAAAATTCGGTTTCATGTGGTTTCCAGCAATTAGGTATTTGATGCGATTATTGTGACCAACATTTAAATATTCGAAAATAGTAAAATTAGCCTAACGATAAGATCAAAATATAGCAAAAAAAATGGAAACAGATCTATTGAATTGCCAGATAGCCACTTAACAATAAGCGCCTGTCTACTTGCATGTAAAACTATATAGCAAGAGTTGACAAGGCGGTTCTAATATCAATAATTAAAACGTATTCATATCTATAACGATTAATGACTGGGACAATATCTTCAAATTTGGCTATACAAAATCATAGCCTCTATCGTAAAGGCCATTGATTAGTAGCAAAAACCCATTAAGCTAGAGTACTTTCAATCATAAGCCAATAATACGGTCTCAAAATGTCTGATATCCAGCAAAATTACAGTTCAAAACCCAAGAATGGTCCCGCCATGTTTCGTGCTCTTGTATTACCGCGAAAAGGCTTCAACACCGACGTTGGATTGCCTGTTATCAAGGCAACTTGGTCTGGGGCTCAAGTTGATCAAAAGGCTTTAAGCGAATATTTAGTCACGCTTAACTTAGGAAAAAATCAACACCTACCGATTCTATACCCTCATGTCATGGCGGGTAGCATGCATATGAATATGCTGAGCCATAAAACGTTTCCTATTCGTTTGCTGGGTTCGGTGCATTTGAAAAACCGCATTACTCAATATAAGGCAATACCTGTCGATGCAGTAATGGATTTACACTCTGAAATTGCATCCTATCGATTAGTTGAAAAAGGTTTAGAGTTCGATTTCACCACAGTGGTGACCATCAATGGTGAAAAGGTTTGGGATGAAGTCAGTATCTACTTTCAAGCAGGGCGCTTTGGTGGAAAAACAAATGCAAGTAAAGAAAAAAGTTTTGAACTGGATAGTCTAAAGGAGCCAGAGAAAACGGGAAGCTGGAAGGTTCCTAATAACCGAGGCAAGAAGTATGCAAAAATTACCGGTGATTATAATCCAATTCACATGTCACCCTGGGCAGCCAAGTTGTTTGGTTTTAAGCGTGATATTGCCCATGGATTTGGTGTGCTAGCAGAAGCAATCGAGTATTCCACAGCAATTGAGCAAGCTGGTGGAGTTAAAAAAACGCTGCAAGTAGATGTCGCGTTTAAAGGCCCCGTCTATTTAAATAGCGAGGTCTATTTACTACAAAATACTCAACAGAACGCAAACCGATTTGATGTGTATTGTGGTGAAAACCCAAAGCCAAGTATCTGTGGTGAAGTGATTGCGCTTTAGTATGTAGGGCTTGAGATTACGAGTGCTCGCCATACTTTTTTCCGTCAATAATAGTGGTAAATTAAGTTTTACAACAAACTCTTTTAGGCCCCATGAAGAAATCATTAGCCGCCATTATCATTACTGCCTTAATCCCTTCATTAGCATTTTCAGCAATGAAAGAGTTTATCCGTGATTATACCTATCGTGCTGGGGAAGCAGACTCAAAGATCAGTTCCAGGCGTGTGGCACTAAGTGCTGTACGTCTAGAGCTGTTAGGCGAGATTGGAACCTACATTCACTCAGAGCTGACCATAAAGCAGAATGGGAAAAACTCAGATGTCACAGAACATGATATAAAAGCCTTAAGTGCCGGTTTTGTGAAGGTGGAGACTCTGGAGGAAAAATGGGACGGCTATGAGTTTTACATCAAAGCACGACTACACACAGATGTAGACCAAGTACTGAAGCAAGTAGAAGAACTCCAGTCGGATGACCAAGAAAAACAGCGACAACGTCAACAGCTATTAGAGTCTCAGAAGGCTAATGCGGCGTTACTTAAAAAAATTGCACTCCTACAAAAAGAAGTTGCTATCAGCGTTAATCAATCACCAGAAATAATTGAAAGGGTTGCCGTAAAGTACCAGAAAGCACAGCAAGAATTGTCAGCTCAAGAGTTAGTAATAAAAGCAAATATATACTATTTACAGGATAACCCTGATTATGTAGAAGCGGTATTTTGGTACAAGAAAGCAGCCAATTATGGGCTAGCTAACGCTCAGTATGTTTTAGGGGTGATGCGCGAGATGGGCCAAGGTGTTAAGCAGGATGATGCAGCAGCCGTGATATGGTATCGCCAAGCCGCCAAGCAAGGGCTAGCGAATGCACAGTACAATTTAGGCGTGATGTACGAGATGGGCCAAGGTGTTAAGCAGGATGATGCTGCAGCCGTTATATGGTATCGCCAAGCTGCCAAACAAGGGCTTGCGAATGCACAGTACAATTTAGGCGTGATGTACGAGACGGGTCAAGGCACTAAGCGGGATAATGCTGAAGCAGTTACGTGGTACCGCCAAGCTGCCAAACAAGGGTTAGCGAATGCACAGTACAATTTAGGCGTAATGTACGAGACAGGACAGGGCGTCAAACGGGATAACTCAGAAGCTGTAAGTTGGTACCGCCAAGCTGCCAATCAGGGGCTAGCTGATGCGCAGTACAATTTAGGGGAACTGTTCGCGGCGGGCCAAGGTGTTAAGCAGGATGCTGCTGAAGCAATAATTTGGTATCGCCAAGCTGCCAATCAGGGGCATACAATGGCAAAGAAACAACTGATAGAACTTGAACGAGGAATTGAGTGAGGGTATAAATTTTATGATATTTACTAAGAAGTTTTAATACTTCATAGAGAGTGTATATTAACTCAATACTGCTAATAAACTTAGTTACTCGGAGCCTTAAAATTCAGGCTTAAAATGAAGCCCATGCATATGACGGATAGTGAAAATAGATATTTAAGCACAATCAATACTACCTTTATTTTGCTTCTAATAATATATTTTCCAAACATGGCTTTTGCATCTAATGATAGCTGGGTAGGCGAAATATTTGTTTCTATATTTAAAGTTTTTGGCGTCATTTTGTTCCTCATGTTTTGTTTTGGTCTTTATAAATCAGAGGAACGAAAAGCATATTTGATTAGGGTTTTGTTAGGCGTCGCTCTATTTTGCACAACAATGTATCTAAATTTGTACCTTCTTTGAGAATAAAATACATGAAAAGTTTCGTTCGCGTCGTCTAGTAACGAGCAGCTAGTCTGGAATTGATCACAAAACAGCATGGAGTTTAATATGAAAATTATGAGTTGTAAGCAATTAGGTGGGGCTTGTGAAAAAGAGTTTCAAGCTAGTTCATTTGATGAAATTGCTGAAATGAGCAAGAAGCATGGCATGGAAATGTTCCATAAAAAAGATGAGGAACATCTTAAAGCCATGAATGAAATGCAGCAGCTTATGCAGAAACCAGAAGCTATGAAAGAGTGGTTTGAAGGTAAGAGAAAAGAGTTTGAAGAATTGCCAGAAAGATAGAGGTCAGGCACCTATAAAGCACAAGCACATAGTAACAAAGCTACGTGCCCCACTGTGTTTGCTTTGCTCTAAGCGTTACTTCTTTCAGTTATATTGTTATGGGCCATATCTATGAATAAAAACTCGCTATTTGAACTAGCACTTTTTGACCCTGAGAATACGCTTATTACTTTACTAAAACTGCGAGATATAGGTTTTCGAAAGGTGCCTGTAACACGAAAGTTTGTTGTTGCTATGGACGAATCCATAGAAATCGTAAAGAATGATAGTGAAACCCAGATTGAAAGTCTCGTATTGATATTCATGGAATGGCTTAAAGAGAATCAATCTCGTAAATTACAGGCCCAGTTAATTGACGGAAGCATTGTATATATTGATGAGCACGATATAGAAGGTGTTACCAATATACTAAAAAATTCGTTGAAAGTGACTGCATTTGACCCTGAATATAACAACCGAATACTTAGTAGGAAATAATGTCATGATTAGGGCTGCTCAAAGATGGATTGTTGTGTTTTCATCAGAGTAAGGCATAAAAATTTAAATACGAGCCCTTTGAAAGAAAAATACAATAGCATGATCACCCAAAGTGGCAGCGTGCTAAACGCATTTTTATTTTGTATATAACCATCAGTCTGTTTCATATCGTGTAGGTAAGGGCTCTTTCAAATTGGGAGTATTAAGTGAACACGCATTGGTCGAATATTAATTTTCGAAATATAAAGCCCTCATGTTTGAATTAAAAACTATCGCACTTTTTGTTATTACAGCCATCGCTGAAATTGTTGGGTGTTATTTACCTTATCTTTGGCTCAAACAAGACAAGAGTAGTTTGCTTCTAATTCCAGCTGCTCTAAGTCTTACATTATTCGCTTGGCTGCTGTCTCTCCATCCAACAGCCGCTGGACGTGTTTATGCTGCATATGGAGGCGTATACATTTTTGTAGCAATATTATGGCTTTGGGGTGTTGATGGCGTTAAACCGACTACGTGGGATGTTGTAGGTACTCTAGTTGCACTAGTTGGTATGGCAATTATTATGTTCGCACCAAGAGATTTATAAGTATCTATGATCAGCTATAAAAGGTTTGTTGCTTTGGGCTTTACTGGTTTGAATATCCTTGGCATTATTTAAATGCTTACAGTTTTCTAAAATAATATTTGCTAGTGAAAGTTTATAAAATGCATATAAATCAGTTCAATAATAAATTATCAAGGTTTTAAGTTTTCAAGTGATGTTAAAATCTTTTATTCCACTTGCCACAACGTTTTTTGCTATTGCCTCTTGTGTATTTATCCCAAAGATAAAGGAAGAGCAGAGTGTATCAGTCGTCTGTGATACTTATACAAAAGAACTGACTTTATCCATAAGCACCATTCAAGCAAATGATTGTGGTAATGATATAGAAGCAGGCGCATGCTTATTATTGCTGGCTGTTGGAGTACCTGCAGTTTCTTTTGTAGTATCGGGTAGTGTTGTTTTAGTTGGCAACACGCTTCACTGGTTAGAGTATCAGGGAGCCTGTGAAGAGAGTTTTCTATCAAGCCAGATTGAACTATTGAAGTCTAATATCTAACAATTGAGTGAGTGTTAAGGTTAGTTCACTAAGAAAGTCAGTGAAGCAAAGGTGGAGCGCTTTATATTGATGAATTTAAGCTTGAACTTAGACATTTATATCAGCCCCCACTTCAGAAGGCCCATATTAAATAAATCATCGAGCAGAAAGGCAGTTCGTTGAACCGTGATTTCGTATGTGAGAAGTAAGCGCTATGTCCGGGTTAACTTGCTCATGTTTTTGGATGTGAGGATTAACCAGTAACTAAGCCAAACTTTAACCCTTGAGCTTTATATTCCTGCAATTTAATACCAAATTCACCATCCGAATAGATTTCTTTGACCCGTAATGGTTTACCATTATTGTCTTTTTGATCTCTGCTTAAGTCGATAATTCGTTCGGCGCATGATTTCTTCTCTTTATCACGTACAACGATCACTTTTGGGCGTAACTTATTATTTCGCTGGCAGGATAAAATAATGCCAGCTTCACCATTGGTTAACTCAACAATATGCCCAGGAGGATAAATTCCAACTAATCTAATAAAAGTACGTACGATTTCTTCGTCAAATTGCTGGCCTCTGCAATCGTAAAGAATACGCAAGCCTTCAAGTGTTGAGCGTCCATCACTATATACTCTGTCACTCGTTATAGCATCGAAGGCATCAACGACACTGACGATTTTCGCAAAAAATGGGATGGACTCTGCAGTTACCCCTCTGGGGTATCCTTTACCATTCAAATGTTCATGATGATTATAGGCAACATCAACTGCAATAGGCGGGACATCAGATTTTGACATTAACAGTTTGCGCCCGTGGGTGGCATGGGTCTTTATCAAGTCATACTCTTCTTTATTTAGCGAGCCCTCTTTGTTTAGCACATCTATCGGGATGTTGATCTTACCGACGTCGTGGAGCATGGCTGCTACACCTAAGTCTTCAAGCTCCTTTTCCATTAACTCTAATTCTCGCCCCAATGCGATGGAGATAATTGACACTCGCAAACTATGTTCAGCAGTATAGTCATCTTTATCTTTTATTTGAGTTAGCCATAGCATGGCGTTGGGGTTTTTAAGTACACTTTTTACACAGCTCTTTACGGCCGTTTTAACTTCTTGAGTGTTAATATCTTGAGATAAACGAAGGGCGCTCAGCGCATTATCTACCGTCTTTTTTGCATGATCATAATGTGAAACCGCAACGGCAAGCTCACGTTCTACAGGGACTTTATAAATTCGTCTATTTTTTATTTCAGTGCGTTTTTTTCGTTTTTCACGATAAGTCACGTGTGTTTGGGTGACATCAATGTAAACAAAATCACAATATTCATGCAGTTGATCAATTTCATCTTCGCTGCTGATTAGAAAGCCTTGGAATAGAAAAGGAGTGTCAATCCAGGGGCAGTCAAGCTCCACTACATACATACCCACCAGAAGATCGTGTACTGATACTTTTTCACGTACAAGCTGCTTGTTGACGTTGTAATGGTTGTAATTATGTTCCCCGATCATTAAAACTCCAAGAATCAAAAGTAATTTTGATTAGTTTAGCAGGAAACAAATAGTCGACAAACTAATGGCGAAGCCAATGTTAAGTTTAATAATTAGTGATATTTGAGAAATCGCGTTAGCGAGTTTATCAAATGTCATACTCTTACTTTAAAGCCAGAATAATAATTAACTACCCAAGCCTGAACGGAATATTAGTATCTGACTTCTCTGCTTTACCGAGCAAGGGAATAGTTAATAACTTGATACACTTCCTTGCTGAAACCCATACCAATATGTGAAGCGGAAACTTCATGGTGTTGCACACTTGGTGACCAGTGATCAATACACCCCTGCCATGAAACAATTCCATCCTTTTTTGAATAAATTGCCGTAATAGGTTGTTGGATTGGTGTGGTGTAGCGTTCAATCATATCCTGTTCAATCTGCTTTGAATCCCATCCGAATAAACCAGATAACTTATGTAGTGCAGTAATTCTGGGGCCAACAATGACGGGTGAACCCATGGTAACAACGTTGGAAACATGCTTAGGCCTGTGACGGGCGAGTTCTCTGGCGAATATACCGCCAAGGCTCCAGCCAACAAGCGATATACCCCTACCATGCTTTTTATGAAGTGAGTCGATACGTTTAAGTAATGGCTTTATGAAGTTATCTATTTTGCTGTGATTTAAACCTAAGCCCCAGCTATAGGCATAGTGCCCTTGCTTGCGTAGGAATTTTTTTAAGGGTAGAACAGATAAATCACCGCCACCAAAACCTGGGATGATGAGTACTGTTTTTGGGTTAATTGTTTCAGGGCTGGGGATAGATGCCCATTTCAGTAAGTCTGAAAGATATATTCCGGAGAAAATTTCTCTGAGTTGTAACTTCAGAGGCGGGGGACTAATTTCCGGATATTTGATATGAGCGCAGGTAATTTGATTCATATACAACTCCTCATTTACTGCTCTCTATTACTAATAGTTCTCTTTGTTTTGTTTAGCAACTATTTCTATGAAAAAGGTGACATTCAAACTACTTATTGAATTAAAGTGAATTGCATAAATTGGTTAAGAAAAGACTGGGTTCTAAACTGTGATTTAGTACATGAGTTGACGTGGAAAGAAATTAAACCTTGTTGAGTAGGAGGCGTACTTCTACGCCAGATGCATGGTTTTGTAGCGACAGTTTTCCGCCAATTTCAAATGCTCGCTTTTGCATGGACGCGTATCCATACCCTGCAGTGTGAATATCATCGTTTTGAAGTCCAATGCCATTATCAATAACGAGCAATGAAATTCGTTCATCTACTTCCTCTGCATATACTTTTACTTCGGTGGCATATGCGTGTTTGATGATGTTTGTTAATGCTTCTTGCATAACACGGAATATATTAAGCAATACGCTTGGGCTACACCGAATTTCATCAGAAATACTAGCTGTTTTCCAATGTGTTTTTAATCCTGCTCCCACTAAAAGAGGGTCAACACGTTGTCTAAATAGTGCCAACGCACTAGCAAGGTCATCGGTTGCTTGGGCATTCATTGAGTCAAGAATGAGCCGTAAATCTTGTAGGCAATATTGAAGTTGTTGAATGCTTTGCTCATTTGAAAGCTTGCCAGATTTTAGTCCTGCTATAATAGATACAATTTGGCCGCTAGTTCCATCGTGCATATCTGAAATTAAGCGGGAGCGTTCATCCGACATAACTTGCTGTTTTTCTAGATAGATAATTTCATTATATTGTTTTTTGAGTCGATCCGTTTGTTCGCCGACTTCTCTGGTTAGTTCGTTGTTGTATTGATCTGATTTTTTTAAAGCCAGAGCTAGCTCAAAACTCATTACACTGCTGTAACAGATCAAAACAGTGATGACTCCCCATTGCACGATATAGGTAAGGGGGTTTCCGTCTACAATACCCAAGAGCGGTAAAATATCCCAGATCGCAATTGTCTCTACAACTATTCCTGACATGGCCATTAACAATGAGCGAATATTCCTTCGTTCATACACATTGGCAAGTATTACCCATGAAGAAAATAAACTTACGCAAGCTATCCACCCGTACAGAACGGCTAGACCAAGACCTGCCGGCAGTTGAAGACCGGGCAGCAAAATATAGAGGGAAAATAACAAATAAATAGTGGCGGTTATTTTCCAAATATAGCGAATCGCCCATTCATAGGTGCCACGATATACAAAGGTAAAACAGACCAGAGCGGTTGCATAGAGTAAATTGCTGGGCTCTTGCAATAAAGTCGTGACCTTTTCATTGAGAGGCGTATTAATAAAGGTCATTGGGAAAGTGTTGAATGGCCACACAGCCATAACAATACCCAACCATAAATACTCTGATGATTGGCGATGGAAAAACCAAACAGATAAAAAGAATAATGCCATAGGCACAGCAAAGGATATTCCCACCCAGAGAAAATTCACTCGCCAAAATTGATGCCAAGTAAGGTCTGCTTTAATTTCCTTATATTCAGCAACTGTGACGGTTCCTAGAGCTGCTTCCCATTTCGAACGCACATGCAGTTGTAGTCTATTTTTATCTTTAAGAAGTTCAGGCGGTAACCTGATTAATCTAGGTAGATGCCGATTTCTTGGCGGAATGTGTGTGGGCTGAATATCAACTTCACCAATCTCGTTAATGAGCACGTCATTAAGCCAAATTTTTGCAGAGTCTTGAATTGAGTGAAAGACAATAACAGGCTCAATAAATGCGGGCTTCTGAAACTGTAAATAATAAGTACTTGTTTGGGCCGTTGTTTGATTAGTGTCTGGAGAAAAGGGCAAACTGATGGTGGTAAACAGAGGGGATTCAATTTCGTTTGTAGGGGTGGCCAGTGTATAGCCGGGTGCATAATTTGCTGAATTTATATTTATACCTGGAAATTTCAAGGGCTGAACGGCAATATAAATAATACATACCGATATTATGAAAGCGATGAAGAGAAATACTGTAATTGTAAAAGGGCTCAGAGAAGAAAGTCGAGTGTCTATTTCACTGTCATCAGTCAGCCTCTGGCTCATAATGCTATTCACCCAAACTAAGCCAGCCGGAGTGGCTGGCTTCAAATATGGCTTCTGTCCTATTTTTTACGCCTAATTTCTCATAAATTCGACGAATGTAAGTTGCAATGGTTGTTTTTTTTACGCTCATTAGTTCTGCAATTTCATCGTAAGAACAGCCTTTGGTTAATAATTTTAGAACTTGGTATTCCCGCTCGCTCAGAGGATTTTTAGAGCTTGGTGTTCGGCGAATTTTTTTGAGCAGGTAACCTGCAATTGAAGGGCTCATTGGCGTACCCCCAGATATCTGCGACCGAATCATTGAGAGAAGTTCTTCTTCCTGTGTCGACTTAACCAAATACCCATCCGCGCCATTTGTGAATGCGGTCAAAACTACTTCTTCATCCTCATGTTGAGTAAAAATTAGGATTTTAGACTGAGGTTGTTTTGCCTTGTAAGAGGGGATATGTTCGATGCTGGAACCGTCAGACAGAATAATATCCAGTAATATCAGGTCAAAAAAACGGGACTCTAAAGCAAGATTCATTTCATTTAAAGTTGCAACATGAATAACGCGCTCAACCCAATTTTGTTCACTTAGTAAATTACTGATGTATGAACTGATTAGAGGGTCATCTTCAACCAATAAACAACTGATATTGCTTATCTCCATTAGAGTGCCTTTTTTATTATTCCTTTTAGATTTTACTCAAGATAACCCAGAACATGGATGAAGAACAGGATCGACTCCACAATCTACAACAGCAGACGTGTCATCATTTCTGATGACACGTCTAAAAATGTATTCCTGATAGAATTAAAAAAATGTTTCTACCACCCAATGGAAAGAAATTTGTGGGTGGTAACAATGAAAATAGCATCTGCAGTAACTAATAAATACTATAAAAAATATTAGTTTTTGTTTAGTCAGCCAGGAAGAGCAGAAATAAAAAACAGGAGTATATTATGCGTAACATTAACAATAGGTATACGGGTTATTCTAAAGTTTTGAAATTAGCATTTATTATTCTGCTATTACCACTAGTTTTCGTTGGCTGCAGTAGTGGTGGAAGTGGTGATAATAATATTGATTCTCAAGGTGGTGCTACTGTCAATGCTACTTACAGTAAAGGACCAGTAACTGGTGCTACGGCAACATTACGTGATGCCGATAATAACATTGTAGCGGGCCCGATCACGACAGTTAATGGAAGCGCTTCTTTTGAATCTGTTAGCTATAACGGCCCAGTTTATGCCGTATTTTCGGGGGGAAGCTATACTGACGAAGCTACAGGCACTCTGGTTACATTAGATTCGAGCCTTGTTATCCGTTCAGGGGTCATTATAAATTCAGCTTCTGGATCATTAAATGTAGTCGCGACACCCCTGACTGAAATTGCCTTTCAGCGTGCAGAAGCGGGGGCTGTTGGCAGTCTGGATTTGTCTACAGTTAATTCTTTTATACAAACGGTCGCAGACGAATACGGTCTTGAGGCTATTAATTTGACTGAAGTCTCTCCAACGCCCATGACGGACATAACCGGTACTAGTGACAGTGATCGTTACGGTGCAGTTTTAGCCGCAATTACTCAACAGCAATTACTTGCTGGCAATATACCAAATAGTGAGTCCTTGGCGAGTTATATGTCTGACAATGTCAACGGCCTCGATGAGAACACTTTTTCTGTAGCGATCAACGCACTTTTGACCAATACCAACACTTCAGCATTTATTAGTGGCAATATGGCTTCAACGCTTGTAGCTGCAGTTGGGGAGTCTGTAAATGTTGATACAACGGCGCCAACACTGAGCCTTTTAAGTGCAACACCCGCAGAAACATCAGCAAATTTCCAATTCAATTCAGACGAGGCAGGAACAGCTTATTTTATTGCACAGGCAGGAGGTAGCGAGCCAACAGCTTTGCAGGTTAAAAATGGCAGCGGTAATAGTGGTCGGGTCGATGAAGCAGGGAGTATAACGGCAATTCTTGATGCCAATAATGCAAGCCTAGCAGATCTTATGGAGGCTACAGCCTATACGCTTTATGTCACCGTAGAAGATGCAGCTGGTAATTTGTCATCTGTCGTAAGCACGTCAGTGACGACTACTGTAGCTGTTGATACAAGTGCGCCCATTCTGAGTTCCCTATCTGTGACACCCGATGTTACAACAGCCTCTTTACAGTTTACTTCTAATGAAGCCGGTAGCGCCTATTATCTTGTGCAAGCAGGAGGCAGCGTACCAACTGCCTCACAGGTTAAAAGTGGTAGTGGAAATGGTGGTACAGTTTATGGGGCAGCAAGTTTAGCAGCGACAAATGGTAATCTTAATAATGCTAACCTGACAGGTCTAGAGGAGGATTCATCATATTTGCTCTATCTCATGGTTGAAGATGCTGCAGGTAATCAATCTTCAGTGGTAAGTGTTGCTGTTATAACACTTCCAGTATCTGATATTACAGCGCCCATCATCGACATCTACACGAATACTTATACTATAACGGGCACAACGATGGCGTTTACGTTTTACTCAAATGAGATAGGCGTGTCATATTATCTCGTACAGGAAGGAGGGAATTCTCCATCAGTAGGTCAGCTAAAATCGGCTGTTGGGAATGGGGGGATAGTTCCTGATTCAGGGTCATTGGTTACTTCAGTCGGATCTAATATTATTAACTTATCCGGGCTCAACGAAAGTACCAGTTATACGGTTTACCTCGTGACAGAAGATGCGGCAGCCAATCCATCGACAATTGAAAGTGAAGCGTTTACCACACTGGACACAACCGCCCCTTTACTGAGTGGTGTTAATGTCAGTGCAACAGTATTTTCAGCCGAGTTACAATTTAACTCTGATGAATCAGGTACTATTTTCTATCTGGCTCAAAATGGAGGTAGCGCCCCTTCAGCATCGCAAGTTAAAAATGGAAGTGGTGGTGGAGGAGTCGTTGTTGGTATTGGCAACAAACCTGCTAGTGTAGGTTTTAATACATCTAACATTATAGAATTAGCTGCCAATACAGCTTACACCCTTTATTTCTTAGTTGAAGATGCTGCAGGAAATCAGTCGGCAGTTGGCACTGCGCAGGTTATGACGTTAGTCGATGACGTAGCGCCGATACTTAGCGGAGTAAGTGCAAGTTCTTTAGATACGACCGCAAACTTTCAATTTACATCGGACGAGGCGGGTACGGGGTATTATCTTGCTCAACAAGGAGGCAGTACACCTTCTCAGACACAAGTGAAAAATGGTAGTGGTAATGGTGGCGTAGTTGCAGGCGCTGGAAATTCAGTCGCGAATTTTGGCGCAAACACTGCTGCAATGTCTGGTTTATCACTCCTGACAAGTTATACGCTTTATTTAGTTGTTGAAGACGCCTCTGCGAATATTTCAACTGTCTACAGTAGTGTAATTACCACTTCGGATGATGTCACGGCTCCCGTCGCATTGATTACCTTTCCACCTGCTGTATCAATGATTGAAGCTGAGAGTAGTATCACCATTCAAGGTACTACTTCGGATATTAATGTCGTCACTTCGGTGCAGGTAAATGGATTAGATGTCACCACCAGTGATGACTATAAGACTTGGACAATATCAATGCCTTTAGTGTCTGGGTCTAATAACTTTCAGGTGAGTACTTCGGATAGCTTGGCCAATACTGATAATAATGCCGCAGAGGCAGTTATTGAATCGGTTCCAATTAGTTTGGTTGACCCCGTCGCAATGGTGCTTGATCGCACGAACAATAGAACATTAGTACTTGACAGAAGTTTGCGGGCATTGGTAGCCGTAGACCTGACAACAGGCTCTACGCTCGGTGATAAGAGCATTGTTTCATCAGGCGCTGTTCGCGGTAACGGAGACCCTTTTGTTTCTCCTCAAGGGCTTGATATCGACGAGAGCACTAGCCATGCATACGTGGTTGAAAGTGCTGCCATTATTGATGTTGATTTGACGACTGGAAACCGGACGATTTTATCAAATGCAAGTCACGGTACAGGCCAAGCGCTATCAATCTGTCGAGATTTAACCATAGATACGGTTAATAATCGTTTGTTTGTATTGACATATAATTCGATTATCGAAGTCGATATTACCACTGGAAATCGATCATTGTTGGTAACGGGTCTTTATAGTAGTTTTATAAGACCTACGGGTATTTTGTATACGAACAATACCTTGTACCTATCAAATCTATCAGGTCAGGATGGCTTGATTCAGCGAGTTAATTTGAGCAATGGAAGTTTGACTACCGTGTCAACAAACAATGCTGGATTTGGGCTCAGTATGCCAAATGTAGCGAACATGACAGATTATTTTGGAAATTTAATCGTTGCTCAAGAACTTTTGGAAGTCAATACTGCTACTGGCAATCGGGAAAGTTTTATTCATTCTAGTTTTCCTGCTACTCGCGCTATCACCTGGGGTACGCCAGTTGATGTAACTGCAGATACATCCAACGATAGATTCCTTGTGGTTGATTCAACACTGGATGCTGTCGTCGCAGTTGAACATGACAATCTATTCCAAAATGGGCGAGGGGCGCAAACAATGATTTCAGGGAACGGTGTTGGTTCAGGCACTTTTCTTAAAGGCCCTAGTAGTGTTGTAGTCGATAGTAAAAACAAACAACTAATTATTGCTGACGTAGGGAGCTACGGACTTATCAATGACAAATTATACCATGTAGATTTATCCACAAGTGAGCGCGTTCAACTGAGTGGTGAGGGGCCATATTTTACTCAAATTAAAGATCTGTCTCTTGATTCGGCCAATAACCGAGTGTTTGTGCTAGAAGACTACCGGAACCGAGCTATTTTTTCAGTTGACCTTACCACGGGTGATAGAACCCTTATTACTAATTCAGAGGAGCGCGATGACGTACCAAAAAAAGGTACAGGCACTAGCTTTAGTACTACCGGAGGTTACCCAAAAGCGACCAGCTTGGTGCTCGATAGTGATAATAATCGTGTATTGGTTTCTGCCCTACAGTTTAAGACTATTATCGCAGTAGATCTGACGACAGGGAATCGGTCTGATTTTTCCAAATCCAGTTCCTCGATAGGTTCAGGGCTTGAGGTCCAACCTTCGCACATGATTATCGATACAGCTAATAACCGTGTTGTGGGAGTTGATAGAACGCTTAATGCCGTGGTGGCTATAGACCTTACTTCGGGAGATCGTTCAATTATCTCCGACGCGACGACAGGTTCCGGAGACGACTTTACTTATTTACGAAAAATCTCATTGGATAGTAGTAATTCGCGGTTTCTGGTATTGGACTCGGTAGGAATCGTCGCGGTTGATGTGTCTACCGGCAATCGAACCACTGTGTCAGATGAATTGACTGGCGCAGGTGTAAGTCTCCTGTCGCCTGTTAGCTTGGCATTAGACCCTGCTAGCAATCTTCTTTATGTCGGAGATTCAACAAGAGATGCGATCATGGCAATACAGACGGGTACTGGAGATCGAGTTATCATGGCGAAATAGAATTTATGTTGCCAGCAATGTTGGGTGGCCTGACAAATTAGGCCACCTATAAATTGTTTTCTTCAGATCATACACCATGAACCGTGGCTTTTAGCTGATCCGCAACAAATAGTTCTAACGTGGAAACCATGGGAAAAACATATTTGTTTTTTCTTGATAGGCCTTATATTCCTTTCTCTTTCTCACGGAATAATATTCAGCTGGAGTGGCGCCGGTCAGGTGTACCAAAGTGATATACATCATGAGAGACGCGCACGCCATACCAACGCCTAAACTAATCCATATAAGAAACGATTCACTATTCATCATTGCGAGCCATGAGGGAAAAGCTGCGATGACGAGTCCGGTCCAAACTAACCATTCTGCAAAATAGTTGGGGTGTCGGCTATATTTCCATAATCCAATGTTACATACACCATGTTTGTGTTTTGAAATAAATAGCAATTTTTGAGCGTCAGCCATCGACTCCAAAATATAAGCTACTACCCATATGCAAATACCCATAACTTCCATGCTTGAAATTGAGTGACTGCTATTCGTTGCTAGAAGAAAGCCGGGTAAAGCCAACACGGTGATATTAGCAAAGCCCTGAGCCATAATTTCGGCCAGCAGGTGTGAATTGACATACTTACTTCCTGATTGCTCAAGTATCATGCGACGGTAGTTATAACGAGGGAACTCGGTCTTATAAATTACCCCTGTTGCTTTTGCCATCACTAAGGCACCAACGCCCATTCGTAAACCAATAAATATATAAACACTACCCACAATCAGCTTTCGAATGAAATCAGCGTCACCCATCAATAAAATTTGTACACCTATAAGCGCAACGCCGAAAGGCCAGGCGATATCGACATAGGACACACGCTTTGTTCGTAAGAAAGGAATACATGCAACCAAAATGAATAGCGTGACTTGTAAGATACTATTTAAAAGCAATAAGTTAGCTAGGGTGTCAAATTCAGTAAAAACAATTACTGAGAATAAACTGATAAAGAATAGATTCAATCCTACGCTCATATTCATGAGTCCTATATTTGTTATGTTTAAGTTAGACGACTAAATGCCAGATCGCATTATCAAAGACATGTTAGCAATGATTTCATCGCTATTCGGCGGCTTAAAAGGACAGGCATGCGGCAAATCTTGCCATTTGCTTTCAATTTCTGCTTGTTATCAAAATATTAATTACTGTGATATAGAAAATATTAACGTTTGGCTGGCCTACGTAACTTGCTACCCATTACTTTTTACGTGACCATAGTGAAAATAAATAGTGGAATATTAGGCCGCGTAAACTTATGACAAATAATGACCATTATGTGACAGGCATTGCGCTATCTCAATTTGTATATGGCGCAAGATCCCTTGGAATTGCTATAGATGGTGTGATTGAACAAGCAGGGCTGAGTCAGGAGTCCCTGACGCCTAGTGCTCGGGTATCAGGGCCTAACTACGAGACAGTGCTCTTACAGCTCATACTCGCAAATAAAAACAATAGTTTTGGTGTCGACATAGGCCAACAAATCATGCCACCTTTGTATGGGGTATTAATGTCGCTTGCGCTCAGTTCGCCCTCGCTAGGTGAAGCGCTTAAATACTTAGCTCGTTTCCAAGGTCTCGCAACTGGAAATAGTGGCGAAGTCGAATATTCATTTGATGGTAAACAGTATCAGTTATCGATAAAGATGACTCATCAAAATCTTGTTGTACGGCGCCATGTCTCTGAGTGTGTGATGACTATGTTTTGCAGCCTGCTTCGATTGATAACTGCACGCCAAGACCTATCTCCTGAGACTATTTGGTTGGAGCATCCACCTTATTCAGGTCCAAGTCGCCAGCATTTTGAGTCCGTTGTACGATGCCCAGTTTCTTGGTCAACTGGTGAGTCGAGAATGATGCTCAGTGAAAATATGCATCATTTTCCGATACTAGGTCATGGTGAGGAAATGCTTCGCTTAGCTGAGAAGCAGGCTCAAGATCAGCTTGAGAATATTAATAAACGGCTGACAGCCGTGGAAAAAATAAAGTGGCATGCAGCTGAGTTAATGCAGTCCAGTGCGCCAAGGAGAGAAACCGTCGCCAAGCGACTTCAGATATCAGTCAGAACACTTGATCGAAGACTTGAAGAGGCTGAAACAAGTTGGCAAGAAATGATCGACGAGTTGAGATTACAACTCGCTATCGAGTATTTATCTGATCTCGACACTACAGTAGCACGGGTAGCTGAGAAACTCGGATTTAGTGAGGTCAGGGCGTTTCAGAGAAAGTTCAAAGCCTGGACAGGTTTAACCCCCTCTGGCTATAGACATGAAATGTTTAATTAGTGAACCCCAAATACACGAATTTTGAATTATCGAGGTTAAAGGAAAAGGATTGAATTGTTAATAGCTACGTTTGTTAGAGAAAACCCTAACTAATATTTATTCTGACATGGCTAAATATGACAATGCTATGAAGCCCTTATGCCTATGATTATGAATATACATGCGGGTCAGCACGTGTAGTGCTGCAAGAGCATTCAGCTGCTCAACACCTTCAGGTGAGTGTGACCGTAAGGTATTCTACGTAGTGATCAAAAATACTACTCATATATTCTTGATTGGATCAAACTTGTCTATAAAGTCATGATTAATAGTTTCTAATATCTCATCTGGAGTTTATATATTATGCCGTTCAGTTCAATGTCACCTACTATTTCTAGTGGTGGGATAAATTCCATATTGAATGCACTCCAGCAGATGGGAATTGATCTGGTAGCGTTAAAAAAAGAAGTCGGCTTGGATGAGTTCAATCTGGAAGATAGTGAGCTACGCTTGAGTTGTCAGTATGCGTCAGCCTGTTATAAAGCTGCCCAAGGCATATGGGAGGGAGAAAATTTTGGTTTGGTGCATGGATTAAAATATCAACCTTTTACACTGGGTATTGTCGGACACTTATTGACTACGGCTTCTAATGGTTTGGAGGCTCTGAAGAGTTATGAGCGCTATCAACAAGCATTTGGTGATGGTTTAAGGTTTGATATAGAAGAGCAACAAAATTCTTCAGGGCCAAACTGTTGGTTGACGGCTCGCTTGTGGATTCACTCTGGAATGAGCGGGAAGGTAGACTGCGCTTTGGTTGACTCGTTTTTTGTTGCATTAATGAATTGTATTCGGTTATTGACCGGTGAAACTGAACCACTTTTGCGTGTTGAGCTTAAAAGACCAGCCCCTGAGAATATTGAAGAATACGTGAAAGCTTTTGCTTGCACTGTTTTATTTTCTCAAGAAAAAGATCAAGTGATATTGTCCAGTCATTGGCTCGAAAAACCCTTGCTAACGGCCAACCCTTATTTGTACCAAATGCTAGAACAACAATCTGCTTCTATTATTAAAAAGATTGGCGAATGCAATCTATTTTCAAATCAAGTACGACTTGAAATACTGAAATGCATTGATGGCAATAAGGTTGATATCACAAGAGTTGCTCGACGTTTGTCAATTAGTTCACGTACTTTACAGCGTAGACTGAAGGCAAAAGGGGATCGATTCCAAAGCTTACTCGATGAAGTTCGTACTGAGTTTTCTGTTCAACAAATAAAACTAAATCGTATAAGCATTGACGAACAGGCTTATTTACTCGGATTTTCTGACCCTAGCATTTATCGAAAATCCTTTAAGCGATGGACAGGCCAAACGCCCACGGAATACCGACTTTCGCTCACTCTTTAACTAAACAGTATATCTAGCTCTTCTCACTTGTCGTGATTTGTCCTCAAAGTTGGCGCGCTTCATCATAGATTGCACACGCTCATCTACTTCATAATCTTCTTCACTGATTAACTGTTTCTAGTACGAAAAAGAAAGGGGAAACAGTACAAATTCTTACGGTTGTTTGGCATTTAATAGGAGTGAGTTGATGTTACATAAAATACATCGGGTATCGGCCTTAATTTTAGGCGTTTTCATTGTATTCCACCTTATCAACCATCTGTTTATTTTAAGCAGTGTTCAACAACACATTGATGTAATGAATTTATTTCGAGGTGTTTATCGAAACATAATCGTGGAATGTGTTCTATTGCTATGTGCAATGTTTCAGGTTAGTAGCGGTATTTATTTTGTTTGGAATAGAAGAGGGCAACGCAAAGGTTTTCTTGAAAAAGCGCAAGCAATTTCTGGCTTGTATCTAGCCTATTTTTTACTAAATCATATTGGTGCAGTATTATTTGGAAGGGGTGTTGTCGGTATAGATACAAATATTTATTTCGGCATTTCTGGTCTTCATATTAGACCATTTTATGTCTATTTTTTTCCTTATTATTTCTTAGCAGTCGTGGCATTATTTGTTCATCTTGCATCGGCTTTCAATTGGTTGAGCCGAAACAAGCTCAGTAACATACACAGAGCTAATTTAACCTTTTTGATTATAGCAATTGGCGTGTCTACTTCATTTATTATGATACTTGGGTTCAGTGGTTTTTTTAGTGATATTCTAATCCCGCCTGAATACAGTGAAATCTATGCTATTTCAGACTAGTCAAACGCGGGGTTTGTTAAAAGGCTTTAGGGAAGTTATATGAATCATAGTGATAGAGAATTAGCTATTAACGCTAATCTCCGTTAGCTGTTATGTATTTGTCATAAATAGCTTGGAAACGACCAGTAACTTTCAAATATGTTAACCCTTCATTAAAATCATCACGTATTTGTTCATCCCAGAAAACGGGGCGGTAATCGTCAGGGTTAAGGTTAACAAAACGATGCATCTTAATTTGATTAAGTTTTTTGCCTGACTTTCGTTCTGCTTGAAGGGCATAGTATTTGTAAATGCTAATGTCACTGAGAACAACGTCATAACGCCCTCTATCAAGTGTTAAGACCTGCAATAACTGATTATTCTGCTCAAAGTACTTTTGGGCTTGATCTACAGGTGCAAGCCAAACAGGATAACGTTTTTTGGCCCCTTGAAATGAGATCACCGACAACCCCCAGAGGTCCTCAGGCTTCGTGATGGTCAAATTACTCTTTTTGAGGGTGATGAGAACGTTGTCATAAACGACAGCAGAATTGGCGTAATAAGCATTAACTGCACGCATGTCGTGTCCTAAGTCGGTCATAGCGGCATCAACTTGTTTTTGTTTGAATGCCAGAGGTACGCGAGCTAAAGGATAATAAACAGGTTTGAGGGTATGGCCACGAAAGGCAAGAGATTCACTAATCACTTCAATTTCAATACCTGAGTTTGACTCAGGGAAAGAAAAAGGAGGAATGGACTCCCCAAAAGCCATTAATACTTCATCACAGAATGTTAACGTCGGTAAATACAACATTATAAAGAAAAATAATACTTTCATGACTCACACCTTATACATACACCTTGTGTGGTTAATGATCGATATAGTGGACTTTAGCAATTGTACAAAGTATAGCTCACATCTAGTGGGAATAAACGATACTGTATAGTCGTTATTAATCTAATGAGTGAGAAATAATGAGTGTCTGGTTCTAGCTAACAGCTTTGTTAGATGGCCTGTGAATGGAAGGCAAGTTGAATGCTTTAATTGAGCAAGCTACGCAATATGGCCTTTAATTTGTTGTAAAAGATTTCGTGATTTGGCCACTTTATAAACCATATATCAAGTAAATGATTGAGTCGACTTATCGATAAATTGAACAAGTAGTTTCAATAAAGTTTGATGCCGAGCATGATTATGAGTGGGGATCACAAAAGTGTTTCAACGTCGCAGATAATAAATTTTGAACTATAATTAAATTGCTTCTAAATTACTAGCTGGAGGCCCATAGTGCAAAAATACATTAAAGTTATTAGCTTAATTGTTTTTTTTATGTTTTCAGTGAAAACTTACGCGACATTCGATTTACCTATGTCAGTAATCCAAAGAAATATAACGGCATATACCAGCTTTTTAAAAGAAAAAAATAAAAACGTACTTGAAATAACAAGCCTAGACTCAGACTTCTCTAATCGAAATGTAGCCTGCATGGTCATTATTATGCAAGCACTGAATTTAGGTGGTTTCCCTGTAAAGTTAGAAATGGTTTCTGCCCCCAACGCAGCTCGAGAAATTGCTATGACCAAAGCAGGTCATGTTGCAATAATGCATCAGGATATATGGGTGCAGCCTGAGTTTAGCGACTTTTTTTTTATAAGCACCGCAATCATACCTAATGGAAGCTTTGTAAAAGGTATTTATACCTTAGATTCAAATAAAGAGATGCTTAAAGTGAGTAGTATTGAAGACTTAAAGTCATTTTCGGCAACACATTCGCCTAATTGGCAAGTAGGGTGGGATACACTAAGTAGAATAGGTTTGAAATCGCTACACTCAGCACCCAAAAAAGAATTTATGTTCAACCAGGTTCTATTTTGGGGGGTTGACTTTACTATACAGGAGTTTACAAATTTACCTGGTATGGCCTATGAGTTTTCTGGTGACAGGCGTTTAATACCGGTGCCTGGTGTGAAAATAGCCTTAAATGGTGTGAGAAGTTTTATTGTTTCGAAAAAACATAAGCTTGGTAAACAGATCTATACCGCTTTGCAAATAGGATTGATAGCACTTAGAAAAAAAGGGACGGTTAAGCGTTTTCTAACAGAAAGTGGCTTTTACAAAAAAGAGGTCGAAGACTGGAAAATATTAAGGGTAGAACCGGGTAAGTAGTAACACATTTTTATAAATCCCATCTATCTGCAGGTTAGAAAATCATCTTGGATTCGCCTAAACTAGAAACAACAAGCAGTTGATCCAAGCGTTCTCAAAGGAAATGCCTTCTTTGAAAATGACTAATATGCAATCTCAGTTATTATTAACAATTTGAGTTTACACCTGATTGATGTCACTAAAAAATTAGTATATTTCATAGCAACAAGTTCTGCCTGAAATTAAGATGAAAAGGCCTTGTGCGACATTTTGTCACTGTTAGAACCTTTACGAATAAGTAAAATTCGCTTTTTAAACGTTTATATCAGAATTAAACTAGTAGAGAGTGATTTATGCATATTGAACCGGAAATTATTCAAGGCGCTAAGATCGCGCTCAGTTATAGCACGGCTATCGTATCATTTGGTCTCATCGCCAAGTCTATTTTTACGGATGTAAAAGGCAGTGGTTTTTTATCGTTGGGCGTTAAAAGTCTCTTAACCTCTCTGATGGTATTAGGTTTTTTTGAAGTGTTACCGCACCATTCTGTTGGCATTTCTGAAGTTCATTTTATTCTTGGCTCCAGCTTATTTTTATTATTTGGTGCGGCTCCGGCGGCTGTTGGATTAAGTGCTGGGTTGCTCATACAAGGCTTATTCTTTGCACCACAAGACCTTCCTATGTATTGGCTTAACGTCACTACATTAATAATGCCACTTTTCGCCATGAGTCTTTTAGCGAAAAAACTTATTCCTGAGAATACCGCCTATAAAGATATTAGCTATGCGCAGGCTTTGGGTTTGTCGGTCAGTTATCAGGGAGGCATTATTACATGGGTAGCATTTTGGGCATTTTATGGACAAGGATTTAGTTCCGAGAATGTGGCTTCTGTATTCTCATTTTGTGTCGCTTATAGTAGCGTTATTATGATTGAGCCTGTGATTGACCTTGCACTTCTTGCTTGTGCAAAAAGACTCAATGGGAACACCAAGCGCAATTGGCTTAATCCTCGCTTATACAAAGTTTTTGATGCTAGAGCTAGTGCCTTGTAGAAGTTGTGAAATGAAGAAAATGGACGACACAAATTTTTGTAGTCGCAATCATAAGGTTTGGGGCTAACCCAAACCTTTATTCGATTGATATATGCACTTAACTAATCGAAGTTAAATTTTACAGCTATTCCAAGCCATCTTTTCAGAATATTGAACGATGTCAGTGTTTTTTAGGCGAAACTCTCATGGTGATATCAGCATGAAATACTTCTTCGTCATTGGTGTCGTATACACAAACCGGCATTATTACATCTTGCTTTCCTTCCCAGTTATAACTATCTACTTTACAGGTAGCGCGTAGATCTGTTTTGGCCATTTTTAGATATTGAACTGTCATTCCAGCGGGTATCCAGCGGTGTCCTGCATCGAGAGATACATCTAAACATAAGCCGCCTGCAAGCTCTGCTGCATTACACATGGCAATGGCGTGGACGGTATTAATGTGATTCGTAATGCTCCAGCGTTTTTTAAAAAACAGCTCAACATGGCCAGCTTCAACATGAGTTAATAATGGCTTAATGGATCTAAAATAAGGAGCTTTAAAACAAATTGCTTGTGTTGCAAGCCATCGGCCAGCAGAAGTACCTTTAAGGTTTTTCCATATTTTAAGTACAGGGCTTTTAGAGGGGGTATAACTCATAATGACTATTCCTAACGGTGAGTGTGGCTTAAATTATTGAGGAAACGGATAACCGTCTGCATTTCTTCTTCATTAAAACCTTGTTGTAATTTTTCGTTTTCAGTTTGAATGATGGGCTTTGCTTTTCTTAAAACACCTTTACCTTTTTGAGTCATTATTATCCGGAATGCACGACCATCTGCTTCATCGGCTATTTTATTGATCAATTTATTTTTAACCATCCGATCAGTTAATCCTGTTGTGCCAGATTTATTAAGACCAAGAAAAGTCCCTAAATCTTTCACCAGGCAACCGTCATTTATGTTTAAAATCAAAAGCGCAGAAACTTGTGCCACTGGCACCTCAATAGTTTCAATCATTAATTTATCCATATATTTATAGGTAGCATTTCTGGCTCTATTGAGCAGGAAAAAAAGTCGTTTATCTTTGTTCATCTTTAGTTCACGTTTAAAGTTAAGGTCAAAAAATAAATCTATATAGTACGTATGCGAACTATATTTGCATGGTAATGTGATTTAATCAAGAAAAAAATTATTTGCCTTTACCTCATAACTCATTTTGGCGTGACAAAAATATACAAGCACAACAAACGAGATTATTCGAGATGGTTTATAAACGTTGCATAGGGTGCCTACTTATATAATGCCGATATAAGCTTGAGCTGTGTGAAAGAAATGGTCGATTGGTCTGGTTTACTTGGTAACAGACTAACTTGTATCATTTTGGTTATGTTATGAAGTTCTTTAAGCCAAAATAGGTCGTTTGATCTCTGCTATTATTTATCTTGTAATAAGATTGATAAAAATCATTTAAGATAACCCTTATAAAGTTGAATGTATGTCCTACTCGAACACAATGAAGCTCTATAGTGCTTGGAGCATTACTCTAAGTTTGGTAATGATTACTTACCTTTTTTTCGTTTATTATTCTGCACCTGAAGAGGATGCTGAAACGATTTACGCAATGTGTGTTGCGCTATTTCATATGATTTACGGAATTTGGTTTTTTAAGGGTCATGACTCTTCGCAATTCGCCCAACGAACAATCCGTGGACGAACTATATATGGCGTTTTTCTTTTAGTTGTATTTATAACAATGTTTTATGGAATTCAAGACCCTGAAACTGTCTGGCTTAGTAGGGTTTATCTCTATGCTATTGTGGTTGGTTTTGTCGAATTATTTAGTGCTGTAATGACCAAGGTTGCGCTAAATAAATGTGATCAAATAGTTAATCAAAAGACTGCTTCCAAAATGACTTTCAAAAGTAAAAACAGGTTTGTGTTTGGTGTCTACCTGCTGCTTTTAGGTTTTTTGACTTTGTTTAGCCCCAACACCTTGCTGAGTTTTCTTTACCTGCCAGAAACTACTTTTTCTGGATTTTCAGGTGACGTAGTATCTCTTGGCCCTATGCAAATACTTGGCGTTCAAATTCTTATATTAGGGAGTTATAACCTTTTCGCAGCACGTAATAACATTGAAGCCCTTGTTGAGGCAGGAATGAGAGGAGGCTCAATAACTGTGGTATTTTTCGTAGTCTTTGTTGCGACTGGAATCCTTCATCCTATCACGCTTCTATTACCCGCGATTGATTTTGTTAGCATCATCTTGATTGCGATTGAAAACCAAATTAAGCGTAGGGAAGATACAATACCGAAGATCAGTAGTCGGTAGAAATAATAGCAAAACGCAATCCTCTCAGCTATCTACAGTCGAGAAATATAAACAGTTATTTTCTGAAAGGCTGTGTCAGCTTGCTTAACTAATGGTGCAAACGTTTGAAAAACATGAAACTGTTGTTCGAATATATCTATCTCGTGAGGTATTTTCGCTGTATTCAAAGCCTTTGAAAAATTTAAAATCTGTTTTAGAAAAACCTCTGAACCTGCTGCCTGAATATACAATGGAGGAAGGTTAGTTAAGTCCATGAGTCTAAAATCAACCAGCTGAGCATCTTTACTCTTATCCAACACAAATTCAGACACCCAGCGATCTAATAAAGCTTTATCCAGAATGTCACTTTGTTCATGCTCCATGGTTAATCCATTTTCATCGAGTGGAGCTATCCAGGGGGATATCAAAACACAGGCATCAGGTTGATGCTTGCCTGACAATTTTGCGAGCGACTGAATCGTGGCAAGGCAAAGCCCGCCTCCTGCAGAATCACCCATTAAAATTACTTTGTTACCCTTTACCTGTCGTGCTTCCAATATATATTCAGCAACCTTTAAACAGTCCTCTTGAACTGTGGTTATGGGGTGCTCAGGAGCAAGACGATATTCAACACCAATGACATTAGCCTGTAAGCTAATTGCCAAGTTAGCAAGTGTTAAGCTATAGCCTTCTGCAGAACCCACTACGTAACCGCCACCATGCAGATAAACAATGACTGTACTGGGTTCTATTAAACTAGATGGCTTATAAATAACGCAGGGTACATCAGCAATCACTTCATATTGCTTAGTTGTTTTTAACATTAAAGGAGAATACATTTTGAGAAGCTTTTGACGTTCACGCAGCCAAGGAATAGGTTTAGTTTTAGATTCATGTAATATTTGTTTAGCTAAACGGAATGTATATTCTGACAACCAAGATCGAGCCGGTAACTTTTTAGGTTTGATAAAACAATCTAACAGAGCGCTAAAGCTAATTCGTAAAACATCAAAAACGGCTTTCATTTAAAGTTCTCAATTTTTAGACAGGGGTTCAGTACAAACTTTCGTTAGGCTCATTAGTGTTTCTATCAATAATGACCGTTTTTTTAAATTTATACTTCGAGACGAATTAACAATTGGTGGTAGCAATTACCATTTAGGACTTTACATCCAAAATCTGAAAATATCATTGTTTTTGGGTGCATTTAAAAAGGCTATGATTTTCGAAAGTGTTTGGGCATATCCCATGGAGTGCCTGCTAACATAATAGTGAGTTTTTCCAGCCAACCTATGGGCTCACTTCTTTTAGAAAGCGGTAGCTGGTATTCCATAGCAAGCCCAGAGCATATACCTGTGTTTAACATCAATGAACCATAGGGTTTGAATATTTCATCTACTTTACATTTTGCGTCAGGCTCTAACAATTTATACTGGATTTCGAGTAGTTCAAGACAATAAACACGGTACTGTATAACCGGCAATTTTGGCAAGGTAACGCCATTTACCTCAAAATCAAAATGCTTCTCTTTTGCGTGCCAAGCTTGGGCATTTCGAACAAGGTATGGGATATAATCTTGGCATATTTCTTTAAGTATTTTCTGCCAACCTTCATGTGTAAAATTTCTCACCTGGGAAGCGTGCTCTTGTTGACTAGCCTTAGCATTCCAGACTTTAACCACCCATTCCATCACGAGGGGATACCTATCTCGCATTATTTTTGCGGGCTCAGGATCACAAAAATAATGGCGAAAAAATGGCCCCATAAAGGCTATATCTACCAGCGTGACAGAATTGCCTAATAGGAAAGGTGTATCTTTGAGTAAAGTATTAAAACCTTCTAATAAGTCAAAATATTGTTGACGAATGACCTGTTCAGACTCATTCGTTAACCCATCGCCATACAAGAATAATTTTCTCTGTCGACGTTTAAAATACATGCCTGCGTATTTAGTTGGTATTGGCCAATGACCCAATACCTCTTTACCGATTCGTTGACTGAGATAATCTGAATTAGCAGGGTCTCGCCATCGAAAGTACATCGCTGAGCGCCAACACCATTCATCAGCATAATCTTCAACTAGTTTTGATACGAACAGAAGGGTAGGATCTACAGGCATAATAGGGTGTTCGGGGTATTTCTCTTCGAACCAGTCCAGCATCGGGGTTGTGTCCTTCAACCATAATCCATCAGCTGTTTTTACCGCAGGTACTTTTAATACTCCTGTATGCTGATAAATTTCTTCAAATCCAATTTTGGCATTAGTTTCAACTCTCTCAAAAGGAATCTCTTTATAGCGAAGATAGGCTTCTAACTTGCCGCTGAAATAGGAAACATCTGCCAAGTAGACTTTATAGGGCTCGTGCACTTCGCTCATCTATCTAACTCCTGCTTGTTAAAACTATTTTTGTATTATGCTCAGTTCAGGATAACGATTAATTTCAATACAATCCACAATGAAGGGTATGTAGAGATAGGAGTTTAGATCCAAATTCATGGAAGAATTTGCCTATTAATATTACACTGCAGGTCATTAGAAATTATCCAGCGTATAGTTGCTGTTCATCCTCTTAGGATTCCTATGAAAAAAACCTTTAAATTAGACCACCCTAAAATCAAAGTGCCCCGTGTTGTTGACTCAGTAAAGCATGATATCAGAAAGTTTCTGAAAAAAGAGCGTAAAAAACCTCTTCCCTCTGGCTCGGTCTATTGGGGTTTTGATTGCAAATTTGGGCAGTCTGAAGAGACTGCAGTTGACGTGCATTTGTCATCGATAACTAAAAAAATCGATGAGCTAGTTGAAAATAACATTATGACCATTTATGTGGAAATTAAAGCGAAAGCAATTGAAGCAGTGGAAAAGTAAGTCTGGTTTCGGTTTAAGAGAATTTTAAATATAAGTTTCTGGTTTACTGATCACATACATGGAAGTATGAGTCAAAATGTGTAGCT
>ENA-ORXI01000155-ORXI01000155.1-sediment-metagenome-genome-assembly--contig:-NODE-155-length-52931-cov-11.267586_pt1 | contig 52931 bp, 52 predicted proteins | sample MGYA00237861_ERZ511468 | MGnify/ENA primary metagenome ERZ511468 (study PRJEB26299, sample SAMN06266213) | sediment metagenome | isolation source: Hudson Canyon methane seep mesocosm | place...
CTTATTGTTGATGATGTGATGGAATTGGCTGGAGCATTAGGCGGAGTTATTTCTGGTGAGCATGGTATTGGTTTGACCAAAATGCAATATCTTGATCAAGCAACGATTGATGCATTTGCAGGCTACAAACAGAAAGTGGATCCTAAAGGTCACTTTAATGCGGGTAAATTGCTAGCAGGTTCTGGGCTTGAAAATGCGTACACACCATCAATGAGACTGTTGCAACAAGAAGCCTTAATTCTTGAAGCAAGTGAATTGAATGAAGTGAACAATGATATTAAAGATTGTTTGCGTTGCGGTAAATGTAAACCTGAATGTACAACACATGTACCTCGCGCAAACTTATTGTACTCACCACGAAATAAGATCTTAGCGACTGGTTTGATCATGGAAGCTTTTCTTTATGAAGAGCAAACTCGTCGTGGTATTTCAGTTCGCCATTTTGAAGAAATGAATGATGTGGCGGATCACTGTACGGTATGTCATCGTTGTTTAAACCCATGCCCTGTTAATATCGACTTTGGTGATGTGACTGTGAAGTTACGTGCCATATTGAAAAACCAGGGTAAACGTCACTTTAATATTGGTACATGGACCTCAATGGCTTATTTAAATGCTACTGATCCGTTAACAATTAAAATTATGCGTAAGGGGATGATTGAGTGGGGTTATAAGGGACAACGATTTGTTCATGGATTGGGCAAACGTCTTGGCTTATTAGGAAGTAAAAAGAAACGACCATTGCCAACGACGGGTAAAACACCTATTCGTGAGCAAGTGGTTCACTTCATGAAAAAGCCAATGCCTGCTGGATTGCCATCTCAAACAACACGCGCGATGTTGGGTGTGGAAGATGACAAGATGATCCCAATCTTGCGTGATGTAAATAAAGTAAATGAGGATTCTGATTCTGTATTTTACTTCCCGGGTTGTGGCAGCGAGCGTTTATTTAGCCAAGTAGGTTTGGCTACTTTAGCCATGTTATATGAAGTTGGTGCTGAAACGGTTTTACCTCCTGGTTATTTATGTTGTGGTTACCCACAAGCATCAAGCGGTGATACGGAAAAAGGTAAGGCTATATCAACAGGTAATCAAGTGTTATTCCATCGGCTGGCTAATACCCTGAACTATATGGATATTAAGACGGTTATCGTCTCGTGTGGTACTTGTATGGATCAGCTGCTCAAATATCAATTTGAGTCGATATTCCCGGGTTGTCGCTTATTAGACATCCATGAATATCTGATGGAGAAAGGTGTCAAAATGGAAGGGGTTGAAGGTACACAGTACCTTTATCATGAACCATGTCATACGCCGATGAAAACGTATGAGTCCACCAATGTAGCAGCGACCTTATTAGGTCAAGATGTGACATTAAGTGATCGTTGTTGTGGTGAGTCGGGTTCATTTGCAGTTGCTCGGCCTGATATTGCAACGCAAGTACGCTTCCGTAAAGAAGAGGAAATCACCAAAGGTATTCAACAATTAACCGGTGCTGATACTGCTGTAAAAGGTAATGTGAAGATGTTGACCTCATGCCCTGCTTGTCAGCAAGGTTTAGATCGCTATAGTGAAGATACAGGTATTGAGACGGACTATATCGTTGTCGAAGTTGCTAATCATGTATTAGGTGAAAATTGGCAGCCTAAATTTATTGAAGATGTCAAAGATGGTGGTATTGAACGCGTTTTATTGTAAAACTTAATTACTCAAAGAAAGGATTAGAAAAATGGATGGTTTAAGCGCTCAAATGGAGAATTTAAAAGAATTAGTACTCGCCTACGGAACACAATTTTTATCAGCACTTTTAGTGCTACTTGTGGGATTGTGGATTATTAAGCGTATTACTAATGTCATATCAACTCATGCATTGAATAAAATGCCGGATGAAACATTAGCTAAGTTTCTAAGTAATGGCACAAATGTAATTTTAAAAGTATTACTGGTGATTAGTGTTGCCTCGATGATTGGTATTGAGACAACATCATTCATTGCTATTCTTGGTGCAGCAGGCTTGGCTGTCGGCTTAGCTTTGCAAGGTAGTTTGTCTAACTTTGCTGGTGGAGTGATGATCTTGATCTTTCGCCCATTTAAAGTGTCAGATTACCTTGAAGCACAAGGTTTAGAAGGTATTGTTAAAGATATTGGTATTTTTGTTACCACATTAGAAACTTTCGATAAGCGAATACTGATCATTCCCAATGGTCCATTGGCAAATGGCAATATTATTAACCATACAGCGAATGATATTCGAGCTGTTGAGGTGTCCATTGGTATTGCTTACAGTGACGATATTTACAAAGCCCAATCAGCTATCGAAGAGGTTCTTAAAAATCACGCACTTATCTTAAATGATGAATCTAATGTTGTTGCCGTTACAAATCTTGGCGAGAGCTCTGTAGACTTTTTGGTACGAGGGTTTGTGAAAACAGAAGATTATTGGACTTATTTCTTTGAAATACGCCCGCTTTTAAAATCAGCTGTTGAATCAGTGGGTTGTAGCATTCCATTCCCTCAACGCGATGTTCATTTATTTGAAACAAAATAAATGTAAAAAATAGGCGGTATGAATAGAGTCATACCGCCTAAACGATCTGGCTTAACTTAATACTAAAGCCTGACCATCAAATTGAATACCTTGCCAGCCAGTTGACATGAAATTTCGAATATTTTGATGATCATTATTATTTGGGTTTTTAACAACATCATCACGGTAATAACTGCCGAAACAGGCTAAAGTTTGCTGTTCAGATAATTTGTTTAATAAACCAAAAGCAAAGATCTTACATGAGCCGTTGTTTTGGTCAGCATTATTAACCGTATCACCATTGGTAAATTTAGTTGGTGTGAAGGTATAGTCTCCTTCAATAACAGCCATTGTGTCTGTGAATTCGATTTGTTCAGGGCTGTTTTCTAACTGTTGTAAAAATTCATTAAGGTTCATTATTGTGCCGTTCTTTAGGTAATTAAAGTGTTAATTATACCTCAGCTTATCGTGATATCTGTTGATGATTGTTACGAGTATAATTAATTTGAAAGCCTAAATTTGTTTTATAAGGGTGTGTATGGCATTACTGAGTAGGTGGAAATATTTTCGTTTTTCGATTCGTTCGGCCGTCGTTACTGTTTTTTTGATTTCAACCGTAATGACTGCTTCAGTAGCGATTGGACTGCACTATCATTTCAGTAAGACATTAACTTTAGACGCGGCTTTATCGACATATCAACAAACAGCGACCGGCACGCGTGATTATCTAGCTGCAGTCGATGACAAAGCGGCAGAGATTGTACGCATAGTTTCTAAATTTCCAAAACTGATTGAAGGTGACACTATTTCTGCCCAGTCGCGTGATTTTTTTGCAGAAATATTACAGCGGAATCCTACTTTTTCTGATATCACAGTGGGCTTTCCTCAAGGTGGTTTTTATCAGTTGGTCAATCTAGATGCCAATATTGCCATTCGCCAGCAGCTTAATGTTGCTACAGAAGATCATTGGCTCATCATTACTGCTAAAAATAATAATGATATGAGCTATTATCATTTTGATTATTTTGATGAACAATTTGAACTTCAACATAGCTGGCAATATCCGATAAATTATGATTTCAGCACAAGGCCGTGGTTTATTAATGCAAAACCAAAAGGTGTTCATAAAACACAGCCGTATTTATTTCAGCATCTACAATTGCCAGGGCAAACCTATTCCACCCAGATTGAAGATAGTAATACGGTATTAGCGATTGGTATTGTTTTGCCTTCAATAGCTGATTTTTTGAAATCACAGTCTTTGAACGACAAGAGTGAGCTTTATCTTTATCAAAAAAATGGTGAGATCATTGCTTCCAATATTCAACAGGACAAATCACTGGTTTTACCGCCTGCACCAACCTTATATCTGACCGAAGATCAAAAAAACACGGTCAAAAACAACTCCTATTTGACTGTTTCTAATGAAACGAATTGGCCACCGATTAATTTTGCAATTGCAGGCCAACCTCGTGGTTATTCGATAGATGTATTGGCTTATATCGCTAAGATGACGGGCTTTCAATTTCGCTATGTTAATGGTCTAAACTGGCATGATATGACGAAATTGTTCATTAGCAATGAACTCGATATTATTCAGCCGATTTTCTTCAAGTCGGCTAAAAATGCCGTCGGTGAATTGAGTCAAGCTTTTATTGATGTGCCTTATGGGGTTATTTCACCTGTTGGTAGCCCGGAGATTAAACATGTGGAACAATTAGCGGGAAAGACAGTTGCGATCCCTAAAGGTTGGTCACTTATTGAACGACTCCAACAACATTTCCCCCAAATAAAGATTGTCGAAGTCGATTCTGTAAAGGCTATGTTCACTGCGGTTCAAACGGGTGAAGTCGACGCAGGGATTGATACTGCCGCGATATTGTATTATTCAGTGAAAGAATTATTTGTAGAGGATCTGATGGTGTCTCAACCACTTGATTTTTCACCACAACAGTTTCCGACCAAGCTGCATTTTATGATTAATCGTTCAAAGCCGGAGGTAGTTGAAATTATTAATCTGGCATTAGAGCGGCTTGATGATACACATAAAAATGCATTGCAAAAGAAATGGTTCAACCATGATGTCAGTACCAATCAATTAATGGGGTCGGTACCTTACTCAGATCTTATTACCTTAACAAAACAAGATTCTTCGGCAGGGCTTCAGACATTATCTCTTAATGATGAACAGTATTTTGTTTATGCCGAGCCCATTAGTGATAATGATTTTTTAGCGATTGTTACTCCTGTTGATACCGTGATGGCTACGGGATTGGATAAGGTGAAAACATCTATTTGGATTACTACTGTAATTGTATTTCTATTAACGCCGATTATTTGGTTGATTGCATCACCGATCGTTAAATCAATCCGTGGTTTGGTCGATGATAGTGAGAAAATAAAGCAGAGAAAATATCTGGAAGTGGAGAGAGTTGAAAGCCATATTACTGAGATTAATGATTTGGCAAATTCAATGATTGATATGTCACAATCTATTTCTCAGCATGAAACAGCCCAACAGGAATTGATAGAGGCATTTATCGAGTTGATAGCTCAAGCTATTGATGATAAATCACCTTATACTGCAGGCCATTGTGCTCGGGTTCCAGAGCTGGCATTTATGTTGGCAGAAGTGGCTCATGAGTCAAAAGCGAGGCCTTTTGATGATTTCCAATTTAAAAATGAAAATGAATGGCGTGAATTTCGTATTGGTGCTTGGTTGCATGATTGTGGGAAAATCACGACACCCGAACATATTATTGATAAAGGCACCAAGTTAGAGAGTATTTATAATCGTATTCATGAAATTCGAATGCGTTTTGAAGTGCTGTGGCGTGATGCTGAGATTGACTATTTACAACAGACAATCGAGCAGGGTGAAGATAATCATCTGAAAGCTAAGTTGGAGCAGTATCAGCAACAGTTGCAGGATGATTTTGCCTTTATTGCAAAATGTAATATTGGCGGTGAATATATTGATGATGAAGATATTAAGCGACTTCAGTCATTGGCTACTACAACATGGCAGCGCCATTTTGATAATCGACTTGGATTGTCTCCTATTGATGAGGATCGCTTTACTGACCTCTCACCATTGTTACCCGTTACAGAACAGCTGTTGAGTGATAAACCTGAGCATATTATTGAGCGGCAGCACAGTACTGACTATGACCCGAAATTAGGTATCAAGATGGAGATACCTGAGCATCTATATAACTTGGGGGAACTCTATAATTTGACCGTATCACGAGGTACCTTGACTGCTGAAGATCGTTTTAAAATTAATGAACATATGATTAGCACCATTAAGATGCTTGAGAATTTACCCTTTCCTCCAGAGCTTTCGCAAGTTGCACGTTACGCAACAACACATCATGAAACAATGAAGGGAACGGGCTATCCACGAAAATTATCAGCAGTTGATTTATCGACACCTGAACGGATTATGGTTGTTGCAGATATATTTGAGGCCTTAACGGCTGCTGATCGACCTTATAAAAAAGCAAAACCTATTAGTCAGGCTGTTACTATTCTTCATAAAATGGCTTTAAGAGAAAGTATTGATATTGATGTATTTGAACTGTTTTTGACTAGTGGCGTGTATTTGCAATATGCCAAACGCTTTCTGCCTGAGGCACAGATTGATGATGTAGATGTTGCACAATACCTAAGGTGATTTTATTAATCAAAATAACGGGTAAAGGATGACACTGGTTCACGAGGTGTTCGGTAGTTGTTGACGGGAGCTTGTTTATCTTCATAACCGAGTGCTATACCACACAGTACTATTTGATCATCTGAGTAGTCTAGTGTCGAGCTAATAATATCAGGATACTCAGCTAACGCTGCCTGTGGACATGTGGCCAAACCTTTTTCCATCGCAGCAAGCATGATGGATTGTAGGAACATGCCGTAATCCATAAAAGAGCCTGTTTCCATAGAGGAATCAATAAAAAACAACAGCATTATGGGTGCATCAAAGGCACGGTAATTTGCCGCCCATTGTGCTTTACGAGCCTCACTATCTTCTCTGGCAATATTAAGTGCCTGATATAATTGTAAGCCGCATTGATACCGACGCTGTTTGTAGTTTGGTTTCCAATTAATAGGGTAATATTGGTAACCGGTTTGAGAGGGCGTATCGGCATAAAATGCTTGTTCTAACTGTTGTTGCAATTTTATCTTTGTATCTCCAGAAATGACTGCAACTTGCCAAGGCTGTGTATTGACTCCTGATGGTGAATGTTTGGCTGCTTCTAGGATGTCATTGACCTGATCAATACTCACTTCTTTATCAAGAAATGCACGAGTTGAGTGACGCAGTGTGATGGCTTCAGTGATATTCATTATTTTAGACCTCAGATTCTTTAAGTCTCCAAACAAAACCTAATAAAATTAGACAAAAACAAACGAGCATAAGTTGTAGGCCTAGCCGACCTGAAAGCACAAAAATTGAGATGCTAAAGGTAGCAATAATGAGTAACATTACTTTTTGTTTTATTTTTCGCCTGATGGTTTTGGTTTTTTCCCACTGTTCAAGTGGTGGGCCAAACCATTTGTTTTCTAATAACATACGATGAAAACGAGGTGAACTTTCAGCAAAACATGCCAATGCAATAATGAGAAAAGGGGTTGTTGGTAGTAAAGGCAATACAGCACCAATAGCGCCTAATAGGACAAAAAACCAGCCTAAGCTAATAAGTAGGTAATGTTTAACTTTAGTACGCATAGCTGCTGGTTTAACTTATGCACGAGACATAAATTTGCCACTAACGGTATTTATTTTTATAACTTCGCCAGGCTCTATATATTCAGGAACTTGAATTTCTAGACCTGTTGCAAAACGAGCAGGCTTCGTTCGTGCAGTAGCAGATGCACCTTTAATGCCTGGTGCAGTTTCAACGATTTCCATGGCGACTGCTGCAGGTAGTTCGATAGCCACTAAAATACCATCAAGTAAGATTGAAACGACACCTTCTAGCCCTTCAGTTAGGTATAGGCTGTCATCTTCAATATCTTCTGCATTAATGGTGTATTGTTCATAATCTTCCAAACTCATAAAGGTGTAACCATCATCATCTTTATAAGAAAATTGGAGTACTTTACGTTCGCAATCAACATCTTTTAAGAAGTCTTCACCTTTTAATGATTCGTCGCGTTTTTGTTTTGTTTTGAGGTGATTAAAACGAATTTTATATAAAGTTGAAGCACCGCGAGAAGAGGGGTTTCTAACCTCAATACTTTTCACTACATGTGGTTCACCGTTAACATCAACAACCATTCCGCGTTTTAAATCACTAGCCTTAGGCATTACTTTTCTCAATATAATTTGGATTAATAAGATCGCATTATACGTGAGCAAATGGGTGCCATCCATTTAGATGTCACTTCATTTCAACGTGATTAGTGCGATTGCGTTAAAATCACATTCAGATAACATCACTCTTTGAGAAAAAATATGGCTGAACTTGGAAAACTAAATACACTAACAGTACTTAAAAAACTGGATTTCGGTATTTATCTTGATGGCGGTGATGGAGAAGAAATTCTCTTGCCGAGACGTTATGTTCCTGAAGGCTGCTCGGTTGGAGATAAGCTAGAAGTTTTTGTTTATTTAGATTCAGAAGATATGCTCATTGCCACCACAGAAACACCTAAGGCAACGGTCGGGGAGTGTGCCTTTCTTAAAGTACTAGATGTTAATCGAATTGGTGCTTTTCTTGACTGGGGTTTGCCAAAAGATTTATTGGTACCTTTTGGCGAGCAGCAAAAACCGATGCAAGTAGGAGAATATTATGTGGTTTATCTTTACATTGATCCCGCATCTGAACGTATTGCTGCCAGCACAAGATTGGACAAGTTTTTAGCTGATACCTCGCCCTATTATAAGGAACAGCAACAGGTCGATTTATTGATCTGCGGTCGAACTGATTTGGGCTACAAAGCCGTTGTTGATGGTGGCACAATCGGGCTTCTATTTAATAGTGATGCATTCAAGTCGATAAGAATCGGTCAAACAATGAAGGGCTATATCAAACGTATTCGCGAAGATAAAAAACTAGACTTATGTTTACAGCTGGTGTCTAGAGAGGCATTAGATGATTTATCAGAAAAGATTTTGGCGTTTATTAAAACTGAAGGTGGTAAAACGACACTGACAGAGAAAAGCCCTGCAGAGACAATTTCAAAACAATTTGGTGTGAGTAAATCGAGTTATAAAAAGGCTTTAGGCAAGTTATATAAAAAGCGTCTTATCTTAATAGAAAAAACACATATCGAGTTAGTGAAATAAATGGCAAATATTAATTGGTACCCTGGTCATATGCATAAGGCCAGTAAAGAAATGCGTAAGATTGTGCCGCAAGTTGATCTTATTATTGAGATCTTAGATGCTCGTATTCCATTTAGTAGTGAAAATCCAATGTTGGCCGAGATTCGTGGTGATAAGCCATGTATTAAAGTATTGAGTAAGAGTGATCTTGCCGATCCTATTGTTACTCAGCAATGGCAAGATTACCTCGAGCAAGAAAAGGGTGTTAAAACGATTGCGTTGACCACTGAAGAACCGGAAAAAATGCATGGTTTATTAAGTTTATGTCACAAAATGGTACCGGTAAAAGCCAATGGTTCTGATCGACTTGAAGCCATGATTATGGGAATTCCAAATGTAGGGAAATCAACCTTAATCAATAATCTAGCAGGACGGTTGATAGCAAAAACAGGTAATGAACCAGCAGTTACTAAGAATCAGCAACGTATTAAACTTGACCAAGGTGTTGTCTTGCTTGATACGCCAGGCGTATTGTGGCCAAAATTAGAAAACAAACATGGTGGTTATCGTTTAGCCATTACCGGTGCAATTAAAGAAACGGCGATTAGTAATGACGATATTGCAATGTATGCAGTTGGTTACTTTCGACAAGCCTATCCAGAATTATTAAAAGCACGTTATCAACTTAATGATTTACCTGAAGATGAGTTGCCGTTATTAGAAATGATTGGGGCTAAACGAGGCTGTTTACGGGCTGGTGGTCGAGTTGATTTGGATCGTGCAGCTAAAATTTTATTAACAGAATTTCGTGATATTACTATTGGGCGAATCACCTTAGAAACACCTGAAATGATGGAAAAAGAGCTTCTTGAGATGGCTGGGATTCGGGCCGAGAAAGAGGCGAAACAAGCAGCACGGAAGAAAAAAAGACATGGCTCGAGAGACTAAGATAGTTTACCTAGTAGTGAACCTGAATATTTAAAAATATCACTCGCTTATTGATGTTATATACATCTGAATTTGTAATATTTATCTTCATTTCTAGTCTATATATTAAGTATTTATAGTTAATATTTCTGATGGAGAAAAACATGAAAATTATAGCAACCCTATTAGTACTATTATTGAGTGCTTGTAGTAATAATATCCCTCGTTCAATTCAAACAGAGCCAAGTAATGATATTCAGCTTCGACGGGTTCTTTATGAGAACTCGGGATACTTTTTTGGTGAGCAAGTACGCTGGGGAGGTAAAATTATTAGTGTTAACAATGACGGTAGTGATTTAATTTTGGAAATACGACATTATCCGCTAAATAGGTATGGTTTTCCTATGCAAAACCACGTTAGCCAAGGACGCTTTATCGGCAGAACTGCTTCTGGGATTGAAGCTGATGAATATCAGCAAGGAATGCTAATCACTTTTGTTGGAATAATTAATGCTGAAGAGACAAAGTTACTATATAGAAAAGAACAGGTTCTTCCTATAATTGATATTGAAGCTACTCACCTTTGGCCATATAGCATTTCAAATGGTAAGGCTTATAGCCACTCTCCATATGAATATAGTAACCGCAATCATGGTTATATTGGATCTACAAAGCAACTTTATTAAAATGAAACTCTAAATAAGAATGATTTGCATTTAGATTTAATGAGGGGTATGATTTGCTCATCTTATAAATGATGATGAGTGAATCAGATGGCAATATTAAAAAAAACTGTAGTGGCTATGAGTGTGATGGTAGCGGTCTCTTCTGTTCAAGCCGCAACACCTAGTAATGAGGAAATGTGGGTTTTATTACAACAAGTTCAGCAGCAGTTAACGGACGTTCAGCAGCAAAATAATCAGCTACTAGTTGAAAACCAAAGTTTAAAAACAAAGGTAGAACAAACCGAGAAAACGGTACTTGAAGCAAATGAAACAGTAGAAGCATTAGCTGAAACGACAGAGCAGGCTGTAAAAGCTGTGAGTACCAGTGCTAACAATACAACCATAGGTGGTTATGGTGAACTGCACTACAATAACTTAGAAGATGAAGATGGCGATAAAACAAAGAAGGTTGATTTTCATCGCTTTGTATTATTCTTTGCTCACGAGTTTAATGATCGCCTACGATTATTCTCTGAGCTAGAGTTGGAACACAGTATTGCCGGTGAAAGTCAAAATGGTGAAATTGAACTAGAGCAAGCTTATATTGAATATGACATTAGTTCACAATACCGAGTTAAAGGGGGATTATTTTTAACCCCAGTTGGTATCATCAATGAAACTCATGAACCTGCAACCTTCTATGGTACTGAGCGTAATAATGTTGAGAAGCATATTATTCCTGCAACATGGTGGGAAGCAGGTGCTATGTTTAGTGGTGAGATTGCACAAGGCTTTAGCTATGATGTTGCAATTTCATCTGGGTTAGACGTCTCTAAAGAAGGTACAAAATCGACTTATAAAATAAGAGATGGTCGTCAAAAAGTATCACAAGCTTTGGCTGATGATTTGGCTTATACAGGGCGATTAAAATGGACAGGTCTGCCAGGTATTGAGTTAGCTGCAACGGTACAATATCAAGAAGATATAACTCAAAGTCAGGATCCAACTGCGGGTAGTGCCACTTTATTTGAAACACATGCTGTGATTCAGCGTGGTGATTTTGGACTACGTGCTTTATATGCGATATGGGATTTAGATGGCGAAGGTCCAAAAGCTGATGGTTATGATGAACAAACAGGTTGGTATGTTGAACCTTCATACCGAATTAATGAATACTTTGGTGTCTTCACTCGCTATAGTGAGTGGGATAATCAAGCCGGTAATGCAGTAGATAGTGAATATGATCAATTTGATTTAGGTGTTAACTGGTGGCCACATGAAGATGTGGTGGTGAAACTTGATTATCAAAATCAAGATAAACCCGCTAATGGTGAATCAGATGGCTTTAACGTTGGTTTAGGTTACCAATTCTAAGATGAGCCAGTATAAAGACCCGCTGAGAGTATTAATCTTCATGGGCTTAATATTGAGTTCGTTCACGGTTTTTGCTCGTGGAGTGTATCAAACTGATCAAGATTTTTTAACTGAAGTATTCAATAATTCTGTACCAAAAAGCAAAGTCGTGTGGATGAAAGCTGATTTAGCGTCAACGGTTGCTGAGCTATTAGGACATAAGTATGCTGGCTTGAGGATTCGTTATTGGCGAAATGAACAGCGCAGTGCTTGGATTTTGGAAGAAATTGGTAAAGAAAAACCAATCACGTTCGGCATAGTCGTAGCTGAAGGTAAAATTGAAAATATAAAGGTTCTCGCCTTTAGAGAAAGTCGAGGTGGCGAAATTCGCCATCCCGCATTTACCCAACAATTTAAATTAGTTCAGTTAGATGATATGCAATTAGATCGCAATATTGACGGCGTTTCAGGGGCAACATTATCTGTTAGGGCTATGACAGTTGTTGCAAGACTGGCATTATATTTGGACAAATTCACCGGATGAAAATGTAAGGCTATGGGATGAACTATGAATCGTAAAATGCGAAGTTTGCATCGCAGTATGGGCGCACTGGTTGCTCTTTTTGTTTTAATGCTTGCTGTAACAGGCATATTACTCAATCACACCTCAGACTTTGACTTAGATAAGCGCCACCTGACATGGGATTGGTTATTAGATCATTATGGCCTAGCTAATGCTGAAGCTGATGCTGTTTATTTATTAGATCGTCACACTATTTCTCAATTTGGTTCTCAAGTCTTCATTAATGCAAAGCCCGTAACACAGTCTCATGTGCCGATTTTAGGCGGGGTTATGATTGATGATTTAATGGTGCTTGCCACTGAAGATGCCTTGTTACTTTTTAGTCCAGAGGGAGAGTTTGTTGAGCGCATGGGAGATAGTGTCGGTGTTCCAGCAATGATCCAAAATATAGGTTTATTCCATGGCGATCCTGTTGTGCAAACGCGCAATGGAATGTGGCGAAGTGACTTTATGTTAGACCAATGGGAACAATTATCTCTAAATGGCGTAGGTTGGAGCGAACCTCATGCCATGCCAAGTTTAGTCCAAGATGAATTATCACAATACTTTCGTGGTAATGGCGTCACTGTTGAACGCGTGGTTTTAGATATTCACAATGGACGTATTCTTGGGAAATATGGAGTCTGGTTTGCAGACTTAGTAGGCGTGTTTTTAGTACTGATTTCATTGACAGGTTTATGGTTGTGGCTACGCCGACGTTTATAGTCAGCAAAATTACCTAGAAAGGCGTAAAATATATTGGTTATGAGAAATGCCGATTTCCCTTTTTTACCTAAAGACTTTATTCGAACTCAAGAAGGTTTAATCTTTGCTGTCGTGAGCTATCAAGCCCATGAAGGTAAAGTAGGCTGTTTCCTGCGCTATATAGTAGAAGGAGATAGCTGGAAAAAAGTTGATACGCAGCAAGCAAATAAATTACTACAGCAGTCTTATCCTCAGTATTTGTATCAATCAGATCAATTCGATGCTGCGTTTCATGCCGTTGAATTGAGTGATATTGTTGAACATCATCGGCCCGAGGAAAAATTAAAATCTGTACTGCAAGCACAAGCAAGGGATAAAATTGAACATAAGCTTCAGCAATTAATCCCTATTTTGGTGCAATATGGTGCTGATATTGAAACTTTAGGTTTAACTGGCTCAATGTTAATTGATCGGCACCGAGCAACATCAGATATAGATTTAGCAGTGTATGGGCGTAATGCCTTCAAAATAATACGTGAAGCAGTACGGCTGGCGGAGGCTGACGGACATCTAGAGCTTTTATCTTTAATGCTAATGGAAGATAACTTTAACCGTCGTGCTGGAGAATTAAGCTTTGAAGAGTTTGCATGGCATGAAAATCGCAAGTTCAATAAAGCAGCCATTGATGGCACTAAATTTGATATTGGCATGGTATGTCTATCTGAAGAGTTTGAACACGATGTTAAGCAATATCAAAAACAAGGAAGTCGTACAGTTATAACAAAAGTGATTGATGACGATCGCGCTTTTGATTTTCCTGCCGTTTATATAGTTGATGATGATATGACACCCGAAATTATGTCATTCACGCACACTTATGTTGGGCAGGCAAAAGTAGGAGAAGTCATTGAAGTTTCAGGAGCCGTGGAATGTGATATTGCCACGGGTAAATGTCGGCTAATTGTGGGGTCAACCCGAGAAGCTGAAGGCGAATATATTAAGGTGAATAGATAAATGAGTGCATTGGAAACAACAGCAACAGCAGATATTGGTTTAGTTGGTCTAGCAGTAATGGGGCAAAACCTTGTTTTAAATATGAATGACAATGGTTATACCGTAGCTGTTTATAACCGAACAACGACTAAAGTAGATGAGTTTTTAGAAGGTCCAGCCAAAGGTACAAATGTTATTGGCTGTCATAATATGAAAGAGTTCGTTGATAGTCTAAAGGCTCCTCGCCGTATTATGTTAATGGTAAAAGCGGGTTCTGTTGTGGATGCCTTTATTGAACAACTATTACCATACCTAGACAAAGGTGACATTATCATTGATGGTGGTAATTCTTTGTACACAGATAGTAATCGTCGTACACAAACGTTAAAAGAAAAAGGCATTTTATTTGTTGGTTCTGGTGTATCTGGTGGTGAAGAAGGTGCACGTTTTGGACCTTCAATTATGCCGGGTGGCCATAAAGGTGCATGGTTAGAAATTAAAGATATTTTCCAAGCAATCTCAGCAAAAGTTGATGGTGAATCATGTTGTGAATGGGTGGGTAATGACGGTGCTGGCCATTATGTGAAGATGGTTCACAATGGTATTGAATATGGAGATATGCAATTAATTTGTGAAGCTTACCAATTAATGCGTGAAGGTATGGGTATGTCGGGTGATGAAATTCAGGCTGTGTTTGCTGAATGGAATGAAGGCGTATTGGACTCATACCTCATTGAGATTACTCGAGATATCCTGACTGTTAAAGATGAGGAAGGTAATCTACTGATCGATAATATTCTTGATACTGCAGGCCAAAAAGGTACTGGTAAGTGGACGGGAATGAATGCCTTAGATTTAGGTATTCCTTTAACTCTTATTGGTGAAGCAGTATTTGCTCGCTGCCTATCTGCTCGTAAAAATGAACGTATTATTGCTTCAAAAGTATTACCGAAACTAGCTAATGAATTTGATGGCGATAAATCTGAAATGGTCGATGCGATTCGCGATGCTTTATATGCTTCTAAAATTATTTCATATGCACAGGGCTATATGTTGATGCGAGAAGCAGCCCAGACTTATGGTTGGGACTTGAACTATAGTGGTATCGCATTAATGTGGCGTGGTGGTTGTATTATTCGTAGCCAATTCTTGGGCAATATCCGAGAAGCGTTTGATAATGATCCTGAATTAGCAAACCTATTATTGGATCAGTTCTTTATTGATGCAATCACTGAAGCTTTACCAGGCTGGCGTAAAGCTGTTGGCGCATCAATCTCATTAGGTATTCCAGCACCAACATTTAGTAGTGCTTTGGCATTCTATGATGGCTACCGTAGTGAACGTTTACCTGCTAACTTATTGCAGGCACAACGTGATTACTTTGGTGCTCACACATATGAGCGTTTAGATAAACCTCGTGGTGAATTCTTCCATACTAACTGGACAGGTCGTGGTGGTGATATTGCAGCCACTAATTATGATGTTTAATAAATCATAATTATCCGAAATAATAGAAAGGGCAGTTTAACTGCCCTTTTTTATGTTCAGATATAAATTATTAGCTGAACACTTTATTCTATAGTTGGCCTTCAGGTAATATTCGTGAGATGAAGGCTTTGAGTTTTAACCAGCTACTAGCTTGAGGTTCACTGGTTTCAACAAATTCCTTACCATCAATTGTAGCTGTCCACCTTAGATAGCCTTGGTCGTTTTTCGTGACACGGTAGGTGAATGTTGGTAATACGGTGAAAAATTGCTCGGCTATCTCAGTTGATAACGTCACATTATCAATTATTAAGCCCATCTCAGTGTTGATATCAATGGAGCGTGGGTCCAGGTTTAAAGAGCCAATAAACAGATGCTGGCGGTCGATGAGTATGGCCTTAGTATGTAAAGTTACTGAGTCGTAGCCAGTCTCGCCTGTTGGCTTTTTCGATGAGTCAACCCTGATCTCATATAACTCAACTCCAGCATCAATTAGATCGTGACGATAACGAGCATAAGCAGTATGCACTGGTACATGATTATTTGATGCTAGTGAGTTGGTCACGACCACAACTCGAGCACCCTTATCAACGATATTCTTCCAGAATTCAATACCTGTTTTTCTTGGAATGAAATAGGGATTAACGACTACAACCTCTGATTTTGCATCATTCACAGTCTTTGCCAGTGCTGTTACCAAAATTTTATGGTCTGATGAGACTTCATTGAGAAGTTTTTCTGGATCATCGGTAATAACTTTGCCATCGCTTGGGAAAAATTTAACCCGATTATCAAGTAGATCCTGCATCAATGGTGAGCTTAATGCTTGTTTATAAATTGAATGATTAGCTGCAACAATATTTTTATCCAAATCAGCTTCCGCTGTTGTAAGGTCCGGTAAATTTTTCTTGTTTTCAAATGCCTCCATAGGAATGGCCAGTTTGTGGTTCCAGAATCGATCAAACGTTTTAGATATATCCTTAGCCACAGATCCAAAAGCAATCATGTCTGCATCTCTGAACTTGGTATTTTTATCCAATCCGAAATATTCATCCGCAATATTGCGGCCACCCACAACACTGACCTGATTATCGACAGTAAATGTTTTGTTGTGCATCCGTCTATTGGCAACTTTGAAGTCTCCCAGATAGTTCAGGTAGAAAGATCCGGCTCGGCTAATGGGATTGAAGAGTCGTATTTCGATATTTGGGTGCTGATTTAATAGTAGCAGTCCATCATCTTTAACTGTAGTGAAAATATCATCAAGAAGGAATCTGACTCGGACTCCACGATTAGCTGCTTCTAACAGCTTCATTGCAAATAAGTAGCCCGTAGAATCTGGTTTCATCAGAAAGTATTGAGCATCAATGGTTTTTTCTGCTCGGTCGATTAGGGCAAGTCTTACACCGAGGGCATCCATTCCTTCAAAAAGTGGGTAGAATCCTGATTTGCCAGCATGAGCTTCGGTCCATTCTGCAACTACCTTTCCTAAGCGAGTCTCACTGGTATCACTAATAGCTTCACTGTGTTGTTTGGGGAAGTTAACAGGTGCTGTGGCACAGCCTGTCACAAAAAAGACAAAGATAAGGAATAAGAAAGATCTTGAAAATAATTTATTTATCATCTGGTGTTTTCTAGTTGAAGTGAACTAAGGTTTAAGTCTGTAAATTAAGGGTTACTTATCAATATCATCCACTTGGCCAGACATTTTGCGGTAAATGTGAGACTAGGACATATCTGTAGCAATAATTACTGCTAATAAGCATAAAATGTATAAGTCAGAATTGAAATACTATCAACACCAATCAATCTAAGATCGATTAAACACCAAATAAGGATGGCAAAGCGAGACCAAAACCACCTATGATCGTAAAGTTGCACGGATAAAAAACGTCCAGCCAATTACCAAGACAACGGTTGACGTGGCAACAAGGGGCCGTTATAAATAAAGCTTCTTTAGTCCAGTGGAAGAAGCTGTAACCACTCGGATTATAGGTTAAATAGACAAGTAGTACAGCAAATAAAAATGCCCTTGAATGCTCTCTCTTTTTTATCTGTATAACTGATTGATATAAAATTATTCGTGAGCAATCGGCTTATCAGTAAATAAGTAATCTTTTAGTTCTTTATCGAAACGTGGATCTTTACGACGGATCCATTCAAGCACCATCGCGGCATGTTCTTTTTCTTCATCACGGTTATGGGCAAGAATTGCTTTGAGTTCATTATCTTGGCACGCATCAACACGTTGATTATACCAATCAACGGCTTCAAGCTCCTCCATCAATGAGGTGATTGCCCGATGCATATCTCGAGTTTCATCTGATAGTTCGTTAATCGGTTCGTGGTAGCCTTCGTTTGCCATGACATTATCCTTTAGTTGATTATTGGAAATAGTGTTGGTAGCCGTTTAAATAATGCGCCACTTTCTTAGCATCTTCAAGTTGACCGTTTTCCGTAAGCGCTGTGACAGCAGGAATATAGCCAGTCAGAAAAATATGCAGTTGGTCATGGGCTTCTTCAGTCATCGTACACCCTTGAATTAAGGTATCAATATCTGTTTGAAGGTTCGCACCAACTTTCTTCAGATCATCGCTATCCATTGCTGAGTGATCATAGTTTGAGAATGAAATTGCCATTTCAAGGAAAATAGCGCGAGTATGCTCATCCATTAACCATTTCTGTTCCTGATTGAGACTCATATTACCTAAAGTGTCTGTAGGCATTTTAGATGAATGTTGTACATGTTCGGTTGCTAAACTTTCTTGCTGATGGGCCTCATGGTTTTGTTCACTACATGAGATAAGCAAAAGAGTAAGTAGGCTGATGAATATTCTAGCTAATTTCATTTTATATCCAAGAAGAAGTTTTAGTCATCAACGTCATCAACATCTGCTTGTCCAGACATTTTACGTCGAATATGTGACCAAGATAGGCCGGTGGCAAGTATTGCTGCTAAAAGGAAAAGTACGATATAGGCCATGATAGAAATATTATCAACGCCAAGTAAGCCTATATCAATTAACCACCAGACAACAATGGCAAAGAAAGACAATGCGAGAGCAAGTCCAAAACGACCAAGAGAGCGTAATGAGGCTCGGATATAGATTGTCCAGCCAATGGCCAAAACAACAGCAGACATAGCAAAGGGAGGCGTTAGAGCTATTGCATCACCAAATAAGGCTTCTGTTGTCCAATGATAGAAGCTATAACCACTTGGGTTATATGTTAAGTAGACAAGTAACAGAGCAAAGATCAGGCGAACTAGAAAGCTTTGTCCGTTGAAACTGTTTTGGGCCATAGAAATTCCTTTCAAATTACAAATACTAGAAGAGTTTTTAGTTTGGCGGGTTTTGAATAGTATAAAGTAAAATAAAGTCTAAAACTTTATGTTATAGCTATTGTTGAACACTCCAATTATAAGCATCATCGTAATTAGAAAAGAAATGTGTATTTTTGTTTTTATTTCTGACAATAGCAGTATGACCAAAGGGATCATGATGGCCAGTCTGATTAGCCAGAATGTAAGCTATAGATTTGAAATGAGAGATACTAGATAAAAATTCTTCGTTACAGCCAAAGGAACAACGATGTGTTCCGGTAGCAAATATTAATTTGGCATCGCAGGATATTTGATGGTTATATATATACTCTAAGATGCCTTCACCACAGCTAGAACAGGCTTGAATATCATCTAAAACAAAGAAGTAGAGATTTTCAGTGATTTTTTTGAAACCTTGGATATCAGACATTTATGATTCATTAGCAACCAGAGAAGGCTGGTAACTATACAGGGTCTTATAAATAGCAAATACCCCACATAAGGGGGGTATTTAAAAAGGGCACTTTATACCTGGGTTGCACTCCAATTGTAGGCATCCTCATAACTATTAAAAAATTGAGTATTCTTATTATTATTACGAACGACAAATGCATGGATCCAAGGATTATGTTTATTGGTCTCTTTTGTTAAAACATAAGCAACAGACTTAAAGTGTTTTATCGTGTTTAAGAAAATGTCACTACACGCAATGGAGCAATATTCTGGAACAGTCTCTAAGATGAGGTGACTATTAATAGGGATTTTGTGTTGTTCAATAAGCTTGATGAAGTTCTCACCACAGAAATGACATGTTTTAATATCATCTAGAATTAGATGATACAAACGCTCCTGTATTTCTTTGATTTCGTGATTAAGAGACTTAGCCATTAGGCCCGCTGTATTGTTATCCTGAGGTAAATCAGTATATCAATACAGCGGAAGTTTTAAATCCCACTTAAGGGGGGGGGCTTAAGAGGGGGGGGGTTATTCCCACTCAATAGTAGCTGGTGGTTTACCTGATATATCGTAGGTAACACGAGAAATGCCATCGACTTCATTAATGATTCGGTTAGATACTAAACCAAGAAAATCATAAGGAAGATGTGCCCAGCGCGCAGTCATAAAGTCGATTGTTTCAACTGCGCGTAAAGAGACAACATAATCATAACGACGACCATCACCCATAACACCTACAGATTTAACTGGAAGGAATACAGTAAAGGCCTGACTTGTTTTGTCGTAAAGATCGTGGGCATAAAGCTCATCGATAAAAATCTTGTCGGCTTTGCGTAATAGATCGGCATATTCTTTTTTCACTTCACCTAAAATACGCACGCCTAAGCCCGGACCTGGGAAAGGATGACGGTAAACCATATCACGTGGTAAACCGAGCTCGACCCCCAGTTTACGTACTTCATCTTTAAATAATTCACGTAACGGTTCAAGCAGTTTTAATGTCATGTGTTTTGGCAAGCCACCCACATTGTGATGTGTTTTGATAACTTGAGCTTTACCTGTTTTAGCCGCTGCTGATTCAATTACATCTGGGTAAATTGTGCCTTGAGCTAGCCATTTAACATTGTTGAGTTTATTAGATTCTTCTTCAAAAATTTCCACAAAAACACGGCCAATAATGCGACGTTTTGCTTCTGGTTCATTTTCACCCGCTAATTCATCAATGAAACGCTTTTCTGCATCAACACGAATAACTTTGATACCCATGTTTTTGGCAAACATGGCCATCACATCATCACCTTCATTTTGACGAAGCAAGCCATTATCAACAAATACACAAGTCAGTTGTTTGCCGATAGCACGATCTAATAATGCCGCTACAACCGATGAGTCAACACCACCTGATAAACCTAATAAGACGTCATCAGACCCGACTTGTTCACGGATTGTTTTAATACTGTCTTCAATAATTTGTGCTGATGTCCATAAAGTTTCACAACCACAAATATCAGTTAAGAAACGCTTTATAATACGCTGACCTTGAACTGTGTGTGTGACTTCAGGGTGGAATTGAACACCATAAAATTTGCGTTGTTCATCAGCCATACCTGCAAAAGGAGCGCTCTCTGTGCTGGCAATGACTTTAAAGCCTTCAGGGATTTTAGCAACACGGTCGCCATGACTCATCCACACATCAAGTAAACCATAACCTTCTTCAGTCGTATGATCTTGAATATCACGTAAGAGACTTGAATGACCACGAGCTCGGATCTGAGCGTAACCAAATTCGCGGTGCTCAGATGATTCAACTTCACCACCTAATTGCATGGCCATCGTTTGCATGCCGTAACAAATACCAAGAATAGGAATGCCTAGTTCAAATATAAATTGAGGGGCAACAGGAGCTTCATCACCAATCGTTGAATCAGGGCCACCTGAAAGAATAATACCTTTTGGGTTAAATTCTTTAATTTCAGCTTCTGTGATTTCAGGATCTCTTAATTCACAGTAAACACCGGCTTCACGAATACGACGTGCAATTAGTTGGGTATATTGTGATCCAAAATCAAGGACAAGAATTCGGTGGTCGTGAATATTGTGGCTCATAGGGCTCTCTGAAATAAAAATAACCGTCATCCCCGCATGTATTTAGCGGGGATCCATTGGGTCAGTATAGATTCCCGCTTAAAATATTTGGGAATGACTTTTGTTCATTAAACGCGGTAGTTCGGTGCTTCTTTAGTGATTGTCACATCATGAACATGACTTTCATTCATTCCGGCAGTAGTAACACGAACAAATTCAGGTTTAGTACGCATCTCTTCAATGGTCGCAGAACCTGTGTAACCCATACTAGAACGAATACCACCAATTAATTGATGGATAACAGGACCGAGTTGACCTTTATATGGAACGCGACCTTCAATACCTTCTGGCACTAATTTGTCAGCTTCACTTGATTCTTGGAAGTAACGATCACTTGAACCTTGTTTTTGTTGCATCGCACCTAATGAACCCATACCACGGTATGATTTATAAGAGCGGCCTTGGAATAATTCAACTTCACCAGGCGCTTCTTCAGTACCGGCAAACATACCGCCCAACATGATAGTGTGAGCACCAGCAACAAGTGCTTTAGCAACATCACCTGAATAACGAATACCACCATCAGCGATTAAAGGTACGCCTGACCCTTCTAATGCTTTAGCAACATTACTGATTGCAGTAATTTGAGGGGCACCAACACCGGCAACGATACGAGTAGTACAGATTGAACCTGGACCAATACCCACTTTAACCGCATCTGCACCCGCTTCAACAAGCGCGAGCGCTGCAGCACCAGTAGCGATGTTACCGCCAATGACTTGTACTTGTGGATAGTTATCTTTAACCCATTTCACTTGGTCTAATACGCCTTGTGAATGACCGTGAGCAGTATCAACAACAATTACATCAACACCGGCTTCAGCTAGCGCTTTAACGCGGGCTTGGCTTTCAGCACCGATACCGGTTGCTGCACCAACACGTAAACGCTCTTGATCATCTTTTGATGCCAATGGATTTTCTTTTGATTTCTGAATATCTTTAACCGTGATCATACCTTGTAGGTGAAAGTTATCATCCACAACAAGTACTTTTTCAATACGGTTAGTGTGAAGTAAGTTGAGGACCTCTTCACGAGCAGCATTTTCTTTGACAGTGACAAGGTTTTCTTTAGTTGTCATTACTGATGAAACAGGGTTTTCTAAATGTGTTTCAAAGCGTAAATCACGGCTTGTTACGATTCCGACAAGATTGTCGCCATCAACAACAGGCATACCTGAAAATTTATTGGCGCGAGTCAATTCAAGAACTTCACCAATGGTAGCTGTAGGAGACACAGTGATTGGATCACGAACAACACCGCTTTCAAAGCGTTTAACTTTACGCACTTCGTTAGCTTGTTCTTCGATGGTCATATTCTTATGAAGAATACCTAGGCCACCTTCTTGTGCGATAGCGATTGCTAGGCGACTTTCTGTAACCGTATCCATTGCTGCAGAGAGCAGTGGAATATTGATGTTAATATCTCGGGTAAGTTTAGTTGTTAAGTTAACATCCCGAGGCATTACGTTAGAGTAAGCGGGTAGTAACAAAACATCGTCGAAGGTTAGGGCTTCTTGGGCGATTCTCATAAGGCATGTTCCTGATAGTACATATGGTATTATCCAGTCAATTATAACAATATTTACACTTTTTTTCTAAGTTTTTTATGGCACTAGATAGTAATTCAACATTAGCTTCCAGACCTGTCAAAGAGGTCTATGCAGTTTCACGCTTGGTGCGTGAGGCTCGAGGAGTCTTGGAAGGCTCTTTTCCACTTATCTGGGTGGAAGGTGAAATATCAAACCTAGCCATGCCTGCGTCAGGACATATTTACTTCACCTTAAAAGATGAAGTCGCGCAAGTACGCTGCGCTATGTTTAGAAATCGCAATCGAAATGTGCGCTTTACCCCTAAAAATGGCATGCAAATTCTATTACGAGTTCGCGTCACCTTATACGAAGGGCGAGGTGAGTTCCAGCTTGTCGTTGAGCATATGGAAGAGGCGGGAAGTGGCGCCTTACAAAGAGCCTATGAAGCACTGAAGCACCGACTTGGTGAAGAAGGTCTATTTGATCAGGCTAATAAAAAAGAACTACCGACATTGCCACAAAGCATCGGCGTTGTTTCATCACCTGATGGGGCTGCAGTACATGATATTTTAACGGTATTAAATCGACGATTTCCTGCTGCTAATGTCATTCTTTATCCGGTCGCGGTACAAGGTGGTGATTCAGCTAAGCAAATAGCCAATATGATTGCTTTGGCAGATAGTCGGCAGGAATGTGAGGTGCTGATAATTGGTCGAGGAGGCGGTTCATTAGAAGATTTATGGAGTTTTAATGATGAGATTGTTGCTCGCGCTATTTTTACTTGTGAGATGCCAGTAATTAGTGCGGTTGGCCACGAAGTTGATTTTACTATTGCTGATTTTGTAGCGGATGTGAGAGCGGCAACACCTTCAGCTGCTGCTGAACTGGCTGTACCAGATGCAACACAATGGTTAGCAAAGATACAGAATCATAGTCGTCGACTGAGTTTATTGATAAAGCATCGCCTGCACGATGAAAAACGCCATTTAAGTAATTTACAGCAAAGATTGCCGCAGCCTTTGACGACAATAAGCCAGCATATGCAACGTGTTGATCAATTAGGGCAACAGTTAAATCGAAACTGGCAGCAAATTATTAACAATAAACGTCAACAAGTAGATTATTGGTCGGTACGTTTAAAGCATCCTCAGGCTAAAATTGTAGCGAATCAATATAAATTAACGCATTTAAATGAACGTTTGCAGCAAAGTGTAAAACAAAAATTAACTCAAGCGTCATCACGAAATAAAGCCTTATCTCAACGTTTACAATTGAGTTCTCCACTACCTAATATTATTCAGAAACAGGTCAGTGTAGGGCAAGCTAGAAATCAATTAGATAATGCGATGCAAAAAATAATTGAACAGAATAAAGCTGATTTATCTCAAAAAATGAGGACGCTTGCAGCAGTAAGCCCTTTAAATACTTTAGAACGTGGCTACAGTATTACTACAGATGCTAACACTGGGAGTGTGATACGGCATGCTGATGATGTTGAAGTGGGTGACGAGCTTAATATTCAGCTTCAAGATGGCAAAATAAAGGCTGTTAGAAAGTTATAATTTTTCCATATTTGTAGGTCGGATTGAAACCCGACAAGTTGGACTAAGGATGCTGTGAGATATCCTCACCACAATGAGGGCAGTGAGTCAGATGTCCCGTTCCTGCCAACCGAATCAGTGATTTACTTTCTTTTAGAGATAAGCCTAATGATATTCGGAGTTGTTCAATATCACGAAGTTCTTTATGGCTGAGTTTGCCATCAGTTAATGACGACATTAGTTTTGCTCTGAATTCATCACGACGATTTTGCATTTCAACTGTAAAACCACTGGCGATAATACCGGCTGGTAAAGCTGCAAAACCTACTCCTAAAATAGTAATAACAATACCTAATGCTTTACCTGCCATTGTGATAGGTACGACATCACCATAGCCGACAGTTGTGAGAGTAATAGTTGCCCACCACATAGCTTGAGGGATCGAACCAAAAGCTTCTGGTTGAGCGTCACGTTCAACTAAATAAATACCTGCAGAAGCAAAAACAATCAGTATCAAGAGAATACCTAATGCTGAAACTATTCCAGGGAGTTCATTTTTTAAAACTTGTAGGAGGGTGCTTAAAGAGCGTGAATATCGGGTTAGTTTTAGAACTCGTAATAAACGAATAACTCTTAAATAACGAGTATCTAATTGGATAAATAGACCGAAATAAAAGGGAGCAACAGCCAAAAGATCAACAAGTGCTAATGGGCTTTTTGCATATCTCCATCGGCTACGCCATGGTTGTTCAGGATCAATTTCGGCTGCACTCCATAGGCGAGCGATATATTCAACAGAAAATAGAGCAATGGAAACATATTCAAACCAGATAAACAATGTCATATAGTCAGCACGGACTTGAGGAATTGTTTCAACAAAAACAATAACGACAGTCAGTGCTATCAATAGCATGATGACTAGATTGATCAGACGCGCTAGGCCATGATGTTCTAGCTCAAATATTTGATGGGCACGGTGTCTTTTAGTGACTGGCGCAGTATTTTTAGTCGTATCTGTCATGGTGTTTGGGTTACTTAATTAGAGACGGAAATCCCTACCGAGGTAGACGCTTAAAACTTGTTTATCTTTCATGATCTCATCAGGTGTCCCTTTTGCGATGACCTCACCCTCATTAAAAATATAAGCACGTTCACAAACTTTAAGTGTTTCTCGGACATTGTGGTCAGTGATTAATATACCAATACCGCGCTGTGCCAATTCTTTAATGATGCCTTGAATATCTAGTACTGAAATAGGATCAACGCCAGCAAAGGGTTCATCCAATAATATGAACTGCGGCTCCATTGCGAGAGCTCGGGCAATTTCAACGCGACGACGTTCACCACCCGATAAAGCCATTCCTAATGAATCACTGATATGTTCAATATGGAAGTCAGCCAATAGTCGTTCAAGTAAGTCTTGCTTATCTTCTTCAGTCAGCTCATCGCGAGTTTCGATAATGGCATAGATATTATCAGCCACACTGAGTTTTCTAAATACAGAGGCTTCTTGAGGTAAATAGCCTATGCCAAGTTGTGCTCGTTGATGAATGGGGTCTTGTGTTAACTCTCTTTGATCAAGAAAGATAGAGCCGTGATCAACAGGAACAAGTCCAACAATCATATAAAAGCTTGTCGTTTTACCTGCGCCATTGGGGCCTAATAAGCCCACGATCTCACCACTACTTACTTCGAGAGAAATATCTTTGACTACTTGGCGGTTACTATAGCTCTTTGATAATGATTGGGCAGATAATATGCTCATTTCAGATGCTTATTCCGATTAATTGCTAAGTTGAATATAGCGACGAGAAACCCAGCCAATAACGACTTGACTATCAATAACTCCTCGGACTTGAACCCAGTCTTTTTGCTCTGTAAGAACAATAACATCCTCACGCATTTTAAAGAGACCAAGCTTATTATATTGTGTTCCTGGACCTGTGCGAACATTCAAGTTTGTTGTTATGGTTGCTGTTGGGTAGCTGTCATCTTGCTTTTCAGGTGAGGCACTAGGCTTGAGACTTGATGCTGGCTCTGGTTTTACCGCTGTAGGTTTGGGGTTTTTCTTACTGCCAGGTGGTTGAATGATAATGTGAATACGTTCGCCTTTACGCGGTTTAGTTCCTGCTTTAACTGGCTTAGAACGAGCGTTTACAATATTTCTAGTAATGTCATATTCAATGTGGTCACCACTAAACTCATCACCATTTTGCCAAACATGTCCTTTACCTAAAAGGTATATTTTCTGAGATTGAGCATGATATTCCATTTGTAATGCTTGAGCACGAATTGGCTGTTCACCGGGTTTTTGAACTTGTTGGTATTTGGCAAGATTACCTTGAGCAACCGCTTTAGTTAGCTGTTTATTTTCATCGTAATAAAAAGTAATCGTATCGCCTTCGATCTTCATCGTACCTTGCGTTAATATTGCTGTTCCCTTGTATTGGGTAACACCTTTCTCATCATCCATCTGAGCATGATCAGCTTCAATATCAATAGGTTTTTCGCGGTCACTAGGTAATGCTAATGCTAATGTCGGCAGCAATACTAACAGTGCAGTTAATAGTTTATTGTGTAGTTGGCGCATCATAACGTCCTTTTACTCTCGAGTGGAGATTAATCATTTTGTCTTCAAGTGCGGCATGCATACCGACAGAGTCAGTTGACCCGTAAGGTGACTTCATACTGACAGCAAGATCAGTATATGCCGTATTGTGTAATGTATCTAAAGTGAGTTTTTCCGTACGCAACTCAACATCTGGATTTTCTTTTTGAGTGATAATGACATTACCTGTCAGCAAGATATCATTACCCTTACCTTGGGTTGTACTTTTATTTGATGTGATTACCCAAGTATCTTTATTGAGTTCGATAAACTGAGCTGAAGGAAAGATGACTTCTGTACTATCATCTTCAGGGTAATGAGCCATTTCTTGACCAGAAATAATGCGGGATGGATTGCCATTCTTGTCCATGACAGTCAGTGTAAAGTCTGTCATTGCATAATCGCTGGCTTTATTGAGTTCACTATTAAGTTTAGATTGTTGCTCTGATTCTTCACCAGATAATAGCCACAAAGTCATCACTGCCAGAAGAGGCAGGAGTATTTTAGCTAAAAAAGAAAGATTAAAAGTGACGTTCAATTTGATCTTGCAAGGTGCCTTGACCTTCCATAATGAGTTCACAAACTTCTCGTGCTGCACCTTTGCCACCTTTAGCAGGTGTTATCCAATGTGCATGTTTTTTCACCAGCGCATCGGCATCTTGTACGGCAACTGCAAGACCAACTCGGCTCATAATAGCTAGGTCTACCCAATCATCACCAACATAAGCACATTGCTCAGGTTTTAAACCTAAACGTGCAATAAGTTCTTCAAAAGCAGGTAGTTTAACTTTCTGCCCTTGGTAAAGGTGATTGATGCCTAAACTATTCATACGATATTCAACTACTTTCGATGTTCTTCCTGTAATAATGGCAATTTCGACTCCAGTATATTGCAAGAGTTTCATGCCGTGACCATCGCGGGAGTGAAAGGCTTTGTATTCTTCGCCATCATCACCAATGATAATGCTGCCATCAGTCAGCACTCCATCTACGTCAAAAATGACGAGTTTTATATCTTTTGCACGAGCGAGAATATCTTGCATATTAAATCCTGATTATCAAACGTTAGACAACGCCAGCACGAAGCAAATCATGCATGTTAATTGCACCAACCAGGTGTTGGTCATTATCTGTTATCAATAGAGCGTTAATCTTGTGGCGCTGCATGATCTCTAAAATCTCAGCAGCTAACATTGTTGGTTGACCAGTAATACAGTTAGTCGTCATGAAATCAGCAATCGCTGTAGTATGTACATCAATTGTTTGAGCTAAAACACGTCGTAAATCACCATCGGTAAAAATGCCGACGATATTATCCTTATCATCGACTATGGCAGTCATGCCCAAGCCTTTATTAGTCATTTCAACTAGGGCATCACTGATAAGAGATGAATCACTGATTTTAGGAATCCTGTCTCCTGTATGCATAATGTCACTGACATGAAGCAATAAGCGACGACCCAAATTGCCACCAGGATGTGACAAGGCAAAATCTTCAGCAGTGAAGCCGCGTGCTTCTAATAAGGCAATAGCAACAGCATCCCCCATCACTAGGGCAGTAGTGGTGCTTGATGTTGGTGCTAAACCAAGAGGGCATGCTTCTTTGGCTGCACTGACATCTAGGTGAGCATTAGCACTCTGTGCTAGTGTTGACAGTGGTTTTCCTGTCATTGCAATGAGGGGTACACCTAGGCGTTTGATAAGTGGCAATATGGTTAATATTTCACTTGTTTCACCAGAGTTAGATAAGGCAATGACAACATCTTTATCAGTGATCATGCCTAAGTCACCGTGGCTAGCTTCACCGGGATGGACAAAAAATGCTGGGCTACCAGTACTAGCTAAAGTCGCGGCAATTTTTCCACCAATATGCCCTGATTTACCCATGCCGAGAACAACAATACGTCCTTCACAATTGAGTAGGTGTTGGCAAGCAGCCACAAAATCATCATCAATACGGTCACGTAAGGCAGAAATGGCCTCGATTTCAGTATTAATAACGGCAAGTCCTAAAGACTTAAGTTGTTGGGCTTCAGAATTAGTCACGCTGGCATTCCTGACATACTTTGATAAGCAAGAAGACCATTATAGGCGATATAAACAAATAACATAGCTACACCAGCAAAACGGCCAATACGCCCTTGATTACTGCTACGAGCAAAGAAATATAACATGACAAATAAACCAATCATAAACGGGAAGTCACGTTGTAATAATGCCGGGTCTACATTTGATGGTTGAATAAGCCCTGGCATAGCTAAAACAGCCAGTAAATTAAACATATTTGAACCTAAGATATTCCCGACAGCAATATCATGTTCATTTTTTAAAGCTGAGATGATTGATGCTGCTAATTCTGGCAGGCTGGTTCCAATTGCCACAATCGTCAAACCGATGATGAGATCACTTACGCCAAGTAAATGGGCAACTCCTGTTGCTCCCCAAACTAATGCTTTTGAACCGATAAGCAAGGCTGCTAAGCCAATAAGAAAGCTTAAGATAGATTGGCGAGTCGTCATTTTTGGTTCAGAGAATTCTTGTTCAAACTCTTTCTCTAAGGGATCACTCTTACTACTACGTACAGCAAGATAGGCCATGCCAAACAAAGTGAGGATAAAACCAGAGAATAAGATAATGCCATCGAAATGGCCTAAATGAAGATCCCATACTAAGAATAGAGAAATAGCCATCACAAAGGCTAACATTGGGAATTCACGTTTTAAGGTATCGGAATGAACCGCTAAAGGGGCGACAAGAACCGTAATGCCCAGGACCATACCGATATTTGCAATATTGGAGCCTAGTGCATTACCTATACCTAATGCGGGAGCACCATCAAATGAAGCTAGAGCAGCAACGAGCATTTCAGGTGCTGATGTACCAAAGCCTACAATCGTAAGACCGACAATTAGTGGTGACACACCAAAATTAGTGGCAATATTTGCTGCACCGTCAACAAAACGATCGGCACCCCAGATAAGAACAGCAAAGCCGGTAACAATGGCGAGAATAAAAAGTACGGTAGTCATAAATGTGGGTAAATTCTTTAAATATTAGGTATAAAAAAGCCGAACTGCTGTCCGGCTTCTTATTATATACCCAAATTACTTGAAGACGATTTAATCTGAAAATACGTCGAAGTCTTCTTCAGGTGGGTTGCCATCATAAATGAGGTTTTCACGACGTTGAAGATAAGCGTCACGAACATAGCTATATTCATCAAGTGCAGCTTCATCAAGTACTTTTTTTACACCTAATAAGTTTGCACGAGAATCGACAACGTTAAGAGCAATAAGTGCATTGCGAGTACCAGTATCATCTATATAAGTCACAGGGTTTGTGTACGTGTCAGCGACTAGGCCAAATGTATCACGGACAGTACGTGGACCAAAAAATGGCAGAACAACATAGGCACCTGGCCCTACACCCCATGCTCCTAATGTTTGACCGAAGTCTTCATTGTGACCTTCATTACCGGCATGACCAGCAACATCAAAAATACCAGCAAAACCAACAGTACTATTTAATCCAAAGCGGCCCATACTATCAAATGCCTGACCAAATTTAAGTTGCAATAAGCCATTAATGATAACGGTGATTTCATTTAAGTTACTAAAGAAGTTACTCACACCCATTTGAATTGGATCTGGTAAAACAGCGTCATAGCCTTGAGCAGCAGGCTTGATAATTGCGCGGTCAAGTACGTCATTGATCGAATACATTGTACGGTTATAACCTTCTAATGGATCGCTGACACCAACATCTGAATTTGTTGTTGCGCAGCCCGAGAGCAGGAGAATTGCACTTAAAAAACTGAGCTTTAATAAAAGTGTGATATTTCGCACGAATGTTGTCCTAATGCTTAATGGGGATATTAGGGAGGGATAATCGCACGGACAAGGGGGTAGGATCAAGTTTCTGTGGTATAAAACCCGATGAAATTATCTGATAGTGGTATGTTTACAACTAATTTAAAACATCCTTGTCGTTATTAAGCATTAAAAGACTGTGATAAAAGCCAAGTAAGCCTGATACTATTCCATACAGTACATAGCCGTGACCATTCAATTTGCAGATCTTTAGTCCTCATCCTGAATACGCTCTAAAAAAACCACAAATTGCATGGTCACGAGTATAATCACTTCATTATTTATAAATTGCGAAAGACCATGACGAACCCTTTATTACAGAATAATACTTTACCTGCATTTTCAGCGATTAAACCAGAGCATGTTGAAGCTGCATTAAATCAGGTATTAGACCAAGCTAAAAAAACAGTAAATGACTTATTAGTAAACAATGACAATCCAACATGGCAATCATTGGTCCTACCGATGGAAGCATTAGATGCCACCATTGATAAGGTCTGGTCGCCTGTTAGTCACCTCAATTCCGTGATGAATTCTGACGAACTTCGTCTTGCCTACAATGCGTGTTTACCAAAATTGAGTCAGTTTGGTACTGAGCTGGGGCAAAATGAAGATTTATATAATGCCTATAAGCGAATTGCTGCTAGCTCTGATTTTTCTGACTTAGATATCGGCCAGCAAAAAGTTATTAACAATGCTTTACGTGATTTTCGCTTGTCTGGTGTTGAACTATCACAACAAGATAGAGATATGTTTAAGCAAATTTCACAGAAATTGACCGAGCTTACGGCCAAATTCGAAGAAAATTTGATGGATGCTACACATGCGTGGAAAAAACATATTACGGATGAGACTCTACTTGCAGGATTACCAGATTCAACAAAAGAAATGGCCGCACAGTTTGCACAGCGTGACGAGCTTGAAGGTTGGTTATTTACCCTAGACTTCCCATCTTATATGCCTGTTATGTCCTATGCTGATGATCGTGATTTTCGTGAAGAAATGTATACAGCGTTTGCTACCAAAGCATCTGATCAAGGTCCAAGTGCAGGCAAATGGGATAATACCGAGATCATGACGGAGATCCTTAAATTACGTCATGAACTTGCTCAGTTAATTGGCTTTGAAAATCATGCTGAGCGTTCGTTAGCAACTAAGATGGCTCAGTCGCCACAGCAAGTTCTCGATTTTTTGAGTGATTTAGCCGCACGATCAAGACCAATTGCCGAAGAAGAGTTCGAAGAATTAAAATCTTTTGCTAATGAAACTGCAGCTATGACAGATCTTGAAGCATGGGATGTTACTTACTTTGCTGAAAAATTGCGCCAACAACGTTATTCAATCTCACAAGAAGAATTAAAACCTTATTTCCCTGAAAACAAAGTGGTAACGGGTCTATTTTCCGTTGTGAATCGTCTTTATGGCTTAGATATTAAAGAGCGAAAAGATGTCGATACATGGCATAAAGATGTTCGTTTTTTTGATATCTTTGATGGCAAAGGTGAATTACGCGGCCAGTTTTACCTTGATCTATTTGCACGTAATCATAAACGTGGTGGTGCGTGGATGGATGAATGTTTGGTTCGCCGTCAAACAGAAGCAGGTATTCAAACCCCTGTTGCGTTTTTAACCTGCAATTTTTCAGAACCCGTTGGTGATAAACCGGCATTATTTACCCATGATGAAGTGACGACCTTATTTCATGAGTTTGGTCATGGCTTACATCATATGTTGACTAAGATTCACCATGCAGGTGTATCTGGAATTAATGGCGTCGCATGGGATGCAGTCGAATTACCAAGTCAATTTATGGAAAACTGGGCATGGGAACGTGAAGCCCTGGATTTGATTTCAGGTCATTTTGAAACGGGTGATGTTTTACCTCAAGACTTGTTCGATAAGATGATTGCTGCACGTAACTTCCAATCTGCCATGATTATGGTGCGTCAATTGGAATTCTCATTATTTGATTTCCGTCTACATCTAGAGTTCAACCCAAAACAAGATAAACAAGTCGATAAGATTTTGGCAGAAGTACGCGACCAAGTTGCTGTAGTAAAACCACCCAAATTTAATCGTTTTGCTCATAGCTTCTCTCATATTTTTGCTGGTGGTTATGCCGCTGGTTATTACAGTTACAAATGGGCTGAAGTTTTGTCAGCAGATGCATTTTCTAAGTTTGAAGAAAAAGGCATATTTGATCGTGCTACAGGGCTTGAGTTCTTAGAATCAATCTTAGAACAAGGTGGCTCGCGTGAACCGATGGAGTTATTTATTCAATTCCGTGGTCGTGAACCTGAGATTGATGCTTTATTAAGACATTCGGGAATTGCAGCTTAGATCTCAATGCTGTCATCCCCGCGTTCGCGAGAATGACAAGCTAGTAAAATGCTAAAAATAGGGTTAGATTCATTACACTATTAGGGAAACCATGAAATACACTGATTTAAGAGATTTTATTGATCACCTAGAACAAAGAGGTGAACTAAAACGTATTAGCGTAGAAGTTGATCCTGTTTTAGAAATGACCGAGATCTGTGATCGAGTATTACGTGCTGGAGGCCCTGCATTACTGTTTGAGAACCCTAAAGGATCTAATATTCCTGTGCTTGCCAACTTATTTGGCACGCCTCATCGTGTTGCTTTAGGTATGGGGGAAGATTCAGTCGATGCCTTGCGTGAAGTAGGGCAATTATTAGCATTTCTAAAAGAGCCTGAGCCACCTAAAGGCATGAAAGATGCGTGGCAGAAAATGCCCATCTTCAAACAGGTGCTGAATATGGCACCCAAAGTGGTGAAGTCTGCACCCTGTCAGCAGCAAGTGATTGAAGGTGATGATGTTGATCTAAGCCAATATCCTATTCAATTGTGCTGGCCAGAAGATGCTGCTCCTTTAATTACTTGGGGTTTAGTGGTCACAAAAGGACCACACAAACCAAGGCAAAATATGGGTATTTACCGTCAACAAGTGATCGGTAAAAATCGTGTCATTATGCGTTGGTTATCACATCGTGGTGGCGCATTAGACTTTAAAGAATGGCAAGCTGAACATCCGGGGGAGCCTTTCCCTGTTAGTGTCGTACTTGGCTGTGATCCTGCGACAATATTAGCTGCTGTGACACCAATACCAGATAGTTTGTCAGAATATGCCTTTGCTGGACTTTTACGTGGTTCGAAAACGGAACTAGTGAAGTGCATAGGTAACGATTTACAAGTCCCAGCTAGTGCTGAGATTGTATTAGAAGGCTTTATCTACCCTGATGACATGGCTGATGAAGGTCCTTATGGTGACCATACCGGCTATTACAATGAAATCGATCAATTCCCAGTATTCACTGTTGAACGAATCACTCAGCGACAAGATCCGATCTATCACAGTACATATACTGGCCGCCCACCAGATGAGCCAGCTATTTTAGGTGTGGCATTAAATGAAGTGTTTGTACCGATCTTACAAAAACAATTCCCTGAGATCGTAGATTTTTATTTGCCGCCGGAAGGTTGCTCATATCGTATGGCCGTGGTGAGTATGAAAAAACAATATCCCGGTCATGCCAAACGGGTGATGATGGGGATTTGGTCATTTTTACGCCAGTTTATGTATACAAAATTCATTATCGTCGTCGATGATGACGTGAATGTACGCGATTGGAATGATGTGATCTGGGCAATAACAACCCGAATGGATCCTGCTCGCGACACTACCTTGGTTGAAAATACGCCCATCGATTACCTAGATTTTGCCTCACCTGTTTCTGGCTTAGGTTCAAAAATGGGTATGGATGCGACTAATAAATTACCGGGTGAAACCGATCGTGAATGGGGACGACCTATTGAACGTGATCCCGATGTTGTTACTCGTATTGATGAGTTATGGGATTCTTTAGGGATTGACGTGAAACTTGTTTAAAACAAGCGAACTTGACTCCAACTTGGCGCGCCACATTCTTACGTAGGCGGGAACCCAGATTTACATTTTCCGCTGCCGTTTGGCGTTCATTTATTGTGAGTGCCCAAAATAAACGAACCAAACAAAAGGGCACCCAATATTGCCTTGTTTCCAAAAATAAACTCAATTTTATGGCGTAGTTGCAAACTCGCTGTCGCTAAAACACGCGACCACTTTCAATTTTTATTCTAAGTTATTGATATTTTTGGAATGGAATATTTCGTGTGTGCAGGTGTATACATAACAAAATCCTTTTTTTAGTGCACTATTCCATATTTCTATAGAGCTAGTAAGGCTAACGCCGATTCAAAAACGTTTGATATTGATTACAAGGCGTTTATAGTGAAGCTAATGTCATTAGAGAAAGGGGGAAGGGTTATGAGACTATTACATACTATGTTACGGGTGGCCGATTTGGAAAAATCATTGGCGTTTTATACAGAGGTGTTGGGCATGAGGTTATTACGTCAGGAAGACTTTCCTGATGGCAAATTCACTTTAGCTTTTGTGGGTTATGGTGATGAGGGATCCAACACTGTATTGGAATTGACCCATAACTGGGATACTGACAATTATGACTTGGGTGAGGGTTATGGCCATATTGCGGTGGCAGTGGATGATGCGGCAGCGTCATGTGATTTGATTCGCGAGCGCGGTGGTAATGTGGTGCGGGAAGCTGGGCCGATGATGCACGGAACGGAGGTGATTGCCTTTGTAGAAGATCCGGATGGTTATAAGGTGGAGTTAATCGAACGCGACTAAAGGCCGTCAGTATTTTTTTCTACCCATCGGTCGCCATCTTGCCGAGTTTCTTTTTTCCAAAAGGGAGCATTGTGTTTGAGTTCTTCAATTAACCAACTACAAGCATCTAATGCGGCACGACGGTGGGCTGACCAGCAGGCAATCAATACAATGGGATCGGCAGGGTTAATTTTGCCAACTCGATGAATAATGAGTGAATCTAATAAAGCCCAGCGTTGATTGGCTTCTTTCTCAAGCTTGTCTAAATAACGTTGTGTCATTTCAGGGTAATGTTCTAACATCATGCTGCTAACATCGGCATCATCATTAAAGTCACGCATTGAGCCGATAAAGGTCGCTGTGGCGCCAAACTGTTTACTAATATCAGATTGTTGTTGGTGCTCAGTAATTGAGTTGAAGGGTTCGAAGGGCTGTTCGAGGATATGTGCTGACATTTTAGCCGCCAGTGACAGGTGGAAAGAAAGCAACTTCATCACCATCACTAACCTGGCTATCGTATTGAGCATATTCAAGGTTAATAGCGACTAAAACATTAACAGGTCGCTCAGCATTATTGGTTGTCATATCCCAAATCTCGCCTGCTGTCGAAGCAGTATCAACTTTCGTTTCACTAATGCCCATTTTTTCACGAAGGCTGGCAAAAAATTTAACTTGAATACTCATTTGCTTGTTGTTATCACATAGTTCAAAATTAATAGGATATCACTTTAAAGGATGCCTAGACATGTCAGATTTAACACATTTTAATCAAGCCGGTGAAGCACATATGGTTGACGTGGGTGATAAGTCCATTACCAAACGTGTTGCCGTTGCCGAAGGTCAGATCATCATGTTAGACAATACCTTGGATTTGATCAAACAAGGCAATCATAAAAAAGGTGATGTTCTTGGTATTGCTCGTATTGCAGGAATTATGGCTGCGAAGCGAACATCTGACCTAATTCCCTTATGTCATCCCTTAGCATTAACCAAGGTTACAGTAGATTTTCAAATTTTAGACGATGATGTCGCCGTACAATGTCGTGCACAAGTTGAAACAAGTGGACAAACGGGTGTGGAAATGGAAGCGTTAACGGCAGTGCAAGTAGCGTTATTAACCATTTATGATATGTGTAAAGCGGTTGATCGTGGCATGATTATGACTGATATCCGTCTGCTTGAAAAAGCAGGAGGTAAGTCAGGCCATTGGGTTCGGGAGCTATAAGCAGTAAGAACCAAATATATTTTAAATGCATAGGCAGTGGGGATTTTAACAGTATTGATTTAGTCTTATTCCCTGTTAGTGAAGCCCGCATACGTAAGTAAAATGAGCATGTCTTTTGCAAATAACTGTTCAATTTAAACATTCTGAAAGAGAAAAAATGAAGTTAAATCAATGGGTAATGATAGCGTTAGTGTCTGTTAGTACAAATGTAGCATTTGCAGTTGAACATTTAAAATTATCAACAACAACAAGTACAGAAAACTCAGGTCTACTTGCTATTTTACATCCTATGTTTGAAGCTAAATACGATGTAAAAGTTGATGTGATTGCAGTTGGTACTGGCAAAGCACTGAGGATTGGGGCCAATGGTGATGTGGATGTGGTTTTTGTTCATGCACCCGCAGCTGAGTTGAAATATGTTGAACAAGGTGATTTTATTGATCGCAAGGCGGTGATGCACAATGACTTTGTGATTGTTGGACCAGAAAATGACCCAGCAAAGCTAGCTCAAGCACAATCGGCCCAGCAAGCATTACAATTAATTGCTAAAGCTGAAATGGACTTTGTGTCACGAGGTGATGATTCTGGAACACATAAAAAAGAGAAAATTTTATGGTCAGAGTCGAATCTTACACCAGAAGGTAGTTGGTATATTCAATCAGGGCAAGGGATGGGTGCTGTTTTAAAAATAGCAGATGAGAAACAAGCTTATGCATTGACTGATCGAGGTACCCAAATAGCCTTTCAAGATAAGATTAGTTTAACGGTGACTTTTGAAGGTGATGAAGCTTTATTTAATCCCTATCATGTGATGGCTGTGAACCCTGAGAGACATCCCCACGTGAAATATGACTTAGCAACAAAATATATTAACTTCGTCACCAGCAAGCAAGGCCAAACAATTATCGCGGATTTTAACAAAGGAGGGCAGCAGCTGTTTTATCCGGATGTGATTAATTAAACTGAATTTTGAATATAAGAGTTTAGTTGCTTGAGTAGCTAATAAAAAGCCGATAATCCATCAGCATTACCGGCTCTATTTTTTAATGCTTCGAAGGGGGCATTAAAGGTGTGTTAATTTTATTATTATTTTTATCCTCAAAATGAGTTGATATAAGTCATATTCTATCCTTGACTTAGTAGTGTTCGTAAATCAATGATAGCTGCATTAGCCCGTGATACATATGAAGCCATGACTAAAGAATGATTGGCAACTAGACCGAAACCACTACCATTAAGAATGATAGGACTCCAGATAGCTTCCTGACTTGCTTCTAATTCACGAATGATTTGGCGAAGACTGATTAAGGCATTTTTCTTTTGCAAAATATCAGCAAAGTCATGTTCAGCTGCTTTTAATAGATGGATTAAAGCCCATGTTGAACCGCGTGTTTCATAAAAAATATCGTCAATTTTTGTCCATGGTGTTTTGGTGATCAACTCAGCTGGAGTAGGTGTAGATTGATGGGCATCAGGATCACCAGCTAAATCAGTATTAATTCGAACTTGTCCGACACTGGCACTAAGACGTTGCGACAAACTGCCCAGACGTTTTTCTACGATAGCTAGCCAATCAGCAAGGTTGTCTGCACGGGCATAAAACTGTGCATCATCTTGTTCACTATTACTTAAGCGAGCTAGATAGGATTCTAATGCTGTAATACCTTTGCGGTATTCACGTTCAGTAGGTGGAAATAACCATGACTTAGAGTTGAAGTTAAATTGCGGCTCGGCAATAGCAAGATCCGGATCTTCTAAAGACTGAGATTGCGAGCGGCTAATATCATTACGCAATGCACGAGAATAATCGCGAATTTGAACTAAAGCACCGAACTCCCAGTTAGGGATGTTGTCCATCCATATTGAAGGAGGGATAACGTCATTACTCAGATAACCACCAGACTTATTGAGTAAGGTGTTAGTAAGCTCAATTAATGTGAGAGTCGATGTATATCCGGTGACCAGATTTTGCTGTTTTTGAGTTGATACTTCTTTAGCGTGATTGAGCGGTTCAAAGTTATTTGGAGTCCGATCCCACCACAAGATGAGCAGTAGTAATAAAATAATAATGCTTAGAATTAGAAAACTAATAAATTTGACCGTTTGTTTTCTGGATTCGGGGTCTTGGAAGCGGTCAATAATTGACCAGCCAAAGTCTTTTCCCTGCTGAATAATTTGTGTGAATGCCATGCTGAAATAAGCCTTAAACATAGAATAATAGTAAAATAGATTATGCTCTTAATGAGGTGATGGCAATAGTAATCTTCTCGGGATAAAGAAAACAAACTTGACTTGTAGTCACTAACCCCAGAATAATGTGCGGTTTGCAAAAAAATTTGATGAAGCGGGGGACGCTTTTGTATGTCATTGAGAATTGAGATCGACAATCTTGCCAAACATTTTGGTGCGATTAAAGCCGTAGATGGCGTGTCATTTTCAGTAAGAAAAGGTGAGGTTTTAGGGTTCTTAGGTCCTAATGGTGCGGGTAAATCAACGACTATGAAAATGGTAACGGGATTTTTGACGCCGACACGCGGTACTGTGCGTGTCTGTGGCCATGATGTGCTGAAAGATCCTATCGCTGTTAAAGCCAATTTAGGCTATCTACCAGAAGGTGCGCCAGCTTATGCTGATATGACGCCAGACGGCTTCCTAAAGTTTATTGCTGATATTCGTGGCTTGTCTGGTAAAGAAAAACAAATGGCTGTTGATTCTGCTGCAGAACGTGCGCAAATTAAACATGTCATGTATCAGCCAATTGAAACTTTATCTAAAGGTTATAAACGTCGTGTTGGTTTATCTCAAGCGATCTTACATAATCCACCTGTTTTGGTTCTTGATGAACCGACTGATGGTTTAGATCCAAATCAGAAACATGAAGTGCGAAAACTAATTAATGATATGGCCCATGATAAAGCGATTATTATTTCAACGCATATTCTTGAAGAAGTTCATGCTTTATGTCATCGCAATGTATTGATTGCTAATGGCCAAATTCAATTTGATGGTACACCTCACGAACTCGAGGCTATGTCTCGTTACCATAATGCGGTTTGCGTATCGGTTGTAGATGTTGAACAGGATAGTTTGTCTTCATTCTTAACTACGCTGGATTATGTTAAAGAAATTGAATTATTACCAGGAGAACGCGGTTTCCGTGTTTATCCTAATAAAGGTCAACAAATTACCGCTGAATTATCACAAGCTATTCGAGATAATAATTGGCAAGTGGACTCACTTCATGCCGAGCATGGTCGTTTAGATGAGGTATTCCGCACCATAACTACGAATAGTCTACTGGGTGGCTTTAAATGAATATGAAAAATATCTGGTTTATTTTGAAGCGTGAGTTGAATGGTTATTTTGCAACGCCTGTCGCTTATGTTTTTATTATTAGTTTTTTATTGTTAACAGGCTTTTCTACTTTCTTTGTAGGAAATTTCTTTGATCGTGGTGAAGCAGATTTATATCCGTTTTTCTCAATTCATCCATGGATTTATGTTTTATTAATTCCTGCAATCTCAATGCGTTTATGGTCTGAAGAACGCAAGAGTGGCTCGATAGAGTTATTGATGACCTTACCTGTTTCTGTTTTTGAAGCAGTATTAGGGAAGTTCTTGGCTGCATGGGCTTTTACCGGCTTAGCCTTATTGCTTAACTTTCCTTTATGGTTAACGGTAAATTATCTAGGTTCACCTGATAATGGCGTTATTTTCGCCGGTTTCTTAGGAAGCTTCTTAATGGCGGGTGGCTTTTTAGCGATTGGTGCATGTGTATCTGCAACAACTAAAAACCAAGTTATTGCCTTTGTTTTAAGTTTGATTGTCAGTCTTATTTTTGTATTAAGTGGTTACGGTATCGTGCTCGATTTCTTCAGTAGCTGGGCACCGATTGCACTTGTTGATGCAGTGAGTTCATTTAGTTTCTTAACGCATTTTGATGCTATTTCTAAGGGTGTGATTGATATGCGTGATATGTTGTATTTCGCTTCTGTCATTTTGGTATGGTTATTTGCTAATGCCATTGTCGTTAATGCCCGTAAGGCCGATTAGGAGTGTTTGCTAGATGAATAAACAACTATTATCGACCGCTGGTTTAATACTGGCTGTTATTTTATTTCTGTCATTCAATATTGTGACCAATGGTAATTTAAAATCATCTCGCGTAGATTTGACGCAAGATAAGCTATATACCTTGTCAGATGGTTCTTTGAACATTATAGAGTCATTGACTGAACAAATTACATTGCGATTGTATTTTTCTGAGCAGGTTGCTCAAGAATTACCGAGTATTAAATCTTATGCTCAACGTGTGCAAGAATTGTTAGAAGAATACCAACGTGCATCTAACGGCATGATTCATTTGATTATCGTTAATCCAGAACCTTTCTCGGATAATGAGCAACGTGCGAAGCAATATGGTCTTCAATCAGTGCCAATCGAAGGTGAGTCTGATTCACTTTATTTTGGTCTAGCAGGTAGTAACTTACTAGATGGTGTTGAGCATATTTCTTTCTTTCAGCCAGAAAAAGAAGATGTACTTGAATATGATTTAACCAAACTGATTTATAAATTATCTAGTGCAGATAGAAAATCAGTGGCTGTCATGAGTTCATTAGAAGTGAATGGCGAAGTATATGACCCGTTAAAAGGAGAAATGCAATCAGATGACGGCGCTAAACCTTGGGCATTTATGGCTGAATTGCGTCAATTATTTAATGTATCAGTACTACCAACGGATATTAAGCGTATCCCATCAAGTATTGATGTCTTGATGGTAGTTCATCCGAAAGAATTTGCTGACAGTACTTTGTATGCTATTGACCAGTATGTGTTGCGTGGTGGCAAGTTGATTACCTTTGTTGATCCTTATTCTGAGAGTGATATTCCAGAAAAAGATCCTGATAATCCCATGGCTGCTAAGTTGAAATCTCGTAGTTCAAATATGCCAGACTTATTTAAAGCTTGGGGATTTAAGCGTGCTGCAGCTGATGTTGTTGCTGATCGTAAAACAGCGATTAAAGTAGACTTTGGTGAGCGTACAGGTAACAAACCAATTGACTATGTTTTGTGGCAAGGTATTCCAGCAGAACAGCTCAATAAAGAACAAGCCATTACCAGCCAATTAAAGAAAATTGAAGTGGCTACACCAGGTTATTTCAAAGTGGTTGAGGGCGTTGGCACACAATTGACTCCATTATTCTCGTCAAGTGATGAGGCAATGTTAGTCGATAAACGTGTTGTTCAGTTTCGTAATGATCCAATGGCCTTATTGACTAAGTATCAAGCGGGAACATTAAGCTACCCAATTGCAGTTCATGTCAATGGTGCAGTGAAAACAGCATTTCCTGATGGCGTAAAAGGCGATGATGACACATTACAAAAAATGCGTGGTCATGTGGATGCATCTGAGCAAGATATTGATGTGATTGCTGTGGCTGATGTAGATATGTTGCAAGATCGTTTTTGGGTTCAATTGCAAGAATTCTATGGGCAACAAATTGCTTATAGTACGTCGAACAATATTGATTTCTTGATCAACTCGATTGATGAGATGTCAGAAACTAATGGACTTATTAGTGTTCGTTCTCGTTCTGGTTTTTCTCGTCCATTTGATCGTGTTCTAGATTTACAGCGACATGCTGAGAAATTGTACCGAACTAAAGAGCGTGAATTACAAAAAATCTTGAAAGAAACAGAGCAAAGTATTGCTCGTATGCAAGTTGAGCGAAGTGGTAGCGGCGAAGAAATTCTTAACTCTGAGCAACAGCAAGAAATCGCTGATCTTCGTACAATGAAGTATAAAACACAGCAACAATTACGTGCTGTTCAGAGTGATTTGCGTAAGGATATTGATACGCTGGATACTCAGCTAAAATTCTTTAATATCGGTCTTGTGCCATTGTTAGTGGCATTATTAGCAATAATTACCGGCTGGTTACGTGTTCGTAAGCGTACTAAAGGTCGCAACCAGTAAAACAGGGTTTTCAATAATCCTCGAAATAGGTTTGTAAAAAATGATGAAAAAATTAAATGGCCTGACTGTTTTATTCATTATCACTGTTGTGATGGTGTTGTTGATGTTCATGACCCTTCAACGTCCTAATGACACTCAAGATGATGAAGGTTTATTATTCCCTGAGTTATTTGGGCAATTAAGTAATATTGATACTATTGCAGTTAAAAGCTCAGAGGATGAATTTACTTTATATAGAGAAGGTGAAGATTGGTTTATTAAAGAACGTTGGGATTTCTCGGCCGACTTTAATCTTGTTAAGCGTGCCTTGATTGATATATCAGAAGCTAAAATTCTAGAACGTAAAACGGATAAAGTAGAGCAACTACCTTTATTAGGTTTAGAAGGGATGGACGAGGGTGGTGATTCTATTCATATCACCATGCTGGATGGTGAAGAAGCCGTTGCAGGTCTTATCCTTGGTCGTGAGCGTGAATTAGGTCAGACAGGTGGAGCAAGACAGTTTTATGTACGTCGTGACGGTGAGAACCGTGCTTGGTTAGCTGAGGGTTACCTTAATATTAATCCTCTTATGCTGAACTGGATTAAGAGTGAAGTGGTTAATATTGCTCGTGAGCGTATTGCTCAAGTCAATATTATTCAGCCTAATGGCAACACAGCAACTATCATTAGTTTAGGCCAGAAAAACAAGTTTGGTACACCAGAAGATTTAGATAAAACAGTCTTTAAATATGCCCAACTTGGTTATGATATTGCTGGTAGTTTATTCCAATTAAAAATGGAAGATGTATTACCTAAAAGTGAGTTTAGTCGTGGTGGTGCAGAAGCTGTAACGGCAGAGTTTCTTACATTTGATGGTTTAAAAATAATTACTGAAACATCGTTTAATGATGATGATGGTTATTACTATTCAACAATTCGTGCAGAACGTTCAGTATCAGGCCAAGCGCCTAGAGATGTTCAAGCAATGAACGTGTTAAAAACAGAACAACAAGTCCAAGAAGAAATTGCTACATTTAATAAGCAGTTTGACTCGTGGGTTTATCAATTGGGTGGTTTTGTTGGCACCAATTTAATGCGTTCTGAAGAAGATCTAGTGACTAAATCTGGTGGAGCAATTCCAATGCCTGCCGATGTAACAGGTTTTGGTCAGCAATAAGTTCTAGTTTTTTTAGCTACATCGTCGAACAATTTAACCCTAGATATTATCGATATCTAGGGTTTTTTTGATGATAGATCTTGTTAGAACAATTTTACTGTTCTGTTTTCCATTCTTCTAGTAATTCTTGTACAGTCGAGGCGAGGTCATCTGGTGAGAATTTAGGAATAAATTTGTCTGCCCCTACTTTTTCAACCATTGTATTGTTAAAGGTGCCGCTCATTGATGAATGCAAGAGGATTTTGATTCCTGCTAAACGTGGATCTTTGCGGATCTCGATGGTCAATGTATAACCATCCATTTCTGGCATTTCTATATCTGACACCAATAGAGAAATATGTTTTGTAACATCGATACCTTCATCAGCCCACTTTTTAAGTTGGTCTAAAGCCTCTTTACCATCACGTACAATCGTCGTATCAATACCAATTTGTTCCATGGTGCGTTTCACTTGCTTACGAGCAACACTTGAGTCATCGGCAACTAAAATATGAGGCCGCTCTCCAGTATTTTTCTCTGCATAATCATTCACGAGTTCAGATGAAACAGTTTCATCTGCACCGATCACCTCAGACATCACTTTTTCAACATCGATAATTTCAATAATTTCATCATCAATTCTTGTGATGGCTGTCATATAGTTATTGCGTCCAGTAGCCGTTGGAGGAGGTAATATATCAGCCCAAGTGGTATTTACAATACGTTCGATATTGCTGACTAAAAACCCTTGAATTGAACGGTTATATTCAGTAATGATGACAAAGCTTTTACTGAGATCTTCAACGGGTCGACCACCAATGCCCATCGCCAAGTCAAAAATACTAATAGTCTCACCACGGATATGTGCTACACCACGGACTACTGGGTGGGAGTTCGGTATTTTAGTAAGATGCGGGCAGGGTATTGCTTCTCTTACTTTAAATACATTAATGCCAAATTTTTGTTTTGTGCCGAGTCTAAAAAGAAGCATTTCTAAGCGGTTTTGACCTACTAGCTGAGTTCGCTGGTCGATGCCGTCAATCATACTAGCCATTAGTTTGTGCTCCTATTTTGAGTACTTCATATATCGGTTATTCAGGATGAATCTTGAATTGACTTTAATTTGAAAAATTAAAGTCAATAAGTGGCGTAGTAATTGCTTTCACCATGGTTAAGATTCATTTAAGTCCAGTTCATGTCAGAAAAATGGCATTAACCGGAGACGTTGAGGTAATGATATGAAATATTTTATGAAAAATACACTCTGGTTTTTATATTGTGGCTTATTAGCGATGAACGTGAGTGCTAATAGTTTGCATGAGCTAGATAATATTGAGCAAGTTGCTTATGAATATGCATTAACAAAGGCGCAAGAAAGCTTTGATAGCCCGCAGATAGTGATGGATGATTTAGATTCACGATTGAGGTTACAAGCGTGCGATAAAAGCTTATATGTTTTTAGTAATATTGTGAATACAGGATTAGGTAACCAAACTATTGGCGTGAAATGTAGTTCCCCTGTGGCATGGACTGTTTATGTGCCCGTTAAAGTAAAGGTTTTGCAAGCTGTTGTAGTTGCAGTCAAACCATTATCTGCGAACCAAATTATAGCTTCTTCAGACGTTAAACTTCAGCAGGTGGATATTGGTGCATTACGTCAGGGTTATATAAATAGTATTCGGCAGATTGTTGGTCAAGAGTTAAAATACCCCATTGCGATGGGAACAGTTATCAAGCCAAAAAGTGTGAGAGCACAAAAGTTGGTTCATCGAGGTGAACACATTATGTTGGTGGCTTTAGCAGGTAAAATGGAAGTAAGGATGAATGGTATAGCCTTGTCCGATGCTAGTTTAGGTCAACGTGTACGGGTGAAAAATAGCTCTTCTAAACGCGTGGTAGAAGGGGTGGTAGATGCACCTGGTATTGTAAAAGTAACCATGTGATGGTTCGCGTGACTAATTAATGAAGAAAAGAGCATTATTGGCTCAAGTTTTTGAGAATCTGTCCGATAATATGGTCAGAATCTAAATTAAGGACATGGTTATGTCAGAAATAAACAATTTAAAGACAGCTCTTCAGACGGGATTAAATACCGCCAGAAATGTTAGCAATACACGTGAAAATCGTGATGGTGCTAAAGCCGTTGAAACACAATCTGGTGCAATAGCGACAGATAAAGTTAGCTTGACGGATACTGCAACACAGCTGCAATCATTACAGCAAACATTAGCAGATGCACCAGTCGTTAATAATGACCGTGTAGAAGCATTACGAGCAGCTATTGCGGATGGTTCTTATCAGGTTGATGCAACAGAGCTGGCACAAAGCATGATTAATTTTGAGACACAAATTCGTTAGGACAACATTATGACTATGACATCATTTCAACAATTACATAGTATTTTGCTTGCAGAGCAAGAAACAGCATCACAGCTGTTAGTTTTACTGACAGGAGAACGTGATGCATTAACTGAGTCTAATGCTGATGTAATGAATCAAATGTCGGCTAAAAAACAACCATTAATTGTGTCATTAGAGCAACTAGGTCGCCAACGTGAGGCGGTATTACAAACTGCGGGATTCTCTTCAGGAAAAGAAGGTTTAGAAGCTTTTATAGAGAATCAAACTGAACAAGACTCCCATAGTCTGAACATTATTTTGAAGTCACTAAGACTAGCTGCTAAAGCTTGTCATGACAATAATCAAATCAATGGCAGTATCGTGAATGTAAATCGTCAATATTTGCAAAAAGCGATGAGTATTTTACGAGGCCGTGATGTGAATCCTAATTCATATGGCCCCGGCGGTGAATATACTAGTCAGGTTGTACGCCAGCCTCTATTGGGTCGCGTTTAAGTTAGTATTAACGTTTAGACTGACAAAATTAATCATATTAAATCACCCCTTTAGGCTGAACATTTAAACAGGGAATAAGTGTTAGACTTTTACTCCCTGCCCCACGACCTATTGTCTTCGAAGGTAACTTTTCCAATATTTTCTAGATAATCAACGTCATATGAACAGTTAAGGAAAGAAAATGCATAAACCAGGTAAGCCAATGGGGTTCTGGGCTGCCGTATCGCTGGGAATAGGGGCAATGATCGGGGCTGGTATTTTCGCTCTTCTTGGCGAAGCAAGTGCCATTTCTGGAAGTGCTGTTTACATTTCATTTTTCATTGGTGGAATAATAGCGTTATTTAGCGGCTATTCACTGGGCAAGTTGGGTGCTAGATACCCATCCTCTGGAGGCATTGTTGAATACTTAACTCAGTCATTTGGAGTTGGTCTTTTTACTGGCTCAATAAGTATCATGCTATACATCGCTGCCCTGGTATCGATCAGTCTAATCACAAAAACATTTGGCAATTACGCAGCACTATTCTTTCCTGAGTTTCCACACCATATCTTGCAGCATGTTTTTTCTATTGTCGTTGTTATCCTGTTTGTATTACTTAATCTTAAAGGGGCCAAGGATGTCGCCATTTGGGAGAAAATAACCGTTGCAATAAAATTCTTTGTCCTTATCTTACTATCCATCACGGGGATTGTTTTCCTAAAACCTGAGCTATTATCACCAAGCCATTACCCACCCACCAGTGATATATTTTTCAGCCTTGCGATTACTTTTTTTGCGTATGAAGGGTTTAGGGTCATCACCAACGCGGCTGAAGATATGCCCAATCCGTCTAAAACATTACCTAGAGCGATGATGACCTCTATCCTTTTAGTGATGGTTTTATATATAGCTGTTTCTTTTGCAGTGTTTGGAAATCTGCCTACAGATGAAGTAATCTCAGCAAAAGAGTATGCCCTTGCTCAAGCAGCTTTACCTATCTTTGGCCATATGGGTTACACCATTGTGGCTATTACAGCGCTTATATCAACCGCATCATCTATCAATGCTAATTTATATGCTGTGACAAATGTTACTTATCAATTAGCAAAAGATGGTGAGTTACCATCAGAGTTTGGTCGGCCTATTGGCCATAGTCACGAAGGGCTGATTATTAGTGGTGTGTTTATTATTGTTCTGTCATTGTTATTTGATCTGTCTGACATTGCTGCAATAGGCTCAATCTCTATTTTATTTATCCACACAATTACCCATATAGGGCACCTAAAGAATATTGCTGAAACAGGTGCTTCTATTGTGATGGTATCACTTGCCATACTACTCAGCTTTACGGCAATGATTTTAGCCATTATTTATGTCAGTAAAGAGTCTGAACATATAATTCCTTTATTACTCGGGTTTGCTGGCCTTGCTTTGGCGACAGAGGTTATTCTTCAGGTAGTCTTTGAAAGAAAAGTAAAACCACGAATTACCTGAAAGTAGGTATTTCAACTTAGGTGATGAAAAATATCAATATTGCTATAACTTACTATTTTATTATGTTGTAACAGAATACTCACGAATAAACTCCAAACTGGTGAGTAGATCAAGTAGAAATAAAGACGTCACGCCAATAAAATAACCACTTAGTCCTACAGTGTAGACAATGATTGAGTAAGCCTATATACACTGTGATACTCTTCTCTTTAAATAAATAGTTCAGTGGCGAGGTTCTGAAGTGGAGAGAAGGCAGTTTATTACATTACCTATCATGATGTCTTTAGCTAAGTGGAGTCATGCTGTGGGGGCTTCTCGCCGAACAGGATTAGTACTTGATGAGCGATTTTCTCAGCACCTGATCCATCCAGCTCACCCAGAATCACCAGCACGTTATCAGGCGATTGCAGAACATTTACTAGAGCAGAATATAGTGAATTCTGTATCAATAATCACACCCAAGCAAGATTGTGAAAAGTGGCTCACATTGGTTCATCCACAGCAGCACATTAATTCAATTAAAGCCAAACAAGAAAAAGCACATCAACATGCACTACTTGCAACAGCAGGTGTGTTAGCAACTGTGGATGCTATTTTTACAGATCAAATAGATAATGCTTTTTGTGCTTCTCGGCCTCCAGGGCATCACGCTAGTAATACCGGAGATGAAGAAGGGTTTTGTTATTACAATCATGTCGCTATTGCTGCTCGATATGCTCAGCAACACTATGGTGTTAAAAAGGTCTTGATAGTTGATTGGGACTATCATCATGGCAACGGTACAGAATGGGCTTTTTACTCTGATCCCGATGTATTGTACTTTTCCACCCACGATATGTTTGCTTATCCTGGCACAGGCTCTCCATCAAAAACGGGAGAGGGTGCTGGAGAAGGATTTAATATTAACGTGCATTTAGAATGTGGAGCGACTGATAGCGATATTGTCCAAGCATTCGAACAGAAGTTATTACCCGTCATTGATGATTTCTCACCAGAACTCATTCTTATTTCAGCAGGGTTTGATAGTCGACAAGATGATCTTTTAGGTTGTCACCAGATTAGTGATCAAGGTTTTGTAACACTGACTGAAATGCTTAAGACGATAGCGGACAAACATTGTGATGGCAGAATTATATCTGTCTTAGAAGGCGGTTATAATATTCAAGGTAATGCCAGTGCTGTCACGGCACATATAAAGTCGTTAATGATATAGATGCTTATTATACGACAGCGAAAGTGAAACTAATAACGTTTTATAATCCGCCATCATCAATGAGACTCCATTGCTCAGTTGGATATATAGACTTCTTCAAAAATTTAATAGTGAATGACTATGAAAACTTACCTTGATTGTTATCCTTGTTTTTTAAAGCAGGCTTTGAGCGCTGCCCGACGGGCTGATGCATCGGAAGAACAACAAAAAGATATATTATTGGCGGCTATGAATGAACTTGAAGCCTTACCATCCGGTTCAATGCCGCCTGACATGGCTTATAAGATCCATAAACTAGTACGAGAGAAAACCAAGAATCTTGATCCATACAAGCAGGCAAAAGAGCAAGCAACGCAAGAAGCCTTAGATTTTTACCCTCAATTGAAGATTAAAGTTGAATCTTCCGTCGATCCTCTTGAAATGGCTGTTCGAATTGCAATAGCAGGAAACATCATTGATCTAGGTGTGACTGAGTCTTATGATCTTGAATCCACTCTAAATCGAGTATTGGCACAGCCATTTGCTATTAATGATTTAGAGGTTTTTCGAGAACGATTGTCAGCCGTTAACTCAATACTTTATCTGGCTGATAATGCAGGTGAAACGGTATTTGATCGAATCTTGATTGAACAAATAGATAAACCTGTTACTTATGCCGTCAAGGCCGGTCCAATTATTAATGATGCTACATATGAAGATGCTATTGCTGCTGGTATCGATCAAGTGGCAGAAATTATCGACAATGGTTCTCAGGCACCAGGAACTATGTTTGAAAAGTGCTCAGAATCATTTATGCAACACTTTGAACAAGCAGAATTAATTATAGCTAAAGGACAAGCTAATTACGAAAGTTTGAGTGACTATTCAGCGCCACTGTTCTTTTTATTACAAGCAAAATGTAATGTGATTGCACGAGACCTTGGTGTATCTGAAACTGATATTGTTCTTAAAAAACAATTGTAGGTGATTATCACGTACTTTGATATTAGTTGGGGCTACACATTTTCCCAGTTTATGTGCGACTGGATCTTTTTCTAAAAGTCAGCAGGTGAGTTTCAGATCCTAATTATGATTACTTTCTGAGGAATCAATAGTAAGGGCCTGTGTAGGCGCCTCTAATTCTAATACTTCCAATAGTTTACCCATTGTTTCAGTTAACCAATAACAGGCATAGACTTGATCATAATATGCATTGGTATACTCAATTTTGGCAGTTAGAACTTCATTTTCCGTATTAAGTAAATCTAGTAATGTTCTCTTCCCAAGATTGAATTGCTGTTGGTAAGCTTGACGTGCTTTTTCTGAAGATTTTACGTGCAACTCTAGAAATTGTAATTGTTGAGTTATTGAATCGAGTTCATTCCATGCTAAACGGACATCATATTCGATTTCACGCTTAGTAAGATTGGCATTTTCTTTTGACTGCTCGCTGAGAAATTGTGTTTCATCAATACGTGCTGTATCAGCACCACCATTAAGTAGGTTGTAACGCATACGGAACATTGCCTGCGAATCATTATTATGCCCAGATTCACCATCTAAGTTAGTGTCTGCACTTGTACTCAATTCTAAGTCAATGCGAGGTTGCATTGGTGCTTTAGCACCTTGTTGTTGTGCTAAAGCCGCTTCATGTTCTGCTATAGATGAACGCAGTGCTGGATGTCGATGATAAGCAACTTTTATAGCATCATCTACTGTAGCTGGGACATTCGTACAGCAATCTTCATTTGGATTGACTAGTGATTCAGGTGGATTACCAATAACGCGAAGGTAATTAGTTTGTGCATCCTCAAAGTTACCTTGGTTAGCCATCAAATTAGCTTTTGCAAGAGCAACGCGTCCTGTCGATTGATCAACATCAGCTTTTGAACCTACGCCACTATCTGTACGAAGTTGTATTTGTGAATTAATACGTTTATGGCTTTCTAAGTTGCCTTTGGTCAAAGATAAAAGTTCTTGGCTACGTAATACATCAAGGTAAACTTGGATCGCTCTAAGACTGATCGTTTCAGCGGTATCAGCAACACTGTAACTAACTGACTCTGCCAAAGATTGAGTTTGATCTACAGCGTTCTTAGTAGCAAAACCATCGTACAACATTTGTGAGGCGGTCAGTTCTGCTTCACCTCGAGTCAACCACTTTCTATGATCGGGTCTCGTTGAGGGAGAGTCACTTCTTTCGCGCCCTATACCTAGATTCAAGTCTACCTTAGGATAATAACCAGACCGTGCTTGATCGATTGTTTGGTCAACACTAAGGCTACGATTAGATTCGGACAGTATTGTTGGATTACTTTTGATCGTTTTATCAACTGCCTCTGTAAGCGTCTGAGCCATAAGTGGCAGAGACATCAGAGTCACACTTAAAATTGAGGCTGAAAGAGTCAGCAGTTTACTTTTATGAATCATTCCAAAACTCCATTTATCAGCGCAGGGTAATTTCAACGCGACGATTTAGTACTTCTACAGTGTCATCAGATGTTCTAACAAGTAGTCGATACTCACCCTCAGATGAGGTTGTGATAGCATCTTTAGACATACCCCGTTCAATTAAATCTTGCTTTACTTTTTCTGAGCGGCGTTGAGAAAGATCATCATTATATTCATTTGAAGCAGAGGTATCAGTGTGGCCGCTAATGATAACTTCATGAGGGTTTCGTTTCAGAATTTCCTGATAGACTTTATCTGATTCCAACTCCGATTCAGCTGTGAATACAGTCTGATCTAATAAGAAATACAATTTAGCAGCATAAGGTTCTGGGATTCTTACTATTTTACGCTGTGGGGCTGGTTCTACTTCAGGCTTAGCTACGATGCAAAAGGGTGAATCGCCTTCAGTAAGATTGACAGGTGCTTCAACTGTCGTGCGTAGCTCTGACTGGATTTTATCTGGGCTAAGACTAGTATGAATTGAGCTACACCCACTCATAGAGAAAACAAGGAGAAATGGAAGATATAATCGATATAGCTTGTTCATTCGGATGACTCTTAGAATATTAAGAACTGTTTGAATATGAAGTGAAATTAGACAGTTAACTGCAATACATTAACAGTCCTTGTTAGAAAAGAAAACTAATTGGGTTTTCTAATCCATAAATATCTGCGTAATAACTTATCTTTTGTCTGGAGGGATGGGGTATTTAGTCCAATTTGACTTGAAAATGAGCAGCCGAACTAGCACTGCCATGAAACTGCGTGGTTAATAGTACAGTTGAAATAGTATTGTATAGTGAGAGCTAAAAGTAATATTGCTTCACTACCGCCCTAACTATTTCAATTGGGTAAGCATTTCAGAACTGCTATAATTCGCCTTCATCAATGCCCCCGTAGCTCAGCTGGATAGAGCGTCCCCCTCCTAAGGGGAAGGTCGTGCGTTCGAATCGCGCCGGGGGCACCAATAT
>ENA-ORXI01000158-ORXI01000158.1-sediment-metagenome-genome-assembly--contig:-NODE-158-length-52689-cov-11.882764_pt1 | contig 52689 bp, 42 predicted proteins | sample MGYA00237861_ERZ511468 | MGnify/ENA primary metagenome ERZ511468 (study PRJEB26299, sample SAMN06266213) | sediment metagenome | isolation source: Hudson Canyon methane seep mesocosm | place...
GAGTATAAATTCTAAAATTATTTTTTGAGGCGGTAAGGGGCACATTGCGCAATAGAATTTAGGTTCACTTGGTGCGCTTAGCGGAAGCTGCTGGTATCAACACCAAGCCTTCCGCAGTTAGCCAAAAGCGGAAGTTAGCTTTTGAGTTAAAAAAGGTAGTTCAGAGCTCCTAAAGCTTCCTTTTTCACTTAAAAAGTCACATCTATTTACAACTGAAAATATGACTAAAATTTTTAGATGCCGTTAGATAATAGGATTTGTCAAGGCCTTCTAACTTCGCTAATGTAGCTCTAAGTTGAATGATTCTGTATTGAAATTAACATCGGACGGTTAAAAAAATCTATGCTGCCAGCTCAGCTGTACAGTGAAAGGCTTTTCCTCCAAACCATTCTCTGTATTCCATACTGAGGGAAGATAATTTTCTCGATCAAATAGATTGATAAAAGTAATGGCGACCCGACTATTATTGCCATAATTTTTGGCAAACTGTAAATCACTACGCCAGTAATGTGGCAATGAATCTGGATTAGATATGGCACCTACGTCTGACCCTTCATCCATTTTATAATTAACCCGGTTACTCAGTACTATTTCCAATTTTTGTGCCGGAAAACGATAGCCAAAATCAACATTCGCAATCACTTCGGGGAAAATAGTATAGTCTTGATTACTAGTGGTGTTTTCACTGTTCGTATAGGACAGGCTACCACGCCAAAACCAATAATCGCTCACACCTTCGCCAATTAATTCAATACCAGTGGCTTTACTGTCACCAAAATTTTGATAGGCTCCGCCACCAACGGGAACAATCGTATCTTTCCACTCACTGTAAAACAATACCACTTCAGCCCGGAAGGACTCACGCTGGTGCATATAAATGAGCTCATAGGTATCTATGGTTTCAGCCTCCAGTTTATCACTACCAGCCAAAACACCAACGCCATCAACTTCAGCTGCAATGGGTGCCCTAAAAGCCTTACCATATAAGAACTTTAACGATGAATATTGATCAGCACGAAAAATCAAACCAAGTCGCGGTGTTTTTTGATTAACTGTATCGGAATTATTGTCAATTCGACCACCATATAACAACGCATAACGATCATTTCCAAACCATGTTTTTGCCTGCAATACCAGACTTTTGGTAGCGCGCGTTTTTCCTTGTGAGGAAGAGATCTGCTCCGGCAGAATCTCGGTGCCATCTACAGCAATAATACTTTTGAGATTATCATCAATAGTGGTTTTGTCATAAGCCAGTGAGGCTACCCACTCTGTATGCCAGTCATTGCTTTTTTGGCGAAAAATGAGTGTACTGCCACGTCGATGTTCATTATCTCGGGTCAGTTGTATACCATTATTGGCGCTCACTTGGCTAAAATCGATACGGTGGTCTAATTGGCTCTCCCAGTAAAACTGCTTGTATTCTACCTCCACTCCATTCTGCAATCGATAACCTAAATGTCCCCGCAACAGTTCAAAACCTGAATCTAGGTCCACATGCTCCTGTTCACGCTGATCAAGGCCGTTAAAGAAATTACCAATACCAGAAAAATTAACACCCTCGTGGTTATTTATATACGCCGCCGCCTCGTAGTACCAAGCACTGTCTGTTAACTCACTACCCAGTTTTATCGACAGGGATTGCGTATCATAGAGGTAATCGTAATCTCCGGTGCCAACTTCACTTGTTAACGGATCGGTATAATAATAACTTATATCCTGAGTAGCTTGACCACTACCAGAAAAAGATAGACTTAGCTGATGCTGCCCCGCTAACATCATGCCGCTACGCAAACCCGCCTGATAGTAACCTAGGTGATCGGCATCCAGACTACCGGTCAATTCTTCGCCATCAGCAAGGTAGGTAGAAGAAGAGAACACACCATGGAAAGCATCGCTACCGTAAATAGAAGAGCCGGGACCACGAATTATTTCGATGCGGTCGAGAGTTTCCAGTCCCAAATTGGATTTGTCGTACTGAGCGGCGCCAAAAGCTAGGGTATTTAACGGTACCCCATCCAACACAGTAGCCACACCACGTACCGTGCTAAAGCCCGCCGCATAACCCCTTATCGCAATAGCCCCGCTACCCAGGGTCGGATAAACCATGACCGAGGGCATATGCGACAGCACATCAAAAGCAGTACTAGAACCATATTGCTGCCACTGTTCACGTTCAACCAAAGTCACCGAAGAGCTGGCGGATAGTAAATCTTCAGAAAAAGCAGAAGCAACAGAGGTCTCGATTGTGAGCAATTCCTCAAGAGATAAATCGAATAAATTAGTTGTATCTGTCGCAGCATATACAGTGCTCTGTACTAGCATTGAAAACCATACTAGTGATAAAGTCCCACTAAGCAATGAACAAATACGAATCATGAATACTTCAACTAAGCGTTAAAAAAAGGCATTGTTTTAACTCTAGTCTAATAAGCGAGTAAAATCGAAATCACAGACCAAAAATATTTGACTGAAGCAAAAAGTAAACGAATATTTCATCTTGATTAACTTGTAAATATCACTAAGTTATTGCTGAGTTCAAATGGCAAAACATATACCCATTAAAGATTAGATACCCCCCCCTAACAGACGGGAACTATTGCCGCCTCCAACAGCATTTTTACGAAATTTATAAAACCTCATATAGAAATAAACATTAGAAAATAGGTAAAAATTAAAAGGACTATACTAAACACAAAGTTAGCGTCATTAATTTAGTACTGAACGACTAAATAGTTATCTATCTAACTATTTACCAAAACCTTAACAAGGTAACACTGTTAAACCATTATAAACCAACGATAAGTCAAATTATTTAAATACGTTTTAGTCTCAAAAAGAATTCAGTTATTGGATTTCATTTAGAGCTATAGATAAGTTTTGACATTACTTGGTTTAGATAATACTACTCAACCCTTGTATTTTTCAAGAGCACGATATTTTCGTAAGCTACAGAAATGTTTCTCAAAAACAACTCAATCAAAGATATGTCAATATTATTCTGAGAGATATAGCCTTCTAAGATCATTACCGCTTTTTGCTCACCACCTATATTGACACATGCAAATAACCTATTATCATCAATTACGTTAATACTTTTACCTTCGGAAAACATATCATCTAAATTGATATTTAAAGCTGCTTCAAGTGAAGTACCTACTTTCTGAGCATATTGTTCAGTACCAGCCAAAACAATCCATTTTTCTTGCTCTTTATGAGCCGCTAAGCCTTGTTTTAATAAATATGCACTACCACTTTGGAGATTCAACAAAGACGACAATTGGCCTAATGTCCCTGCAGCAAACTTTTCAAATGAGTGCATTCTAAAAATATCAGCGGAAGATTCAATAATCATCTGTAAACATGCTCTATTTTTATTTAAAGCCACAATATCTTGATACGAGCGACAAGAAGCACACATAACGGTATAAAGTTTTTGCGAAGTTAACTCAGATTTCTCTTTATAATCGTTAATATCATAATCGGTAATAATTGCTCTTTCTGGTGCTTCACCTGGCTGACCTGTCCGTAAAACAATGCGAATTTCGTGGTTACCTAACTCTTCTCTAATCCATTTAGCAACATCTAAACCTGCTTGTTTGCTTTCCATCACCACATCAAGAAATACCAAGGCAATATCCCTTTCTTTTGATAATATTTCTCTCGCTTCTGCTCCCGAGTAAGCACTTAAAAATTCAACCCGTCTATTTTCAAATTCAAAGTTGCTTAACGCTAATTTAGTAACGGTATGAATATCTTGTTCATCATCAACGATCAACAAACGCCATGGATAAACTGAGTCATCATATGTTATATCCTCATCCACTTCTTCTTCACTAAAGAGCTTATCATCATCAATATCAACCATTTTCTGTCCTATTTATTCAGCTAGATTTTTTAAGGTTAGTTCAAACCATGTACCCTCACCAATAATAGAGTCGTAATTCACTTCACTATCTAATTTATTACGAATTAAATTATAAACAATATTTAAACCTAAGCCTGACCCTCCATATTCTCGATTAGTCGTGAAGAAAGGCTCTAGGATTTTAGGTAAGTTTTCTGGAGAAATTCCTTTACCATTATCTTGAAAGCGCAATAAATAATTATTTTCTGTTGGTGTCACGGTAATATTGATAACACCACCACTTACGTTCTCATCAAAGGCATGCTCAAAACTATTATTAATAAAATTAGAAATAATTTGCGCCACTATGCCAGGGTAACTTTTAAGTACAGTATCATCTGGACAATTAATAATGAATTCAACATCATAATGTTTGAATTTAGGTTTAGAACTAGTAACAATATCAAGTAAGGTTTCTTTAATTCTTAAATTGTGTAATTGCTCAGAGCTTTGTTCAACAGACACTCGTTTAAAACTTAAAATTAACTCTGCAGCTTTGTTAAGATTATTTTGAATTAGTATCGACAATTGACTAGACTCATCAATGAATTTTCGCAGAGTATTTTTAGTCATCGTATTTTCTTGAAATTTTTGATCCAAAAATGAAACTGACTCATTGAAATGGGAAGAGGCCGTAACACAGATACCAATAGGCGTATTAATTTCATGCGCAACACCTGCGACTAAACTACCTAACGCTGCCATTTTTTGTGATTCAACTAATTGGTTCTGACTTATCTCTAGATTTTTTAATGCATGAGATAACTTTCTAGTAGTATTTTTATTTTTAACAAAAAGGATGATAACTAATAAAGTAACCGCAATGGCAATAATGATTAATATGGAAACAATAATGATGGTTCTTTTTTGAGTATCAATCGTTTGACCGTGTTCAATTAAGGCTAAATTCTTTTGATTAAGCAGCTCTGTTTTTTCTGCTAAATTTAATTGGTGCTCTTTTAAGATAACTTTACTGGTTTCGATTTGTTTTATTACCGATTGATGGGCTCTCTTTTCTATTTCAATCGCTTGTTTTTCTTTCTTTAAACTTTGCTCTATTGTATTTAATTGCTCAGCTGCCGCTAATAAACTTTGTTCATTATTGGATATTATCTTTTTTTGATTTCCTAATTTATTATTAACGCGATCAAGTTCGCGCCTATGGGTTAATAACTGTTGAGATTTTGTTTTTAATTCCTGATTCATTTGTTGAATTTTTTGCGTCGTCCCGGATAAACGTTGTTCTTGCAGGTATAACTTCTGATTTAATGCCACTTCTCTTTTTTTTGTTTTCAACATTGCAGCTTCGGTTTCGCGATAAATTGTTGCTACGTCTAACTCAGTACCTCCAAGCAAAAGTATATCTTTTGACATGGCTAGTTTTTCATAAATGATATTAGATTTGTTTACCTCAAAAGAAAAAGTGGTGTTTTGCGCATCCCTAGTAAGATTGATCATTATATCTTGTCGCTCGGTGCTTTCTTCACTGATCACTAAAGTTGCTGAACTTCGTATATTGTTGGCTGAAGTTGAAAATTCTTGATTGTATTTCTTAGAAAAATAAACAACATCAGCAGTTTTAGCCTCATCTATTGAATGAACATTAAGGATTTGGATCTTTTTACCTTTGCGTGTGCTATTTTCAAAAGAAAGATAAAATATCTTAAATAATGAAGGGTCATTATAAATGCCGATGGTAAAAGTATTCTTTAGGTTTTCATTTGGCCAAGTAATATGATTAATGAAATTATAAACCAAAGCGACTTTCACCTGTTCATCCTTAAATTTTTCAGCGGCAGATAGCTGTGAAAAATTTAACAAAATAAATAATATGATTAATGTTTTAATACATAAAGAAGAATGTATTTTATTGAGAATCATTAAGTAATTATGTCCCTGCGAATTTATGCGCTTTAAATAACAATAGCTTGTTTTTAATTTTTTGAATTATTAATTTGTCAATTAAAGGAACAAATCACTATCTTTTGCTTAAAATATTTTATGCAATTGTGAATGTTTTTGAACTTCCTCTAATGTCATTGTGTAGTCTCCTTATCTTGATTTATTTGTGATATTTTTGAAGTCATGTAGTTCATTGCCCATGACTTTTTACGCTTATAGTTGCAATAGGGACAAATTCCCCTTAGATATTTAATATGTATTTTTGTACTCATCGATTGAATTCAAAGCACAGTGATGACTATCAAGATGAAGGTAGCTCAACGTCTAATGAACACTAAAAACAACTCAAAAATCTATTGATGTTAACGTCCGTTATCGTATCTTTGAAGACCTTTTTTGATGTTGATTTAGGGTATTAGAAAAGGTCGGCTTTGTGGCAAAAGTGACGGTTAGCTCTAATTCGCTTGGGGAATAGTGAGATAGGATTTTAACCATAATTTGGACTGTTCCATGTATTGACGTTATAAGTTAGAAGACTTGTAAAGCTCCCTAGCTAGCTGAACGGATAAATAGACTACACTTGAATAGCAGTCTTTTTACGACGCAGTGGGCTCAATCACAAAAGAGGAGAATACAAATGGCTAACGAGGTGGTAATAGAAGCATGGAATACGGTATTGTTTGACAAATTCACTCGATTTAAATATCTATTTGTCGAAGGTTATGCGGCAATTAGCGAACAAGTTTTTGAACGTCATCCTCCAATAATTGGTTCAAAAATGTTAGATGTTGGCTGCGGTTTTGGTGATTGCACGATTCGTATAGCCAAGTTGGTTGGTGATAAAGGTATGGCTTGTGGAGTTGATTGTGCAAGTAATTTTATTCAACAATGTGAGCTTTTAGCTGAACAAGAGGCCCTTAACAATACGAAGTTTTTTGTTGCTGATGTTGAAGAAGACGATTTAGCTGGCCCTTATGACCAAGCCTTTGCCCGCTTTGGCACTATGTTTTTTAATATGCCAAGCCTCGCATTGAAAAATATCCGTTTATCTCTAAAACCTGGTGGTAAGTTTACTCAAGTAGTGTGGCGTAAAAGAGAAGCAAACCCTTGGTTACATGATGCTGAAATGTGCGTAAGAAATATTATGCCAATAGTTTCTCATGATGAAACCGATGCTGTGCATTGTGGTCCTGGACCATTTTCAATGGCAGGCCCTGATATGGTTAGTGACATGCTAAAAGTAGTAGGTTTTGAACGTATTCAGTTTGAACGTTTTGACTCTGAGATATGTATTGGCCGTAATTTGGATGAAGCAATTCAATTTGCCCTTGAGATTGGCCCTGCAGGGGAAATTATTCGCCTTGCCGGTGAAGAAGGACAACGCCTAAAGGGACAAGTTGAGCGCGCACTGGTCGATGTTATTGCCAAGTTTAAACGTAACGATGGTACTATTTGGGCACCTTCGAGCGCATGGTTTATCACGGCTTTTAATCCAAATTAGCAACAATTAATATCGGCTATCATATAGCCCAATGTTTAGTGCCTTGTTGCTCTTGCATTAACGACAAGGTTATCAGTATGTTTTGTCGTTAATGCATTTTAATGCTAATTATAGTGCATTGTGCAGAGCGATTAAAAATTTAAATTAGCTGTTTACAGTATCTTTCAATGCTTTACCTGCTTTAAAGCCTGGCACTTTAGCAGCAGCTATTTGTATTTCAGCACCAGTTTGAGGGTTACGCCCTTTACGAGCAGCGCGATCTTAAACTTTAAATTTACCAAATCCTACTAGAGCAACTTCGCCACCATTAGCTAATTCAGATGTAATCGCTGCCATTAAACTATCTAATGCACGGGCAGTTGAAGCTTTAGTGATATCTGCACGTTCTGCTACTTTATCTACTAATTGACCTTTATTCATTTGTATTTCTTTTTCGGTTTTTATTGTTATTTTATATTAAACAAATATATCAACATAGAGTAATAACTATTGGCTAAATGTTTAACCTAAGACGCTACGGGGCAGATAGCGAGGTAGCCTTTATGACAACTTGGTGCGCAAGCGGAAACTTCAAGTGACTAAATTAATACTTCGGCTCTTAGCCAAATACGACATTAGCTTTTGAGTTACTAACAACAACTTAGAGCTTATAACGGACTAATCTTATTGTTACTCACTGCATCATTTGAGGTAATCCCCAAAAGCTGGCTATGACCTAATCAATTATTGATTTTCTGCTTTCGCTAATCTAGCTAAATAATCTTCATAGAATTTTTGTGAACTATGGTTTTGCTGTTTTGCTAGTTTAACCATTTTAGTGGCTGCGGTTATAGCCTTTTTAAGTTCATTATTATCCTCAAAGGAGGACGCCAAATAAAGATGCAAGGTAATGTTATTTGGTTGATCGATTAACGCCCAGTTGATAAGGTCAATGGCTTGTTGATATTTTTTGTTTCTTGCTAAATACCGAGCACTACCAGCTATAGAAAACCCCATCCAATAGCCATCTACAACCGGGTATGCTGTAAAACCATAGTTTTTATTTAACTGCTGATAAAATAATTTAAACGCCTCTACAGGGTTATCTTGTTTTCTGAAAGATAAATAATCTGGACGCCATACACTGTCAGGGTAAATATGCCTAAAACCATTATTGATCCCTTCTAATTCTGATGAATAATGTTCACCGCCATCAATAATATCAACCATTACATTTTTTTTGATTCCATGTTGTTTAGTATCTTTCTGAAGTTTTAAAAATTCATTTTTCAAATCATCATTTCCGCCAAGAAAGTCTAGAGCCCCTCTAGAAATATAGAATTTAGAAGTATTGTTCTTTTTGGCTATTTTTACGATTTTATCGCTAATAAGCTCACCATCAACTGTGTACTTATCAGGGTCTGCCGACAATGCGATATAGCCCTTAAAAAGAGGCTGTTCGTTAAAATAGTCAACTAATAGTGGCCCAACGGTTGGAGACATACCAATTAAGGTATTGTGTGTTGCCGTTCTATAATTTTTTTGCATAAATGGCATTAACTCTTCGGACATAAAAGCTAAAAACGATTCTGGGCTACCGTTTTCAAAAATGATTCTTTTGTCATCATTTGCTCTTTTTACTGGCATTGCGATAGAAAAACGAGTTGTATTATTGTTCGTTGTCAACCCTACCACAATAGATTCTGGCATCAGATCACGTTTTGCTCTCATCTGCATTGTATTAATTGCGGTGGATAACAAAAATGTCCCATCAAGCACATAAATAACGGGGTATTTTTTTGCACTATGCTGGTAACTGTCAGGTAAATAAATAGAAACCTCTTGTTCCCTTTTTAACTTGGTTGAGTCAAATACTTTGGTTTTGATAGAAAACAAAGAGTCTTCTTTTAGTTCAGACGCATGCAGTTTTCCTATTAACGCCAATGACATTAATAGAGGCAATATCAGTGAAAATTACCATGCCGGTCGTGTTATTTTTTTGTGAAAGATCATATAAGTTCCAGTTGTTTGTTTCTTATTTATTGGCTAGTGATGCATTTATAGTAACCATACTCTACTTGAAAAACATGAAAATCCCTGACGTTTGGCTGATTTTTAGTAACTAAATATTATGACAAGCAGTGTATGAACGATGAATACAAGCCAAAAGGTAGGCATAAATACCAACTCAGCTTCTTTTGAATGGTCATTAAGTTAACCTTACTAAAAGTTAAATAACATTAGCCGCTTAAACGACTGGTATTACGCCAAAAGTAATATCGGTACTGATGAAGCTAGAGTATGTGGCGAAGGAGAAAAAGCAAATTAAATTTTGTATTTGCTTAACAGCACGGTGCAAATGGACTTTACAAGCCTATTGAGTAAGATTTTCTAACTCGTTAGGAGCAAGATCAATCGTATCAGAGAAGACCGTTTTTTCGCTGATTTAGGGTGTTAAAAAAGGTCTCGAATGTGGCAATAGTGACTGTTAGAACTATCTCGGTCTGGAGCACAAAGTTATATAAATTTTATGCTGAATATTTTTTTCATTATAAGATTCAATTGTGTGTTTAGGCTATAAAGAAAAACAGGAACTGCCAATTTAGTTCGCTAAACTTAAAATAGACACAACTAGGAAATCAAAGTTAATGCTTCTTTGGGTGTACTTAAAACTTACATATGCACAATTGCTACTTTAAATTTTACTGACTCTCTTTGATTAAAAGTAGCTCATCAAAGCAGAATCCATTCGTTACATTACCAATATTTTCTTTTTGAAAGAAAAAAATCAATAAAAGCACGGATCTTCGGTTGCTCAAGTTTAACTTGGTGGTAATAAATATAAATTTCTACTGATGAGTACCAATATTCCTCTAAAACCGGTACCAATTGTTTACTGGCTAGATAGGCTTTAACATCGTGATTATCAGCCAATACATTAAACAAACCTAACCCTTGCACGGCAAGTTTTGCATGACCATCGACTGTCTTAATAGGTGCTTTCATTAATACGGACTCCATCTCCTTTTGTGAACTGTTGGCGCTTTTGTTAACCACCAGTACATTATTGGGTTCTTGATGTGGATGGCCTATCATCTGATGATTTTTTAAGTCAGTGGGTGTTTTTGGGGTGCCAAATTTTTCCAAGTAATCTGGAGCGGCAAAAATACCATATTTTGCCTCCCATAATGATCTGCGTTTTAGGCCTGGATGTTTTATCCCTAAGTAATCTGATAGTCCCCAATAAATATCATGTGCGTCTGTATCGAGATCAATCATATTTCGTTTAATATCAATCATCAGTTCAATATCAGGATAAAGTTGTTGAAATTCAGCGATCCAGGGAAAAACAGTTTCTTCGTAAACTTGCACATCATGCGCAATGACTCTAAGGGTGCCGGAAAATTTACCTTGCCTTGATTCTAGCCAATAAGACAATGAGTCATGTTGAGCAAGTATTTTTTGTGCTTTGGCTAAAAACTGCTCACCAAATTCGGTCAATCTGATTTTTCGAGTACTGCGCTCAAATAATGGCTCTGCCAGACGGTTTTCAAGTTGAGAAACCTGTTTGCTCATCGCCATTGGCGTTTGTTTTTGCACATTAGCGGCAATGGTAAAACTGCGATGTTTGGCGACAAGAGTAAAGGCAATCAAGGTTTCTGTTTTGAACATAATGATTATTGATAAACTAAAAGTTTACCAACAATAAACTAATATACTATTTTTATATAGTTATATTTCTTATACACTTATTTCAAGCAATTAAAACAAGTAAATGAGAGGAACTATGCAATATCTTGAATATATATTATGGGGTTACATCGCTCTTTGGCCACTATACATCTATCTCACCCATGAAAAAGAAAAACAAAGCGTTATTGCACAACCAGAAAAACGCATAGCTGTATACCGTACTACGATGTTTCAGCTATGGTTGCCAGTATTGATTTTGATGGCTTTAGTTTCTCAGAGCAATATCTCAGCGCATGACATTGGTTTAGACTGGCATTGGGGGCTGGCTAACCAAATTGGTGTCATCGGGTTGATATTTATTGGCGGATATTTTTTTTTTTCACTTAAACAACTCAGTGAGAACACGAAAAATCATCAAGAAGTCCGAGAACAATTAGCTGATGTCCGGTGGCTTATGCCGACTACGGCGAGAGAATCACGTTATTTTATTCTGGGCATTTCGATCACGGCTGGTATCTGTGAAGAACTGTTGTTCAGGGGATATTTGATACAATTGCTAGCAGAAGTTATGCCTACTTACGGCGCGGTCATCGTTTCGAGTATTGCCTTTGGTTTACCGCATATTTATCAGGGACCAATCCATATTGTCAGAACGGCCATTCTTGGTGTACTGATGGCGTTGATTTATCTGGCGACCGATTCAATTATTATTCCAATGTTATTACATGCCATGCTTGATATGTACGGCGGAGCGATGGCTTATATTGTTCTCAGAAAAGAGCCAAATGAAATGATTGCCGATAATGCTTAACTATTATTGACTGCCGCCATTTCCATTGACGGCGAAACTTTATCTAATATACCGAGTTCTATTATAAAGGCAGATGACTTTTTTCTTAAAATCAGTTGGTTGAATTAGCTGGCTGAACTTACTTATCGTTCGGATCGCGTTTAGTTTAATCCATTGTAATGATGGATAGATTAGTTTTAGTTAATGTACATGTTTTCTATAAAGCTCTGGGGGCGAAATCGCCAACGTGTATACATTCTAATATCCATTTCTCTTGAGGTATAAATTTTAAAAGTGGGGTGATTATTCTGGTAGTTGGAGCCTCTATAGGGTAAAGCAACTCAAGTTGAAGGAAAAATTTATTTTGTGATTGATAACCTAAAAATGATGAATAATCACTTAAGTAAATAGAATGATAATTACTAATTTAATATCAAGCAGCTTTATCCACACTTAAAACTGGCAGTTCTATAGTAAATTCAGCGCCTTGTAATTTTTCTGAATTCGCAATTGATATTTCACCTTGGTGCCATTGTAAGATGCGTTTTACTATGGCCAGACCCATACCATAACCTTTTACTTTATCTTTGCTTTCTCTACCCCTAATAAAGGGTTTAAGGATTTGCTGTTGTTGCTCATTTTCAATGCCTTCGCCATTATCACTGACAATTAACAAAACACTTTGTTTTGTTTCTTTTAACTCTATTCTGATCTTGTCGTGGCAGTATTGACTAGCGTTTTGCACTAAATTAGCGACAAGGATCATTAAATAGGAAGGATCGCCATACACGTTTACTGCCTTGTTAGGACAAATTAATTCAATGTGAATGCTATCTGTTGTTTTGTTTTTGATAGCACTTTGAACGAGTGCTGAAAAATCAACGGTAGTTTTATCAATGTTTATCATGGTTTGATCAAGACGGGCATAATTGAGCAAAGTTTCAACTAACTCAACCATTTCATCTACGTTCTCGCTAATACGTTGTTCAAAGCGTTTTCGAAGCACAGGATCATCTTCTTCTTGCAAGGTATCTATACCAAAACGAATACGTGCTAAAGGCGTGCGCAAATCATGAGAAACAGCACTGCTGAGTAGTTTTACATCACTAACTAACCCTTCTATACGTTGAGCCATATGATTAAACTCAGTTTCTAAATCACTAATGTAGGCAATAGACCCTACCTGAACTCTTTGCTCAAGATCGCCTTCACCAAAACTTTTTGCTGATAAGCGCAATGCCAATAAGCGTTTTACTAAGGGTGTTAGCCATAAAAGCATTAGTGCTAGAACAGCAAGATAGAACAAGCTCGTTAGTACAAAACCGGCCAATTGATTGGAGTCCTCATTATTTGTTGGCGGAGCAGAAAGGATTAATAGTTGCTCAGAACGCGACAAATAGAAGTGAATATCAATACTATCCTCAGTTTCTAATAATAAGGCTTGCCCTGTTTTTAGCTCTTCAATGAGCTTTATCGGCAGAGGGAGTTTTGATAAAGGCGTTAACTTTACTTGGTAGGTGTTATTTTTAGGCCAGTTCCTTATAAACTCTTCAGGGTTATTAAGTTTGTTTAAGCTCGAGGCGATATTTTCACCTACTTGTTCTAATAAAGTAATGTCATCCTTTTGATTGTTTTGTACTGACGAGCCATATTGGTTATACAAATTGTCGAAAAGCCAACCTAGTCCTATGGTGGCAATTAAAACAACACTAAATAATGAAAGAGTTAAATTACGCATGTTTGTTTCTACTTATTATTACGTTGTTTTATTATATGTTGTCGAATTACCAAACATCTTTGGCAAACAAATAACCCTTGCCCCAAATGGTTTTAATTCTAAAGGGCTCTGATGAACTGTCTTGTAGTTTTTTACGTAATCTAGAAATACGCAGATCGATTGAGCGATCAAAACCATCGTAGTCAAAGCCCCGTAAATGACTGACTAACTCATCACGAGAAACTACCTGTCCTGCTTTTTGAGCAAGGAACCATAAAACGTCAAATTCATTGGACGATAATTGAATTTCAGTGCCATCTAAACTGACAATTCTTGCTTGCTCGTTAATGATTAGGCCACTAAATTGTAATTGGCTACTCTCTGAGGTAACAGGTGTTTCTACTTGTTGATTTGATGTGTCTTGTCGCCTTAATAAACCTCTTATTCTGGCGAGTAAAACCCTGGCCCTAACAGGTTTGGTAATATAATCATCAGCGCCCATTTCAAGGCCTAATACCTCATCAATTTCTTCATCTCTTGCGGTAATCATAATGATAGGATTAACAAAGTCTGGTCTGACGGTTTTACAAACGTCTAAACCATCTAAACCCGGTAACATGCCATCGAGTAAAACAATATCAGGGTTGAGCTGTTGTATTAACTCAACTGCTTCATCACCTCGATGACAAGTTGTTACTTTAAAGCCTCTGGCTAAAAGGTAGTCTTCAATCCACTGGGCGAGGGCAATATCATCTTCAACTAATAATATATGCGCCTCTATCGCCACTGTCATATCGCATTTCCTAAATTTGAGTTCATTACTAATACCAATCTCAATATCATTAATTCTTTAAAACATTCGCCAAGACTTTCTAGGTTTACCTTTTTTCTTATGTACCCAAGACATTTTAACTTTAGCTGTAGCTATATTTTGTTGTTCATCTTGTTTTTTTAGGAAAAAAAGTAAGTTAGTTTTAGTGGTAAAGTCTTTTGTTAACTTACCATTATCTCTATTGTTCCAGCATTGTAAGGGTTGTTGTGCTGATGAACTGTAAAGACAGTAATTGCCAGCAAGTTCAGCCCGCCAATTTAATTCAATAGCGACATAACAATTTTGACCTTGTTGCATCGCCACACATTGCTCGGGAGATACCGTTAAATTGACTTTATTCTTAGTGGCCAGTGTTTGTTCTAATTTAGCCGCTAGAGTGTTTTCAAAGACTAGCGGTGAGGCGTTAACTGGCTGAGCTATTATTAAAATTAAACCTATTAGCATTAATGAAAAACACCTTTGGTGTAACTCAGGTTTTGCTCTATTGATGTTATAGCGTTTCATAATATATGCCCTAAAACACATAAGTTAAAAGTAGACCTGCACGGTAGCCATCTTCAACATCATCATCGCGACTAGCGATAGTGCGATCTGAAAGTGAAGTGTAGCCAGCAAAGCCACCTATAACCCAATCAGTACTTAACGGATATTCTACGCCTACCTCTGCTGAAGTTGTAATTCCTGCAGATGTTGATAAGTCATCATCTGGCACTACGGTTTCACCATGAGGTAATACTTCTTTTGAGCGGTATTGTACGCCTAAATTAGTATAAAAATTCCAATTCCTAAGTTGCCAATTAACCCCATAAGAAATTGAAGCTTCAATGCCATCACTTCCTTCACTATTACCACTAATTGGTGAGAACATAATTTGTAATAAGCTATTGTCGAAATAGCCTGTAGCTCTAACGCCGCCACGCTTTTTTTGATTACGTATTTGAATTTCTTTTAAGCCATCTATGCCACGGGTACTATTTTGATAGTATAAATCGAACGCCCAATCGTCACTATTGTAAAAATTGTAACCCCAAGCTGAAATTGAATACATACCATGAGTACGGCGGGAGCTTAATCCTGGAGATTCCATAAAGAAACCAAGAAGTTGAACACGGTAACTAAAATCTAAATCAAATTCTGATGAGCTATTTTCATCACCTAAAAGTGCAAAGTCATCGCCGGTACTACTAATACCGCTCATATTGAGGTAAAAACCGTCTCGAGTATTATCAGTTATATCGCTTAATTTAAAATCAAATGACTCATCATCGCAGCCGTCATCGTGGCAGTGAAAGTGCCATGAGTCTGAATCTTCATCAAAGTCATGATTGTGTTCTTTAAGCTCTACTTCTACTTCTGCAGCTATTTCAGAAGGAGTTGCCTCTTCTAATATTTTATTACCTGGGTCCTGCTGAGGAACTTTAGTTACATCAGTGTTTTTTGACGTTTGAATTTTTTCTGAAGTTGTTGTTTGAGTATTTACTTTCTCAGTTTTCTCTTCTTGACTAGCGAATACTGAAGTTGCCGTAAAAGCGAAGCTAGCTGAGACTAAGCTGGCAATAATTGTTTTTGATAAGTGTTTCATAGATTCCTCTTTTCTTTAGTTATTTATTGAGCGAAAGGTAAGTTATTCACGCTATGGAATTATCTTAACTAAAGAGTTCAAAAAAAGACGTATCACAAATTGTGTCGATGTATCAATTTGTATCATAATTTACCATAGATATTACATTGAGTTACAGTTAGTTGCTTAATTGATTGTTAAATAAGAAAAAGCCTAGTACCAAAAGGGAACTAGGCTATATGAGTTTGATGAGTGCTTATAGAAGAGAGGATTCTTTTATAGCTGCCAAGCATAACTGAACTTGGTAAAAACAGTTCGTTGGTCGCGAGTTAGGCTATCTAAGTTGTCATCTTGATAGCCGCCATCTGAATAACCAATAAAGAAAAGTGTTTGCGGGTTAATTTTATAAGAATAGATTAACTGTGTTGAAAAATTACGGCTTATTGAGTCAGGGCGATCTTCAATGTCATCATAATCATATAAGTCGGCATTACGGTCAACATCAACGTGTTGAACAATCAGTTTGATAATACTGTACATATCAAACTGATAACTAAAGCCAATATCATAAAGATTAGCGGTATATAAGCGGCCTTCGTCAACATCTAGATGAGAATAGGTATAATCAAACTCAATACTTAAATGTTTATTAACATCATAGTTAGTAAAAAATTCAATATTTAATACATCGCCTAATTGGGTATTGGCATAATCAATTTGTTTACCAAAACGGAAGAAGGTACCAAGCTCAACACCTGATAAAGGCACCGCTTTGGCAAACATTTTAAATTGGGTTTCGTCAAAGTATTGCCCATCATAAAACTTTTCACGATGTACAATGCCAAAGTTGGTATAAAACTGCTTTTGGCCTTGAAGGTTACCATGTAACTCTATTTCTTGTTCTAATTTTTTGCCATTTTGGTCATGAGTAATGTCCCAATCACCAAAGTAACCCCATCGTGTTAAGGTATCATTGCTGTCGCCATACCAAGTTTGATTACCGCCAATAACGAGCTTTTCATAATTGGCTTGAGATTGAAAGCCTAAATCAGCACGAAAATCTTCATCCACAGTTGTGTAACCGGCACGTACTGAATAATCTCTGGTGCTGTGTGAATAATTTAAGCTCAGTGCATTGCCTGTTTGTTCAGATTTGATGCTTAAATTGTCATCTTCTTCATATTCTTCAACTAATGAGTCAGGGTTTTGAGTATCTGCATAAGCAAACTGATACGTTAAGCTGTCTGCTTTACTAAACCAATAGGAGCCATCAATACTCACCAAGGTATTGTTATAGTCGGTTGCACTTCGATTAGTTACCAACACACCAACATTATTACGCTCGCCAACATCTACTTTATAACGTGCTATAGCAATGTTTGAGCTTTCTTCTAATTCAGCAATGTCAGAGCCTTGATTGCCAGGTAATAAAAAAGAGGTATTATTATCGTTTGCTAACATTAACCCATAACTATGAGAATTTGTTTTTCCGGTAACTTTAGCACCAAAGTCAGGATCGGCAATATTACGAGTATGAACAAAGTTAAAATTGCTGGTATCAAAATAAGAGGCACCGTCTAAAAAGAAAGGTCTTTTCTCAGGATAAAATAAAGAATAAGTACTATTAACATCGAGCTGGCCTGCATCAGCTTCGACTTGTGAAAAATCGGGGTTTATGGTCGCATTTAATACAATATCTTTAGTGATACCCCAACGTACATCTAATCCAGGCTCAACTTCAATATCTCCGTTTTGCCATGGGCCGGGAACGTCAGGTTTTTCATCTGCTCTTGAAACAGTTAATGTTGGGGTTAATTGGAAATTATTACCTGCTTTTACGTTCTTAAAGCCCGTTAGTTGATCAAACTGGCAAAGATTACATTCTAAGTTACGATCCGATTTATAAGTAGCCATTTGCATGCGAACATCGCGGGGGTAGTTTCTCCAGCCTGCTACGTTCCATATGAGCTCACCCTCAGTGTCAGGGAATCTTAATGCGCTAAAAGGTATGCTTATTTCTACTACATAACCAAAATCTGTAATCTTTCCAGCGCTGTCCCAAATAGCGTCCCAAGATGGGTCTTCATCCCAACCGTTACTATCATCCATTCGCATATCAGCTTGAGCACCTAATGGATTGACAAAAAACTCATAGCCACTGCGTTCATCGTTAAAAGTATCGATAATAATACCAACGTTATCATCTGCCCACAAAGCATCTCTATCTCTTAGAGAAGCTCTTATTTGTGAAGGATCAGGATCATAAGCCTTGATTGCAACATTGAATGACTTTCCGTTTTCATAAAAGAATATTTCTGTTTTTACTGAGGCAGGAACGCCTTCTCCTGGATTATTCTCATAGGCTAACTCCATTTTTGTGGCATGTTGCCAAACGGCTTCATCTAAATTGCCATCGACAGTGATCGTCTGCTTATTATGTACAAGTTTTGAGCTGAGTTTTTTAGTTGTTTCTGCCATGTTTGGCAATGAAAGTATGAGTAAGCTTGCTGCTATTAAGGCTTTATACAAAATGTGTCTCTCGTTTTTATTATTTATAATTGTACTTATCTACAGGTATTGTCGTACTTTCCTGAATTAAAGTTTAAATTAAGGTGTAACAAAACATTAATAATTAAAAGTTGGTGCTTTTTTTTTGTTGGAGATGGCTTGAAAGTGATGCTTTTCTTACGCTAACGCTAAGCTACCACTTGTTTATCGAAATAAGTTTAAATGTAAAAAATTGTTTTATTTTTTAGTCATTGAAATTAGTCATTGAAATTAGTCATTGAAATTGTCGAAGTTTGGCGTTTTAAATATACTCAATTATAAGCTCTGGCTTAGTTAGTTTTATAACAAGTAGCCATTGTTTAGCAAATAAAATGGCAATACCTTATTAATTTTCAATGTTTGATATTTTCAAAAAATCATTATAAATATAATAAAAAACAAAGTGTCTAATTCAGTTGGTTTTTAATCCGTATTGAAAGTGAATTCAATTTTATGTTGCAGTAATTTATTTTGTTCTGCTTTGTTGTGCCTTTCGTATTTCCACTGATTTAGCGCTTTTAATGCAGACTTTGTAAAAAGCTTATTGGTTGATTCATTTACCGTTATGTTAATAATACTTCCCGATGAATCAATTTGATAACTCAGTTTTACAAACCCATGTAATTTCATCTGCTGTGCTTTTATCGGGTATTTAGGCTGTACTTTCTTAACCAGAATAAAATTTAGGGTATCTGTTGATATCTGTGTATTGATCTCAATGTTTTGGTTTTCTAATTGATGGATTAAATTTTCTTCACCAGATATAGGCGTTACATGAGTGATTACGCTTGTTTTATCTCCTTCAGGTTGGTTGGCAGCTTGAGGGCGAGGTGGAATTTTTTCTATTGTTGGAATTATCGCTAAAGAAGAGCTTTTGTCATTTTTTATTGAAACTAGTTTAATTTCTCGTGTAAGATTGATGTTACCTTTATTGGTATTAATTTCAACAGGTTGCCTTAGTTGGTTTATTAGCGCCAAAATTGAAAATGAGGCAAGGCTACTAACGCTGAGAATAATAACAAATTTTTGGCTAAATGATTTTACTTTAACTTTAGGTGTTATTAATGCATCAATATTAACTGAAGGGGCGGTAGTTTGATGCTTACGCTGTTGATAAAGTTCGCTAATTTCTTTATCGATTAATGGCGAGCTCATGTTTTATTCTCCAAATGCATTTTTAAATATTGCCTTGCATACCGTAGCCTACTTTTCACCGTTTCTTGATTTTCATCGGTTAGCTCTGCAATTTCTCTTAAAGAAAAACCTTCTTGTTGGAAAATAAAAGCTTCTTTTTGATGAAAAGGTAAGTTATTAATAATAGCGTTAAATTTATTCAGTTGCTGCTCAAAATCCAATTGTACGGTTAATTCTACTGACATGATGTGTGATTCTTCAAGTACTTGATAACACCATTTTTGTTGTTTCCGTAATTCATCAATAAGGGTATTTCTAGCAATGGCAAATAGCCAATACTTTGCTGAATTATTCGTTCTATATAAGTGTTTTTTGTTGATAACTTTTAACCAAGTGATTTGTAAAACATCTTCTGCTGTTGCTTTATCCGATTGGCTTAATAAATAATGAAACAAGGTTTGATTATACTCTCCAACTAAGGCCGCAAGGTACTTGCGGTTGTTTGTTGCTGCAAACTGTTGCAATAATTTATCAGGATGGCTCTTCGGGTTGAACCATCCTTTAATAGTTGACGGTAGTTTCAAATTTAAGTCCTAATTAACCCTGATTATTTTCCATTTTGAAATCTAACTGAACGGTTAAGTTGTATTGTTCAATCGCTTTGCCGTTTAGTGTTTTTGCCCGATACTTCCATTTCTTCAATGCTTGTCTGGCTGCTTTATCAAACATTCGTTTGGGTTTGGAGTCTAACACTTTTACATCAAATACCTCACCTAATTGGTTGATGTTAAATGCTAGCTTCACCCAGCCTTCAATACCGTTACTTGCTGCTTTGATGGGATATTTAGGGGTTATTTGTACAATAGGTCGAGCATCATTGTCTGATAACTGCCCTGAATTATTTAAAGCTGTTTTTATATCTGCCATTTTTATTGCCGCAGGATTATAAGCGATACCGTTGTTTATTTCAGTTTGCTCAGGTTCAATAACATCTCTTGGCGGCTGCTTAGGTGTTGGAGGAGGAGTAGGCTTAAATCTGGTGATCTTTTGCACTTTAGAATCAGGCGGTGTTTGAACAACATCAAATGGTATGCTAGTAGCGGCAACCAAGGGGATTGTTTCATTTTTGTTGATTAGAAATGCCATGAATGAAAATAAAGAAAATGTAACTATGGCTGCGGTTAAAGAAATGGGTACAATATTTTTCATAAAAACTTCCTTTTCGTTTAAGTTAAATTATTAACAGCAAGGTAGATATTCAATGCTGTTATTAATTAAAACGTTTCGCTAAACGAAAAGGGGTTAAATTTTATTTATTTTTATTATTACATTACCTTTCATCATTAACTGGTAATGTAAAAGTGAACGTGCTGCCTTGATTCAAAGTGCTTTGTGCCGATATGTTACCGCCCATTATTGAGGCTAACTGTTCTGAAATAAATAGCCCTAAGCCTGTAGAGCCTAACCTTCGGTTGGTATTACTGTCTCTTTGATTGAAACTATCAAAAATTTGTTTTAGCTGTACTTTATTCATGCCAACACCAGTATCCATTACTGAAAATTTCAACTCATTATTTAACTGAGTTATGCTCAACATTATTTTACCCTTGTCGGTGAATTTGAGCGCATTTGTGCAAAAGTTGATTAGAATTTGTTTTAACCTTAGGCCATCAATATTAACGATAAATGGTGTGGGTAATGGGTTATTTATTTCAAATGTTAATCCTTTATTCTTAGCTTGTTTATTGAACATTTCAAAAACCTCATTAATAATAACATTGAGATCTTGTTGTTTTAATTCTAACTCTAAAGTATTCGCCTCTATTTTTCCTAAATCAAGAATATCATTAATCAACTGTAGTAAATGCAAGCCGTTTCCTAAGATAAACTCCACGTCTTTATTAATACTTTTGGTGCTAACATTTTCTTTTAATATCAGCTCTGATTGCTCAATAACTAAAGTTAGTGGCTTTTTAATATCACTGGTCATATTAGTTAAAAATCGACTTTTTACCTTATTAGAGCGTTGCAACTCTTGCATTAAGAATTCTAACTCTTGAGTTCTTTGTTTGACTTTTACCTCCAGTGCTTTATTTAATGATTTCTCAATATTACGTCTGAAGATATAAAAGATGATAAATAAAAGGAAGATCACAGCAACAATGACAAGGTATTGCTGCTGTGTTGATTGTTTATTTTGTAATTGTTGCAACTTTTTATTTTGAGTTAATTGCTCAATTTGTTGCGTTAACTGCTCTGATTCAAAACGGGCAAGCTGCCTATTAAATAATTCATTTTCACTTTCGTATTGTTTATTAACATAGCTTAAGTGGCTTAATAGTGCTTCGGATGTATTGTTTTGTGTGGCATAAATTAGGGCGAGCAAAGCTAGGTTACTATTTAATAGTGCTTTATACCCTGTTTCTCTTGCTACTTGATTAGCTAGTGTGATTTTTTGTAAGGATTGCTCTATTTTTCCTTGAGAAAATAGTGATTTAGCGAGGCTGTTTAAGTTTCCTGCGTAGGCTTTTTTATGGCCAATATCGACACTGATTTGTATTCCTTTTTCCGCATATATCTGAGCAGTGTCTGGCTTACCTAACTGATGATAGAGTTCAGCAACATTGTGCAACTGAGCGGCTATTTGATAGCGATTATTGTGTAATTTAAAGTAATTTAATGCATCGTGAAGATATTTTTTAGCTTGTTGATATTGTCTTGAGTGTTTGTACGCTATGCCTAAGTCAGCCCAAACCATGGCTAGACTCTCTTTATCTTCCATAGCTTCTCTTTTTGACATCACCTCTATTAACATTTTTATCGCAATGTCATATCGCCTCATGTTGACATGCATTAATGCAATATTATAACGAACATCCACTTGGTCTACTTCACTGCCGTAGTTTTGATAAAGTGACTTTGCTAATTGATAGTTTTTAAGTGCTAAAGAGTAGTCACCCATTGAAGAGTGTACTAATGCCAAATTATTTAATAAGTTCGCCTGCTTAATTGGCGCGTTGATTGTTTGGTAGTACGACAAAGAGGCTTGATAGACTAATATCGCTTCTGATAGTTTTCCTTGATAGTAATAAGTAATGCCAAGGAGTTTATATGCATCAGCCTCTAATTGTGATAACTGCTGACTTTGGGCTATAACTTGAGCTTGTTGGAGTACACTGATTGCTTTTTCAAAATTGTCTGAAGTTAAGTAAGTGCTCCCCTGTAAGTTTAATATGGCTATATATTGTTTAGGTGTTATTTCTGTTGAACTAAGTAATTGGTTCAATTTTTCAATGACTATTTGTTTGTCAGTTAGTTTTGCTATAACTATGAGTTGTTCATCAATACTATCGCCTTGTTCATAGGCGTAACTGTGCAGGGCTGTTAAAAAACAACAAATACAAAAAAGTGTATTTAAGGAAAACTTCAACACGTTCAAACACCTTTAAAGAAACTAGTTTGTATGGTTTTAGATACAAATCAATTGTACATTTATATCATTTTATCGTGAATAAAAGAATGATCTAGTCACAGTCACGTCACTTTATATCAATTGATTCGCTGATTTTTTATAAGTGTGTTCTTACCTCAAATAGTTCTGGGAAAAGGCTGACATCTAATGCCTTTTTCAAAAAACTCACACCAGACGAGCCACCTGTACCTTGTTTATGACCAATAATACGCTGTACGGTATACATGTGTTTAAAACGCCACTGTTGAAAGGAGTCTTCAATATCGACGAGCTTTTCGGCAAGCTCATAAAGCTCAAAATATTTTTCTGGTTGCTGATATACCGTAATCCAAGCTGTTAATACAGAGGCATTACTTTGGTAGGGCAGAGTAAAGTCTCTATTAGTAACTGACGCATCAATGGTAAAGTCTTTGCTGACAAGTGCTTTTATCACTTCATCATAAAGGCTAGGTTGATTAAGTAGTTGTTCAAGTTCTTGGTGAACAGCAGGGGCACTTTCGTGCACTTTAAGCATGTCTTTATTTTTGTTACCTAATAAAAATTCTAATTTACGATAACCATAAGATTGAAAGCCTGAAGATCGGCCCAAATCATCTCTAAATTTTAAGTAGTCGCTAGGTGTTAATGTTGAAAGAATATTCCATGATTGGGTTAACTGAATGAATATTTGTTTTACTCTCGCTATTACTTTAAAAGCGGGACCTAAATTGTTTTGCTGAATATATTGAACGGCACAGGATAATTCGTGACCTGCAAGCTTGAGCCATAACTCGCTACTTTGGTGAATAATAATAAATAGCATTTCATCATGTTGATTAGACAATGGCTGCTGTGCAGAAAGAATTTGATCTAATTTTAAATAGTCTCCATAAGACATTTCATTATTAAAATCGGTGTGAATAGAGTCTTCAACTGCACGACTATTATTATGTTTACAAGCTGTCATTTTTGAGCCTTTATTATAGTTATTTTTAATTTAAGTTAAGAAAATCAACTTTAGTTAACAGTAGTAGATTAAGTTTAGTTAGGTAAAGTGACTCGAAGTAAGTTGATGAAGCTTTTGATAAATAAAATCATCTTGCCAGCAATTCGTAATATCGGGTATTTGCATAATTTGTTGCATTATTTTTTGTTGTTTATCACCTACGGCTAATGCTTGGGAATAGGGAATGTGCGGTGAGAAGGTCACCATTGAGTATAATGGTATCCAAAGATCAGGATACATATCGTGAAATTTTGCTTCTATTTTTTTTTGCAGCAAAAAAGTAGCATTGCCTGAAAGTTCACTCATTTCAACAAAGTTGCGCTTAGCAAGTTCAGTAATCGCGTCAGCATTAACTTTGCGATTTTTTTGATAGTCAGGAAAGATTTTTGACCAGTCATCTTGATGATAATTGATTAACTCTGCTAGTACTCTGCAGTCTTCAAAGCCACAATTCATACCTTGGCCATAAAACGGTACCATGGCATGAGCAGCATCGCCAATTAATGCAATTTTACTATTAATTACCCAAGGATTTACATTAACGAGAAAGAGTGGATTCGCTGCTTTTCCCATGAACTCGTCAATAGGGTTGTCTAATAAACCCATGGCATCACTGAAGTTTGAATTAAAAAACTCACTGATCTGCACTTTGGTTTTTAGTGACGAAAAAGTAACGCTATTTTTGTTATCACTCTCATAATTTAGAAATAATGTGCAGGTGAATGTTCCATCAGGGTTTGGCAGAGCAATTAACATAAAGTCTTTTCTTGGCCATATATGAAGAGCTTCTTTTTCCATTTGATAACGAGCATCACCTGTGGTGTTTTCATTGGCAGGAATCGTCAATTCAATATAGCACTGTGGCATATAGGATTGGCTATAACTAAACCTTGGTGTTTCTTGCGCTAAACGTCTGACTTTTGAATAGGCGCCATCAGCACCAAATAAATAATCAGCATGAACATCTTTAAAAGTATGATCATGACCTATGCTGTGATGAGAAAATGTGGAACAAGCATTCTCAAAATTAACATGGGTTAGACGTTGTTCGAAATGTAGCGTAACACCAGGTTCTTGTTCAGCTAAGTTAAGCAGTTGTTCATTTATACCTGAGCGAGAGACTGACCAAATAGCTTGCCCTTCTTTACCGTAGTCTTGATTCGTTAAGCTGCCATCAATGGCATGCATTACACGTTTCTTCATCGCTATTGCGGTCTTTTTTATTTGTTTGGCAATACCAACAGACTCTAACGCTAACCAACCTCGGTCTGATAAAGCAATGTTGATTGATTTACCTTGATATAAAGAGTGAAGGCGGGAGTCTGCTCTTGATTCATATAAGTTAACACCATAACCCGCTCTACCTAACACAACTGCTAGTAGTGCTCCAACCGGACCAGCGCCCGCTATCGTTATGTTTGCTTTTATATCTTTGCCACTTACTTCATCGAGGGGGAGGGTCATGATAAACACTCCTTTAAAATGCGAACAAAGTGATAAACATCGACATAGCTATTATATAAAGGTACAGGTGCTACACGTATAACATTGGGCTCTCGCCAATCAGTGGTAACACCATTTTTTTCTAAAGTATTAAACATTGTTTTCCCGTCTAAACCATCAACGGTAACCATAAGAGATAATTGGCAGCCTCTTTCATTCTCAGCTTGTGGGGTAATAATACGAATGTTATTACCAAGTTCTTGGTCAATTAGGTCTATCATGTATTGGCTTAATTTAAGCGATTTTTTCCTAAGTGCTTTTATACCGCCGGCTATTTTTATAGTATCTAAAGAGCCTCTAATAGCCGCTAGTGATAATACTGGAGGGTTTGATAATTGCCAACCTTCAGCGGTGGGTATCGCTTTAAAGTTATTTTCCATTTTAAAGCGAGAGTTTTTATCATGGCCCCACCAGCCGGCAAAGCGATTAAGTTCAGAGTTAGTAATATGCTTTTGATGAACAAAACAGCCGGCAACAGAGCCAGCACCACTGTTTAAATATTTATAACTACACCAACAAGCAAAATCGACTTGCCAATTGTGTAATTCCATCACTAAATTACCAGCAGCATGTGCTAGATCAAAACCAACAATGATGCCCTTTTCTTGGGCTTTTTCAGTGATGGTTTTAATATCTAGTACCTGGCCTGTGTAGTACTGAACCCCAGGTAACAATATCATGGCAATTTCATCACCCATGCTCTCAAACATTTCATATAAATCAGCATGGTTAAGTAACTCTTCGCCAGATCTGGGCTGCCAAAGGAGCATATTATCTTTCACATCTAAGTGGTGATGTTTTAATTGTGATTCAACGGCATAATGATCAGAAGGGAAGGCATGATCTTCAATTAATATTTTTGTTCTTAGCCCTTTAGGTTGATAAAAACTGACCATCATGAGGTGCAAATTGGCCGTTAAAGAATTCATCATTACGACTTCTTCTTGAAGTGCTCCTACTAGCTCCGCTGATTGTTCAGTTAAAAACTCATGATAAGGCATCCAAGGGTAATCACCTTCAAAATGGCCTTTAACGCCATGTTGCTGCCAAGAATCGAGTACTTCAATGACACCTTCTCTGGCAAGTTTCGGCTGAAGGCCTAGTGAGTTGCCCGTGAAATAATACTCGTTCTCGCCACTTTTTTGTTTAGGAATACCAAAGTGGTCACGCATTGGCGCTAGTGGATCTTGGGCATCAAGTGTTTGTGCGTAATCTAAACTGCTATCAATTGTCATTTCTGCTCTCTAATTTTGTGTTCTTTAATGTTTTTACCCTGTGAGCTAAGTTGTTCGCTACTTTGCTATTTCACTATCGACCAACTAATTGGCTATTAAATAAAACTGGCCGACTAGGAGCAGCATCATTGGCAAAAGCTGGTGTTTGTAGGTTGATAAAATAAAAACCATCAACTATTTGATTCTCAATGAAAGCCATTTCTGTGATGGTTTTATTAACTAAACTGTTTGGGCTTGGTTGATGAGTCCCTTCGTTAACTTGCCAAAATAGATGATGACAAGTTAATAAACCATTATCGTGAAGTCGATCCAAAGATGGGATATCAACAACAAGATGTTCAACTCCCCGTTCATTTAAATATAAAATAGCTTCACGAGTAAAAAACGCAGGTTGACAGTTTTGGCTATATATTTGAGAGCATTTATTTTGAGCATTAGGTAATGTTCTAACCACTAAACATTGCAACTGTGCCTGGGTGTAATCTGCCAGTTGCTGCTCTAAGTCTACTCTGCAGATTATTTTATCACCATTATTCAATTGTGGAGTGTAGCTATCGAGATGATTTATTGAAGAGCAATTAGCGGTAATAGGTTTAACGCTTACTGGAGCAATCGAAATAAGCACACATGGCATTAATGGTGGGATTGAAAGGTCGCTGATTTTTAACGACAACTCGTTACTGATATCACAAATATGGGCGATTGTTTCTGTATGAGTGCCATTACAATGTGGATTAATGGATAATTCATTAACGTTACAGCTGCCGCCTTGTTCGGTATCGCCAATAAAGCTGCCATCTTGCATTGAGCTGCTACTTGCGAGCTTTGCATTAAAGTGATTAGGTTGATTGACCATTTCAATTTCGTCGAGCCCAATTTCGTCAACCCTATTGGTGAACTCAAGAGGGATGGCAAGAGAGAACGAGAAGTCAGTATTAATTTGATAACTCTTATCGAGTACTTCAATGGTTATTTTTGTCCCTGAAATCATAAAAATTTCTCCTTAGATAAACCTAGCCAGTTCAGGGCACTTCCATGCAGTAATTTTGATTTGATGTTATCGTTAAAGTCGCTGTTTTCAATTAATTTTCCAGGAGAAAGTTCTCCTAAAGGGAAAGGGTAGTCTGATCCTAAGGCTATATTATCAGCGCCCATTAAATCGATTAAAAATTTCAAGGTTAATTCATCATGCACTAAAGAGTCTAAGGTGATTTGTTTAAGAAAATCTCTTGGATTAATATCACAATCTATGGCACATAAATCAGGACGAACATTAAAACCATGCTCAATCCTGCCTATGGTTGATGGAAATGATCCGCCACCATGTGCAAACGCAATTTTTAAGTTGGGCAGTCGTTGTAGAACGCCGCCAAAAATCATTGAACAAATGGCCAAGCTAGACTCAGCAGGCATACCCACGAGCCAAGGCAACCAATATTTAGGCATTTTTTCTTTCGCCATCATATCCCATGGGTGAACAAATACTGAAGCGCCTAAATCTTGGGCGGCTTCAAAAATAGGAAACAGTTGTTCGTGATCTAAATTCCATTCATTAATATGAGAGCCAATTTGAACACCGGCAAGGCCAATGTCTTTGACACATCGTTCTAGCTCTTTAATGGCTAAATCAGGAGATTGCATTGGCAACGTCCCTAAACCAACAAATCTTTTAGGGTATTCATTAACTAAACCAGCAATATGGTCATTGAGATATTTTGATAAATCTAAAGTGTCTTTAGGTTTTGCCCAATAGTTAAACATTACAGGTACAGTTGAAAGCACTTGCACATCAACTTTATGTTTGGCGCAATCATCTAATCTTATTTTGGGATCCCAACAATTGTGCTCAATTTCTCTAAAAAACTTGTCATCAACCATCATCCGAGCACAACCACATTTATGGTGATCTAAACTAACAAAGCCACCATAACCATATTTTTCACGTAAATCAGGCCATTTTTTGGGAAGAATGTGGGTATGAATATCTATTTTAAACATTGAATTACCCTTGTTTCACTAGAGGTGTCTTACTGACTTTTGTACCGCATTGCATACAAGTACAATGATGTTCATTATCATAAAAATTAGCAAAAACTATCGGTAAGTCAGTTTCAATATTGTCTAAACAAAAAGCTTCAGTATACAGTTGGTTTTGACAGTTTGGGCAAAACCAAAAAAGTGCATCTTCTTGTCCTTTGAGCCTTTTTTGCTCAACGACTAAGCCAATGCTATTTTCAAATCGTTGGGGAGAATGCAACATTTTAGGTGGCAGTAAAAATATTTCTCCAGCCATTATTGAAATATCTCTAAATTCACCCCTATCAATAACGGCTAAATTCATTTCACCTTCAAGTTGATAAAACAGCTCCGGAGTTTCATTGTAATGATAGTCAGTACGGTTATTTGGACCACCAACCACCATGACGATAAAATCATCTTGTTCAAAGATTTGTTTATTACACACCGGTGGCTTTAACTGTTCTCGATGTTCATCAATCCACTTTTGTAAGTTAAAAGGCATTGCATATGACATAATATTCTCCATCACGTTATCTAAATTTAATTAACTGAAATTGAAGCGATACATTTTAATTCTATGGCAATTGGTGTCGGTAACTTATTAATTTCTACTGTTGTTCTACAAGGTTGATTGTCGGAAAAATATTCCGCATATATTCGATTATAAATAACAAAGTCATCATCCATATTGGTTAAAAATACGGTGACATCAATTAAGTCATTCCAGCTCGCGTTTGATGCAGCTAAAATTAACTTAATGTTTTGAAAAACACTATGGCATTGAGCTTCGATGTCATAACTAACTATTTTTCCATTGCTGTCTAATTCAACACCTGGAATTATATTTGTATTTGCTTGTCTAGGCCCAACACCAGAAAGAAACAGCAAGTTGCCGACTTTACGAGCGTGAGGGTATAAGCCAACAGGTTTAGGTGCTTGGTCAGCATTTATTGCATGGTTAGACATGATTATTGGAGTTCCCGTTTTTAATGCGTATTTGCATTTTAATATTCGTAATAGCGCATTGTTATTATTAATGAATAATTTTAATTAAGTGTAGATAAGTATTTCAAAGGTATAGCAGTTTTTTAATTATTGTCTTTAACCATAAAGTTAGTACAACCAAGGAAACAGATAAATCAAAAAAGTATTACTATATAAGGGGAGGGTTAAATCAATGTCCATTTGCAGCCTAATGCGCTGGCAAATATTGCTCCTGATGATTTAAATTTACAAATACTTTGATTCATTAATAGCTAACTCTAAAGGTTATTTGGTTAATATTTTATACAAACATTTTTTGTTTCGGTAAAAAATCGCATGGCTTCATTACCACCTTCTCGGCCAAGACCTGAATGTTTCATGCCACCAAAGGGAGTACGCAAATCTCTAAGTAACCAACTGTTCACCCAAACAATTCCTGTATTTAATTGCTCTGTGAGTTGATGAGTTCTTTTTAAATTATTGGTCCAAACAGTTGCCGCTAAGCCATATTCGCTTTCATTTGCTAAGCTAAGTGCTTCTTCATCTGAGTTAAAACTTTGCAGTGTGATTACCGGACCAAATATTTCTTCTTGATTACATATTGCGTGATTAGATAGCCCTTCAAATATAGTTGGCGCTAAAAAGTAACCATTCTTACAGCGTTCAGGTAATTTTATTTGCTGTCCACCAGCTAAAAGAATACCGCCTTCATCTTTTGCTAATTCGATATAATTAAGGACTTTATCTAAATGTTCTTTAGAGACTATAGCGCCCATTTTTGAAGATTTATCCAGAGGATCTTGTGGTTTAAGTGCTTTGGCTTTAGCGATTAATGCTGATTTGAATTCTTGATAAATTGATTGTTCAATATAAATTCTTGAGGCGCATAAACAAATTTGGCCCTGATTGGCAAAACTCGCTTTGAAAACCTGCTCAACAGTGTCGTCAAAATCGCAATCAGAAAAAACCAGAGCTGGATTTTTACCACCAAGCTCTAATGATAATTTCTTAAATTGTGGCGCGAGTTGTGTTGCAATTGCTGCACCTGTTTTTGTACCACCGGTGAATGAAATTGCTTTGATTTTTTTGTGGTTACAAATGGCTGAACCGACGCTATTACCTGTACCATGTAATATATTTAATACACCTTTAGGAAGGCCTGCATCTTGACATATTTGACATAGCATAGCGGCAGTTTTAGGGGTGATTTCAGAAGGTTTTGCAATAACACAATTACCAGCAGCCAGTGCAGGGGCTATCTTCCATGAGAATAAATAAAGGGGTAAATTCCAAGGAGAAATACAGCCAACAATACCGATACTTTGGCGTAAAGTATAATTTGTAGCGGTATTGGTCATTGAATGAGATTCACTGGCAAATTGTGAGCAAGCATGGGCAAAAAACTTAAAATTACTGGCTGCACGAGGTATATCAACCATCCTTGCTAGGCTAACCGGTTTACCGTTATCAATAGACTCAGCAAGTGCTAGTGCTTCAAGTTGACCTTCAATCCCTTTAGCAATGGCATAAAGAATATCAGCACGTTGTTCTAATGGCATTGATTGCCACGCCGGTAAGGCTTTTTCCGCAGCAATTACGGCAAGCTCAAGGTCATCAATATCACTATCGGGGAGTTTCCCATAAACCTCTCCAGTAGCAGGTTCAATGTTATCAATGTAGTGATTATTGATAGGGGCTTGATAGCCGCCGTTAATATAGTTTTGTAATATATCCACAACTTATCCTATAAACACGCCGTTCTGCCACCATCTACTGGTAAGTTGATACCTGTGATGTATCCTGCCGCAGGGGAAGCTAAAAAAGCAGCTGCAGCAGCAAACTCTTCAGGTGAAGCAAAGCGGCGCATCGGAATTTGATTGATTTCGTTAGCAGTCGCTTGCTCAATCGTTATATTTTGTTTGTTCGCTTTACCTTCAATAATTGTATCAAGGCGGGCGGTAGCAGTTGCTCCTGGTAAAACGTTATTAACAGTTATACCAAATGGGCCTAATTCATGTGCTAAAGTCTTCGACCAACTAGCCACTGCTCCGCGAATAGTATTAGATACCCCAAGTCCGGGAATGGGTTGTTTTACTGACGTTGAGATAACATTAATAATACGACCATATTTTTTCTCTTTCATTCCGCTAAGTAATGCTTGTACTAAATGGTGGTTAGCTATTAGATGCAAGTTAAAAGCATCTATGAAAGCACTGCTATCAGAGGTATTTGCTGGACCAGGAGCTGGGCCACCAGTATTGTTGATTAAAATTTCATAAGGTGAATTGATTTTAATGTGTTCAGTAATAATACTTTTAACCGTTTCGGGTTGTGAAAAATCAGCGATGAGTATTTGGTGAGTTTGCCCTTGTTGGCTATTCAGTTCAGTGAACACCTTTTCTAATGAGCTTTTATTTCTAGCAAATAAAGTGACACTTGCCCCTAAATTAGCTAATTCAATCGCACAGGCTTTACCTATTCCCTGAGAGCTACCACAAACTAATGCTCGTCTACCTTGTAAGTTTAAATCCATCACTGCTCTTTTTTGTTTCTATATACCAAGATGTACTGATTATTCACTCTATTAAAAATGAATAGACTTGGTAATATTTTAAATAATGCATAATTTTTATCACATTAAAAATTTTAATGTCAGCAAAAGTTTTAAAATTTTTGTCATAGGATGGTAAAGAAAGTTTTACAAAAAAAAGCCCAGTCAAAAGACTGGGCAAAAAAACAAAGGGAGAAATACGGTATTAAAGCTTAACTAGTTTTGCCTTCTATTGTTGTTGACTCTGCTTTTGTTGATAACAGACTTTTACCATTAATAGCAATTTTTCTAGGCTTTAACTCTTCTGGTATTTCTCTTTCTAAATCTATATTTAGTAAGCCATCTTTGATGAAGGCGCCGATAATCTTAACATGATCACCTATTTGAAATTTTCGCTCAAAGTTACGCTCTGCAATTCCCTGATGTAAAAATTTACGAGGGTGTGCTTCGGTGGAATTGGCTTTAGTACCCGTGATAACTAGGGTGTTTTGTTTAGACTCAATATCTAGCTCGTCTTCAGCAAAGCCTGCAATGGCCATGGTAATACGATATTGGTCTTCAGAAATCAATTCAATGTTGTACGGTGGGTACGACGATTGTTTTTCTGATTGTGAGGCTTTGTCAATTAAGTTGGCTAAGTGATCAAAACCAATAAAAGAACGGTAAAGTGGGCTGAAATCTTTAGATGTACGCATAATATTCATATCCTATTAATAAGTTAGCAATATGTTAGTAAAACCTAAATCTGATTTGACTATAATTTCAATGTCCAACATAGTAGTTGCGATATTGTTAATTTATAATCACCTATCTAGGTAGTATGCCTTTCAATTTGAACAGGCGGTTAATGTAGACCCTTTACGGCGACTACATAATAATAGATGGGACTGGGTGTTTTATTTTCAAGAGAAAAATGAATAAAAACAAAATAAAAAATACAACCTGTTGAATAGTAAGGCTTTAAATATGGTAAAAGCAGAGCAGATTTTAAGATATTGGTTTGGGCATTTAGATAATCAACTTTCAAAACAATCGCAATCAGTTTTGTGGTACCAAGCAACACCGAGTATCGATCAGGAAATATCCTCTCAGTTTCAGCATTTGTATCAACAGGCGTTAGCTAAACCTTTTACTCATTGGCTTGATAATGCTAGAGGTAGTTTAGCATTAGTGGTATTACTTGATCAGTTGCCTCGTAATATGTACAGAGGAACCGCTCAAGCGTTTTCGACAGATCAAAAAGCACTTGAAACAGTAAAATCTGGAATTTTATCAGGGTTTGATAATGACTTAGCTTTGATAGAGCGTATTTTTTATTACCATCCTTTTGAGCATAGTGAAAAGTTAAGTGACCAAGAGCAAAGTGTTAAACTATTTACTAGGTTATTAACAAAATATCCTGATGAATTTCATCAAGTGGTAATTCAAAATGCGGTTGATTTTGCTGTTGAACATTTAGAGATAATTAAGAGGTTTGGACGATTTCCACATAGAAATAAAGTATTGAATCGCCAGTCAACAGTGCAGGAAATTGAGTATTTAAAATCTGGACATGATTTTGGCCAAGGTAGTAAAGCTTAGTACCTTGGCCTTTGATATTAGTTCGTTACCGAAGATTTAGTTAGGCTAGTTTGTGCTGGAACATCATCTGTATTAGCCTTACTTTCATCTAATGATTCAACTGGATTTAGTGCCGATATAGTAGCCAATGCCATATCGTAATCAGGGTGTTGAGAAATGTTGGCGACCAGTTCTTTGTAGGCAATTTTTCCTTGGTTATCAATAATAAATATTGCCCGTGTTAGCAATCCCATATCTTTAATTAACAAGCCATATTTACTGCCAAAATCTCGCCAAACACTATCTGATAAAACTTTGATTTTATCAATATTCTCCGCTTTACAAAAACGCTTTTGTGCAAAGGGTAAATCATTGCTAATGGTTAACATAACAATGTTATCAGGTAAATTAGCAACTTCTTCATTAAATCGCTTGGTTTGTAATGAACAAACACCAGTATCTAAGCTAGGCACTACCGAAATTAATACTATTTCATTGTTAAACTTATTCAACTGTACTGGTGAAAAACTGCTATCGACAACTTTAAAGTTAGGGGCTATATCGCCAACGTTTATTTGAGTTCCCAGCAAAGTAACGTATTTATCACCCGCTTTGACTAAATTAGGCGATTCAGGCAAATTTTCTGGAAGTGTGTTTGCTTGTGCAGTTAGAAAAAATGCTGTATTTACAGTAAATAGCATTAATAAAGTAGATAATTTCATATATTGTTGAAATAATTAAGGTATTGAATAAGGCAAGCTTAACGTTTTCATAAAAAAATAGCCATGAAATAGTGTTTATATACTTGGTAATATCGCAAAAATTACCTATTGTTTAAAAGGGGTAATTAAAACGTAATTATTCCTTAGTAATCTCACTTTAGTTTAGGAAGTAATCTTATATGTCGACTCGGTTGTTAATTTGTGATGATTCAAATATGGCACGTAAGCAAGTTGCCCGCTCTTTACCTGATGACTGGGATGTCGAAATTAGTTTTGCACACGATGGTTGTGAAGGGATTAAAGCGATAAAAGCAGGAAAAGGTGATGTGCTACTTCTTGATTTAAATATGCCTAATATGGATGGTTATCAAGTGCTTGAAGAGATTTTAAAACAAGACCTCAATACATTAGTCGTTGTTATCTCTGGTGACATTCAACCCGAAGCACATAAAAGAGTGAAAGGTCTTGGCGCATTAGATTTTATACAAAAACCGGTTAACAAAGAAAAGTTAACAGGGATATTACTTGCCTATGGTATTTTTAGTCGGGATAAAGGTGATACTGCAGAAATCAATGAAGCTACTAATAAAGTCCAGACCGTAGCAGTACCTTCAGCTGATAATGACGTTTATGTTAAGCCTACATTGCCCCAAATAGCAAAGCCGACCCCTATTGCTTTAGACTCTGAAACTACCATTGCTGATGATTACTACATTTTGACTCCTGATATGCGTGACTGTTATCAAGAAATTTCTAATGTAGCAATGGGGAGGGCAGGTGACTTGTTAGCTCGAGTGCTAGATGTATTTGTTGTACTGCCAATCCCAAATGTTAATTTTATTGAAGTTAGTGAACTAAGCATGGCGCTCTCAGCTATTGAAAACAGAGAATGCACTTCTGGAATTTGCCAAGGCTTTATCGGCGCTGGCGTGTCAGGCGAGGCATTATTAATATTAAATGACTCTGGATTTAAAGACATAGCTTCGTTGATGAATTATCAAGGTGAAGTTGATGCAAGTTCTGAATTAGAACTACTAATGGACTTGGCGAATGTATTAATCGGTGCATGTCTTAATGGTTTATCTGAGCAACTAGATATGACATTTAGTCAGGGGCACCCTGTCGTTTTAGGATTACATCGGAAGGTTTCTGAGTTAATCGCTTCAAATGCTAATAAGTGGAAGAAAACTTTAGCAATAGAGATTAGTTATGCAATTGAAAATTATAATATAAAGTGTGATTTGCTATTGTTATTTACAGAACAATCAATGGAAACCTTAAACAATAAAATTTCTTATTTATTAGATTAACTGGGATTAATATGTCGTTAGAAACCGGACAGTTAAATGAATTACATTGGTTAATGGAAATGCTTCATAATATTGATGTTGGCTTAGTGGTGCTTGATCGGGATTACACAGTACAAATATGGAATGGTTTTATGGAAAATCACAGTGGTTTGTTACCCCGTGAAACTAAAAATAAAGTATTGTTCGATTTATTTAGTGAAATTCCACAGGATTGGTTTAAACGAAAAGCAGAGTCAGTCTTTTTATTGAAAAATAAAGCTTTTACTATTTGGGAGCAACGTCCCTATTTATTTAAATTTCAAAATTACCGACCAGTTACTGGCACAGCCAACTTTATGTACCAAAACTCAACATTTATCCCCTTAATGTCAGCAACGGGTGAAGTAACACATTTATGCCTTATTATTTACGATGTTACTGATAATGCAGTTCATAAACAGGATTTAGAAAGAGCCAATGAAAATTTAGCACTGTTAAGTCAAACAGATGGCTTAACTAAGTTATTCAATCGTACTCATTGGGAAGAATGTTTACTTGGTGAGTATAACCGTTGGGTGCGCAGTAGCAATCCTAGCTGTTTGGTGATGTTAGATATTGATCACTTCAAAAAAGTGAATGATGGTTACGGGCATATGGCTGGGGATCAAGTGATTAAACATATCTCAAAGCTAATTAGAGCACACGCCAGAGGAACTGATATTTCAGGTCGTTATGGCGGTGAGGAATTTGCCATTTTGCTCAGTGACACTAGCTTAGAAAATGCTGATGTTTTTGCTGAACGTTTGCGAAAAGAAGTTTCCGAAGCTATTGTTAAATATAATGATATTGAAATAACGTATACGGTTAGTATGGGCATCGCTCAGATAAACCCAAGTATTCAAAGCTACGAAGCTTGGATAGAGTGCGCCGATGCTGCTTTGTATAAATCAAAAGAAAGCGGCCGAAATAAAGTAACTTTACATCCCATACCAAAATAGAACTCGATGAATGTGATATAGAAAGGCTGACATTTGTCAGCCTTTCTTGTTTTTATTGGGCAAAGCTAAATAGGACTTTTATTTAGTGCTGTTGATAAACTTTTTTACCGTTAACCCATGTGGAAATTACTTTATTTTTCCAAATTTCACTTTCATCAACGGTAAAAGGGTTATCTTGTAATAAAACAAAGTCCGCTTTCTTTCCTGTCCCTAAAGAGCCAATGATATGCTCCTGGTGTCCACTATATGCTGCTGCTTGAGTGAAGCTATTGAAAGCTTCAAACTTGGTCATTTTTTCATGATTAAGCCAGCCATCAGTAGGTTGATTTTTATGGTCTTGTCGAGTAATTGACGCGTGTAAACCAAAAAATGGATTTGGAGATTCTACTGGGAAATCGGAGCCTGCAGCAATTATTGCATTGGCAGATAATAATTTTCGCCATGAGTAGGCTCCTAATATTCGCTCTTCTCCTAGCCTATCTTGAGCCATGTTTTTATCACTCGTTGCATGTGTTGCTTGCATGGAGGCAATAACCCCCAGTTGAGAAAAACGTGGTATATCGACTAAGCGTAATACTTGTGCGTGTTCAACTCTATGCCTTAGGTGTTTGGACTTTGTTTTTTTAATATACTTTTCGTAACTATCAAGCACTAACTTATTGGCTTGATCTCCAATTGCATGGGTATTGACTTGAAAACCGGCTTTCATCGCTGTTTCAACAAAGTGACTAAAATCTGATGACTTATGCAGTAACAAACCCTTGTGACCGGCATGATCTGAATAATCTTCTATTAAAGCAGCCCCTCGGCTACCTAATGCACCGTCGGCTTGAATTTTTATGCTATTAAAAGCAAGCATATCATCTTTGCTTTGGTAGGGGCCTTTAGCTAAAACTTGTTGCCAATTATCACTAGGTAGGTAGAGCATGGCATTAATGCGTAACGCCATATTGTTCTCGGCTGCTAGCTCTTTAAACAATTCAAGGTTTTCTTCATCAATACCTGCATCATGAACACTGGTCAGTCCCATGCTGATTAAAGACTGCATTGCTTTTACTAAAGCTGCTTTGTTTTCTGCTCTTGTAGGCGCGGCAATACTTTCGGTAATTAAGTCCATAGCATTATCAATAAATACACCTGTTGGCTGACCCAGTTCATCTCTTATAATATCACCACCACTTGGCGTGGCTGTATGTTTACTTATTCCTGCCAACTGCATTGCTTTGGTATTGGCCCAGCCTGCGTGACCATCAATACGCCTTAACCACACAGGAGTATCTGGAAAGTGTTTATCTAAGCTTCTGGCTGTAGGATATTGATTCGATGGCCATTGCACTTGGTTCCAGCCTCGCCCTTGAATCCATTTTGATGAAGTATTTTCTTTAGCAAATTGTACCGCTCTTATAGCGGCAGCTTGCTCAGACTCACTATTAACTAAATCTGTTTGTAATAAACTCAACCCATAACTGAGTACATGGCCATGGGCATCTATTAACCCTGGGATTAGTGTTCTTCCCTTACCATTTATGACTTTAATTGACTTGTCATTGGGTAAGTCGGCATTGTTTAAATATAGCCGATCAATCTTGTCGTTAGTAAACAAGATAGCTGAAAATTGTTTGAGTTGTTTATTCTCAATGGTATAGCCTTGCACATTTTTAATTAACGTTGTTTGGGCTAATGAGGTATTGCTCATAAGAAGCAGTGTGAAGATAATAAACGAAGGTTTCATTATTATTATTATAATTATTTATGAAGTTTGGCAATATCCTATCATGGATACAAACGACAAACTATTTTCAGTAATATTACCAAAATTTTACAATGAGCGTTTTGTTTTTCGACTGATTATAAAATTGATAAGTAATATCAATAGTGGGATTAGCCAATTGATGAAAGTGCCAAATTTTGCATAAGGTGTTGTACCGGTAACTAACTCAACTTCAGCTCTTAAGACAGCTTCTTCAAACTGAGGGATTTGTTTGATGATATTTCCTTGGTGATCAACAACAGCGGTAATGCCATTATTAGTGGAGCGAAGTAAGGGTCTACCAAACTCTAAAGCACGCATTCTGGCAATTTCTAAATGTTGATGTGGGCCGTGGGAGTTGCCAAACCAAGCATCATTACTTACCGTTAACAAAAGATCTGTTTCTGTTGTTAAATTAGCGGATAGTTGCCTTGGAAAAGCTATTTCAAAACATATCAGTGGTAAAACATTTAACCCATTGGCTATTAAATTAGGTTGCACATATTGGCCTCTGCTAAAAGAAGACTGCGGTAAATTGAAAAAAGGCGCAAGTGGACGAAGCAAATCACCAAAAGGTACAAATTCACCTATTGGCAACAAGTGATTTTTATAATAGCGGTTACTGTGGTTATAAAAATAGCTGCCAACTTGATCCTCTTGGTATTTATTCCCTAACACTATTAAAGCATTATAATATTCATTTATTTTATTATCGTAAGTGAGAATGCCCGTTATTATGGCGCTGTTATTTAAATTTGCAGAGCTGTTCACAGTGGCTAAATAATCTTGTACGGCAGGCTCTAATGAAGGTACTGCTGATTCTGGCCAAATAATTAAATCGGCATCATGATTTTCTCTTGTTAAAGTGAGAAATTTTAACATGGTCGGCCATTCTTGCTCTGGCGCCCATTTTAAGTCCTGGGCAATGTTGGCTTGAATTAATGCAACTTTAATTGTTTTTTCTGTGGGATTTACCCAAGTAATGTTTTGTAAACTGATGCTAATTATACCAATCATTAATAAAGAAAAAGCATATCGTTTATTTGTAGTTGACGATTGATTATTTAACCTAAAAACTAACTTGTGCAATAGCTTATAAAGTAAAACACTAATAAATAACACTAAACAGCTGATACCTATTTCGCCAATAATCGGAGCAAATACTGACAAAGGACCATCTATTTGACTGTAACCTAATGATAACCAAGGAAATCCTGTTAAAAATATACTGCGACAATATTCGCTGATTAGCCAAAAAGCAGGTAGTAGCCAAAGGTTAAGTTGAGGTTTTTTACTGGAAGAACATGCCGAAGGAGCAGTGAAAGGTGGGCTAAAGCGAGCACTTAAATAACAAGCTAGTGCAGGGAATAATGCCAAATATAGGCACAGTAATAACATCAATAATAAAGAGACAATTAGCGGTAAGCCACCAAACTGGTCGATGCTAACATGAACCCAGCTAATACCACTACCAAACCAACCCAAACCAAAGAAGAATCCTTGCTTTGTCGCCATTTTTATTGATGATTTGTCTATGGTCTTAAACCATATGGCAGGAATAATTAAGGCTAACCACCATTGTGAGAATGGTGCATAAGCAAAAACTAGACTTAATCCCGATAAAAAACTGAGCCAGCTACTTGGATTACTTATATTATTGATTAGGGTTTTCCCTACTTTCTTTAACATGACTTCTTAATATAATTATCCGCGTAACTTAATTCAATTCAGTTTGTTAATCGCTTGTTTTGCCATTAATTGGGTGATCTTTAGGAATGGTTAACTGCAAAACTTGAATACGGCGGTTATCAGCCGATAATACTTTAAATTCAAAGCCTTCGAGTGTGACTATTTCACCTTTTTTAGGCATATGACCAAACTGATGCAATACAATACCACCAATAGTATCCGAGTCGGCGCTATCGTACTCACAATTGAAGTATTCATCAAATTCGGCTAAGTCTGTTAATGCTTTTAATTGGTAAACATTACCAGCCAAATGCTTAATATCTTCTTCAATTTCATCGTCAGTTTCATCTTCAATTTCACCAACGATTAACTCTAAAATATCTTCAATGGTGACTAAGCCTGAAACTCCACCATATTCATCAACAACTATGGCCATGTGATAGCGTTTAGAGCGAAACTCTTTTAATAAAGGCTCTACTTTTTTACTTTCAGGGACAATAATCGCAGGGCGACTCAGGTTTGCTAAACTGAGTTCTTCATCTTTTTGATTGAAACCGTATGCGAGTAGATCTTTAGCGAGTAAAATTCCCTCTATATGATCTTTATCATCATTCACGATTGGAAAACGAGAGTGACCAGAGTCAATAATGGTCGGCAAAAATTCGTCTAATGATTGTTCAATCTCTAAAGTAACCATTTGAGAACGCGGTACCATAATGTCTCGAACATGGATTTCAGAAACTTCTAAAACGCCTTCAATCATTTGTTTAGTTTCTGGTTTTATTAAATCCCGATCTTCTGCATCGTTTAAAACTTCAACTAATTCTTCTTTGTTTTTCGGTTCTCCGGTAAAGATTTGAATAACTTTATCCAAAAATGATTTACTTGAAGAGCCGCTACTAGGGTGAGGTTTGTCATCGCTCATAGAGCTGGTAAATTCCTATTTTATTTCAAATTACAAAACTTAAGGCTAACTTTATAGCTTTTTTGTTGCTTAGTTATCGATTAGTCATCAATGTATGGGTTGTCAAAATTAAGCTTTGCTAAAATATCTATTTCTAGATTTTCCATTTCAACCGCCTCAGCATCACTTATATGATCATAACCTAATAAATGCAAGCATCCATGTGTAACCATATGAGCCCAATGGCTGTGTAAACTTTTTTGTTGAACTTGTGCTTCTTGGGCAACAACGTCAACACAGATAACAATATCACCTAATAAATTTAATTCGATACCCTCAGGTGCCTCAAATTCAAATGATAATACGTTGGTTGGTTTATCTTTACCGCGATATTGGTTATTAAGTTGTTGGCTTTCATTTTCATCAACCAGTCTGATGGTTAATTCAACATCTTTTTTAGTATGTGCTAATGCAGCAGTTACCCATTGCTGAAACTGTTCATCGGTGGGTAAATTATCTGCTTCAACAATACGTTGTAAATCAAGTTCAATGGTCATTGTAGTGTCTAATAAAGTGCTATTGTGATTGTTGAGCATTTTGCTCTTTACGCTGCTTGGCTAGTCGAGTTTGTTTTTTGTCAAAGGCATCATAAGCATCAACAATTCGCGCGACGACGGGGTGGCGAACAACATCTTTAGATTGAAAAAAATCAAAACTAATACCATCAATATCAACTAATACATCCATAGCATGGCGTAAACCAGAAGTTTGGCCTTTTGGTAAATCTACTTGGGTGATATCACCTGTAATTACCGCTCGGGCATTAAAGCCTATACGGGTTAAGAACATTTTCATTTGTTCAACGGTCGTATTTTGACTTTCATCTAAAATGATAAAGGCATCGTTGAGTGTACGTCCTCTCATATAAGCGAGTGGGGCTATCTCAATCACGTTACGTTCAATAAGTTTTTCTACTTTTTCAAAACCAAGCATTTCAAATAACGCATCGTAAAGCGGGCGAAGGTACGGATCAACTTTTTGAGATAAATCACCGGGTAAAAAGCCTAATTTTTCACCTGCTTCAACGGCAGGTCGAGTAAGAAGAATACGTCTAACTTCTTGACGCTCTAATGCTTCTACAGCGCAAGCAACAGCGAGATAGGTTTTCCCTGTACCTGCGACACCTACGCCAAAGCTTATGTCATGATGAAGAATATTATGGATATAATTTTGTTGATTTTTGTTACGAGGTTTTATCAAGCCTCGTTTGGTTTTAATAGTGATGGCTTTATCAACAGCTATCTCTATTTTGCTAGGTGTTTGTTCCAGCACTGGCGTTTCGATAATAGCTAAATGTATTACTTCATCAGTAATTACCTTATCCAAACCTTTTACTGTAGCGGTCTCAATGTATAAGTCTTTTATTAACTTAACAACAGCTTGGCCACTTGATGGGCTACCAAGTACTTTAAATTGGTTACCACGGTAGCTTATTTTAACGCCTAAACGACGCTCAATGGTTTTTAAATTATCATCCATTGGTCCGCATAAGTTAATTTGCCTGTCGTTGTCGACAGGCTCTAAATTAAATTCAATAGTATTATCTTTAGTCAAAGAATATTCCGTTACTTATAAGGTTTACTTAGTGTGAACTCAACGCTTATTTTTACACTAACTGATTTATGTAAATTGTCTTGTCAATTTGTATCTTTATGGCGTAAAAGTAGCTACACCTAATTCGTCAGTTTCATCTTTTGCTTTTTGATGATGTGAATTTGCTAAAATATCAGCGGGAGAATTTGCAATTCTTAAACCCATTTCACTTTCTTGACGTACCAGATCGCCTCGTAGTGAATTTGCATAAACATCAGTAATATTTACATCTACAAAGCCGCCAATGACAGAATGAGGTGCAACGAAGTTAACAATACGATTATTTTCCGTTCTCCCACGTAGTTCCATCGGATTTTTCTTTGATGGACCTTCAACTAATATACGTTGTTCGGTATTTAGCATTTGACGAGCAAGACGCAGTGCTTGATGGGTAATTCTTTCTTGTAGTAGGTGTAACCGCTGTTTCTTTGTTTCGTCAGTGACATCATCAGGCATATCAGCTGCTGGGGTTCCAGGTCGAGCGCTATAAATAAAGCTAAAACTCAAATCAAAATCAATGGCTTGAATTAAATCCATTGTTGCTTGGAAGTCTTGTTCAGTTTCACCAGGAAAACCAATAATGAAGTCTGAAGACATGGCTATATCAGGTCGAACTTTACGTAAACGGCGAATTTTTGATTTAAATTCTAGCGCAGTATGACCACGCTTCATTTGGGTTAGAATGCGATCTGAACCACTTTGAACGGGTAAATGAAGGTGACTAACTAACTCGGGAATTTCAGCATAAACATCAATTAAATCATCAGTAAATTCTACCGGATGTGAAGTGGTATATCGAATTCGGTCAATGCCATCAATGGTCGCAACCATACGAAGTAAGTCTGAGAACCGACAAATACTACCATCATGGGCATCACCACGATAGGCATTAACATTTTGCCCTAATAAATTTACTTCACGAACCCCTTGTTCGGCAAGTTGAGCTATTTCGTATAATACATCATCAAGTGGACGACTAACTTCTTCACCACGAGTATAAGGCACAACACAGAATGTACAGTACTTACTACAGCCTTCCATAATAGAAACAAAAGCACTAGGGCCTTCAGCTTTAGGCTCTGGTAGGCGATCAAACTTTTCAATTTCGGGAAAGCTAACGTCAACAACAGCGCCTTTTTTTCCTGTCACTTGTTGAATCATTTCAGGTAAACGGTGAAGTGTTTGAGGACCAAATACCATATCAACATAAGGGGCACGTTCACGTATTGCCTTTCCTTCTTGAGAAGCAACACAACCACCAACCCCAATTAATAAATCTGGATTTTTGGCCTTTAGGTTTTTCCAACGCCCTAGTTGATGAAATACTTTTTCTTGTGCTTTTTCTCTTATGGAGCAAGTATTAAGTAAAATTACATCCGCATCTTCTGCTTCTTCGGCAAGTTCAAAGCCATGGGTAGAGTCTAAAAGTTCTGCCATTTTTTGCGAGTCATACTCGTTCATTTGACAGCCCCAAGTTTTGATATATAGCTTTTTACTCATTTACTTTACACTCATTCTTTAGAAAAATAACACTAAGTAGCAAATGAAATTCATCACTACCATATATAAGGAGGCGTATTTTACTCTTTCTTGACGCTATACGCTAGCAAGAACAATAAAGGGAGGCTAAATTTTAATGTAGAGCTGATTTAGTGGGGCTTTAACGGGAAACTAATGACTAACTGACTACCATTACCTTGTTCATCAAAGGTATTTATTGATGCATTATATTTTTTGGCTATTTGACGAATTGTGTACATGGCAATATCAAAATCTATTTTATTATTGTAATTAGAAAAACTGTTACTATCATCGTTAATTGTTAACCATAACTTTTCCTTAAACTCTTGTATGGATACCTTGAAATTTCTACCGTTACTGTTAATTATTGCTGATGTTATTGCTTCATATATGATTTTATAGAGATCTGCTTGCAGCTCATAACTTAATTTACTTTCGGAAATTTCAATTTGGTTTTTTAATTTTACGTGATGTTTTTTGTAAACATACTCACAAAAGAATGGCAAAGTTGTCAGTAAAGATTTGCCATACAAACCATCTGGTGCGTTATTTATTTCGCTCTTGTTAAGCTCATCAATACTTTGTTTTAATATTACTTTTGTTTGATCAACATCACTATTAATTAGCTCTATTGCCATATTGATATTTCGACTAACATTTAGCGCTGTTTTTTCTCTATTGTTTAGATCCAAGGTTAATAGTTGATGTATATGGCTGATTGATTTTGCTCTTAAATATAACAGCCAAAAAACAACTGAAATAATACAAATAAACAATATTGCATATAATAATCTAATATGGGGTGTCCAATACCAAGGGTAAGCGACATTAATCTGTGTAAATGCTCTGTTATTACTCCATTGCCCTAAACTATTCGTTGCCATTATCTCGATATTATACTGACCTGATGCTAAACCCGTTAGGGTTAAACTGTTTCCATTTACTTGATGCCATAAACCATTATTAATTTGATACTTGTATTGTTTATCTTGTCCTGCACGATAATCTAGGCTGGTAAGTTCTAAGGTAATTACATCATTTGAAGATTGCACATTAATCGTTTTATTTATTAAATAACTTTGTCCTGATACGTGTGTTTTACTCACGTAAACTTTTGGATTGAACCTTTTTCCTGTTAAAAGTGGCAGCTCTAAAATGCCACCATAATGGCCAATGTATACAGTATTATTCATCGTGATTGGAACAGAGGTGAATGTAAAACTTTCGGTATTCGGCTCTAGTGTTATTTGATTGTTGTGAGGATTGATCTTATATAGCCCTGGTTCGGCAGTTGCCCAGATAACATCGTTGATCAACGTTATATAAGTAAAGCTGATGTTAGTAGCGAAGTGAGAGAGTAAGACACCTTGTTGATTATAAACAAACATACCATCCCCTTTTGTTGCTACAAAAACTTTATTGTTGTACTCGAGCAAAGACATAACTTTGCTACTACCTGGGACTTCAATTTTTATTATTTCTTCAGAAAATGGGCTATAAACCTCAATACCTGCGGTTTTTGCAATCCAGACACTATTATCCTTTAAGGGCAATATATCAATAGACTCTTCATTCTGCATACCTTGATTTTTAATATGCTTAATGATTTGTTTTTTATCTATATTATAAATATAGCTTCCATTTTTATTGGAGGCTAAATATAAAAATTTTCCTTTATTGGAAATATTAAGTAATAACTTATTATTATCAGGAAAATCAACACGTCTAACCCTATTGCTACTTGAGTCGTATAACCACAACCCATCAAATGTAGCAATATAAAGGTTGTTTTTATACGGTAGTAGGTCAGTAATGATCTGAGCATTAGGCGTTAAACTATTGTTAATTGCCTTTGATAATATAGGATGTTTTTTTGCAGTTGCACTTAACCCCATACCATAACTACCAATAATTAATGTATCGTTTAGGTTTGCTAGAGCAATTCCATTAACGGTGACATCAAAAACCTTTTTATGATTTTTAATACTGGTTGAAGAGAGCTTTATTATACCCTGATTGGTTAGTAACCATAAAAGCCCAGAGCGGTCTTGAATCATTGCTCTAGTATAAATAGCTCGGCTATTTGGGTATGAGTGAGATTGTTGTTTCCCCGTTTTTATTGAATATTTGTTTATTTTTCCGCTTTTTGAAACCGTAAAGAAACTACTTCCGCCAATTGATTTTTCAGGTGCAATGGCATAAACAGGATCATCAATTGGAATGATTTTTTTCTGGCCATCATCATTTAATATAAACAGAGTGTTTTTTCCGGCTACAACTAATGATTCTTCTGTAGCTTCTATTGCAGTTATCTGATCTGAAATAATTTTATTCAGTTTATTATTAACAAGCTTAAATACCCCATTATTTGTTGATACGTATAGATTGTTTGTTGTGCCTTTAATATCATTAATTGAAATATTATCAGCTATTATTGTTGTTTTATTATTAGTTAGGCTGTATCGATAGAGCTTATTTGGTACGTTTAAAAAATATGAAGAAGAATGCTCTACAGCTTGGGATATACTTTTTTGATGAATATTGACATCAATAGCTGAATTTTTACCTGTCGTTGTGTCAAATTGCCATAGCTTATTGTTCTCTGTTGCCAGAAGTAAATTTTTGTTTTTTAGTACTGAAATTGAGTGTATCCAATCAAAAGGTAACGGCCAATTGACATTTTTAGAAGAAAAAGTAATGTTTTTATGATTGTCATGGCGAGTTAAACCATTGTGACCTACTGTCCAGATGAAATCTTGATTATCCTGGATAATTGCAAAAGTATTAGGTTGAGCTTCTAAAGAACTTTGAGCATTTGAATAGATAGAAAAACACAATAAAGTAAGCAATAAAAGTGAAAAACTTAATTGCTTACAAATAGTTGATAATATTAACTTAGTAAAAAATATAATGTTAAAGAATGCTCGTAGGTGCGTCTGTTGGTGGATGGGTTTTACCACCACAAGTGCCCGTTACACCAGGAATCCCCCCTGAAACTGTTGGCTCTTGTACTAACATGTAAGTTGGTTTACGGGGATCATCTTCATTTTGTTTTTCTGTCCATGATTGTCGTATCTTGTCAGCATGCACTTTTCCGTACTTGACTTCAAATGCTGTGGCAAGCATCTCTACGCCAAAATCATTCATTACCATCATTGAGGTATTGTGATAACCACTAGTACTATCAAAATCGATATCTACCGTTAATATTTTATCGGTAGGTAATACTAAGTCAGCCCGTAATTTTGCAACAACAGCGCGATCTTCATGAGCTTTTAATTGGGTACGATTAGGTTTTTCAGTTAAATCGAAGACAAGGTTAATATCCTTTGCTAGTCTTTGTTCTTCTCTTAATGCAGACATCATCTTTCCTTAAGTTTTGTGATTGGAATTATAATCCTTCGAATCTTGCTTATATTAAGCTCCACGAGTATATCGAAATAAAACATTATTGATAGTGTTAATTAATGCGTATAATCAATGATATATAACTAATGATATTTAATAATAAAGGTTGTTATGAAAAGTTTTGATTGTGTTGTTGTTGGTGGCGGTATGGTGGGAGCAGCAAGCGCTTTATCTCTTGCTCAACTAGGCTTAACTGTTGCTGTAATTGAACAGAGTCCACCATCACAATATTCACCTGAACAAGCTTTTGATTTACGCGTTTCAGCAATATCTTTAGCATCAGAGCATTTGTTAACTCAACTTGGGGCTTGGCAGCAAATTGAAGTATGGCGATTATGCCCATACCAGCGATTGGGTGTGTGGGAGCAAGAACTTTCCTATACTGAGTTTGACTCAAAAGATATCAAACAACCTCACCTTGGTCACATCATTGAAAATAGACTGTTACAGCTTTCTTTATGGCAAGAAATTGGAAAACATCCAAACATCGACATGTATTGTCCTAATACATTACAAGAAATAAATTATCAGGATGATTTTGTTGAACTGACACTTAACAATGAAAAGCTTACCAGTAAATTAGTTATTGCGGCAGACGGAGCAAATTCGAAAGTACGAAAACTTGTTGGCATTGGTATTACGGGGTGGGACTATCAACAGTCAGCTATGTTAATTAATGTAGAAACAAAGTCACCACAAGATAATATTACTTGGCAACAATTTTTTGAAACAGGCCCAGTGGCCATGCTGCCAATGTCTGGGATAAGTGAACTTGGTGGTTATGCATCATTAGTATGGTACCACCACAGAGATGAAATTAAGCGATTGGCTTCGTTAAGTAATGTTCAATTACAACAAGAAATAGCGGTTAGCTTTCCTAAACGACTAGGAGAAGTGAAAGTGATTGATAAAGCGGCTTTTCCATTAACAAGACGGCATGCCAATCAATATCATAAAAATAGAGTATTATTGCTAGGTGATGCTGCCCACAGTATTAACCCGATGGCAGGACAGGGTGTAAACCTGGGGTTTAAAGACGTTGGTGCGTTAACCCATGTAATTGCGAGCGCTATTTCTAACGGTGAATGTTGGCATGAGCAACAAGTGCTAATGAGATATGAAAACCTAAGGCGTAATGATAACTTATTAATGATGACCGCAATGGATGCATTGTACAGCACCTTCAGCCACCCATCGCCATTGGTTAAAATTGGGCGAAATGCAGGACTGATGATTGCGAATAAACTTCCTTTTCTTAAAAATAAAGCGTTAGCTTACGCTTGTGGTCTTGGAGGTGTGCATTAACTTGAATTAGTTATACAGAATATAGGATAGATATTTTTATAACCGGGAGTTGAAAATAAGAAAGTACAGATGGTGCGGGTTGATATACTTGATAGCTCACATCTTGTTTGATAGTAAGAGTGAAATTATTCTTAAGTTAACTTAACGAACGCAGCGCGTCGACCAAGTCCAACAATAATGAATGATGACGATGTCACTAACTGAACGCTAATTGAGATTGATATAGTTGTAGGGAAAGTATTATATTTTAAATGGTGCGGGTCAAGAGACTTGAACTCTCACATCTTGCGATACTGGAACCTAAATCCAGCGCGTCTACCAATTCCGCCAAACCCGCATCAGGGAAAATTTACTTTGGACTTTTAAAAAAAAATGGCAGGGATAAGAGGATTTGAACCTCTGAATGACGGGATCAAAACCCGCTGCCTTACCGCTTGGCTATATCCCTACAGGGGAGGTAATTACATTACAGACTTTTTATTAGATATTAATTTATGAAAACATTAATTTATAAAAAGTGGCAGGGATAAGAGGATTTGAACCTCTGAATGACGGGATCAAAACCCGCTGCCTTACCGCTTGGCTATATCCCTGCAATGTACTTACTTTTTACTTGTGCAACTAAGTTGCTTTGAAATGGTGCGGGTCAAGAGACTTGAACTCTCACATCTTGCGATACTGGAACCTAAATCCAGCGCGTCTACCAATTCCGCCAAACCCGCATTACATTCAGTTTTTAAAGAGACTTAACTCTGTTCCTTACCGAAGTAAGAAAATGGTGGCTACACCGGGACTCGAACCTGGGACCCCATCATTATGAGTGATGTGCTCTAACCAACTGAGCTATGTAGCCTTACCAACCTGCTCTGTAGCAAGTGGCGCGTATTATGCAAATCTCGTTGGGATACGTCAACCGTTTTTTTATAAAAAATGATACTTTTTGTTTGTTTGTTTAAACAGTGTGCGATTTGGGTGATATCTACTCACGAATAATCAAAAAACCAGTTGTTAAACCTATTATTCTTTATCACTGATATTTTCCAGGTGGCAGGAGTGAAAATACAAAACCAGTATTTTGTACAATACTGGTTTTGGCTTAATTTAGGTATTAGGTTAATTAAAACTATTCTACCCGATCTCTAGCATCCTCTGCTAAATGCGCAGAATATTTTTCTATTTCTGCTAAGTTGTCAGAAACAATCGATTTAGATGTTTTGCCAATAATAAATTCACCTGTATCTAATGCTTTTGACTTAGCTGCAAATATAAGTAAATTATCACCATTACAAGTCAAACCTTTATAGATATTACGAATTTTTAATTTATTTTGCTTTAAGAAAGATCTTAAACGGGTTTTATCATCAACAGAGATGTACTCACATATACGTTTGGCTGTCGCATCTGCTGCTTGAGCGCTCGGCAGCATGATAAATGATGCTGCAATTATACTCGATGCTAAAAGAATTTTTTTCATAGTTTACCCTTTGTGATTTTATTATAAAAATAACGGTCCTTTACTTTGTTTTCATGAGGAAAAACAATATTTAATTAACATCCATTTAGATAAGCAAATACTAGTAACAAAAATCAAGAAAAACAAATAATTAAGAATTTATTTTGTTATTAACTTAATTAACCGATGATTAACATAAATGGTAGATAAAACTTTGTAGAGAAGATAGTTAACTAATAACGGGGGATTTATAAACATTTTTTGGTTGGTGTTTGGACGGAACAGTAGCCGATTTTTACTGGTTTGAATTTAGCAGTCTACTATGTAAATTAAATGATACTAACTTGATGTTATTTGTAGAAAAATATCAAATTAGTATCAGTTCTTCGAGTTATATAGCTGGTTTAAACATTAAAACGGAAATGAACAACATCACCATCTTTTACTGGGTAAGTTTTACCTTCTAAGCGCCACTTTCCAGCATCTTTAGCACCTGCTTCACCATTGAATTCAATGAAGTCGTCAAATGCGATGACTTCTGCTCGAATAAAACCTTTTTCGAAGTCTGTATGAATAACACCTGCTGCTTGAGGGGCGGTAGCATTTTGTTTTACTGTCCAAGCACGTACTTCTTTTACACCTGCAGTGAAGTATGTTTGAAGGTGAAGTAGGGCATAACCCGAGTTAATAACACGGTTTAAGCCAGGCTCTTCAATGCCCATATCAGCCATGAACTCATCACGTTCTTCGTCATCAAGCTCTGCTATCTCACTTTCAATTTCAGCACAAACAGCTACAACAACTGAATTTTCATTTTCAGCAATTTCACGTACTTGATCTAGGTATGGATTATTCTCAAAACCATCGTCATTGACATTGGCAATGTACATAGTGGGTTTAATAGTCAAGAAGTTAAGGTAAGAAACCGCTTCTTTTTCTTCGTCGGATAATTCTAAAGAACGTACCATGTCACCATTTTCAACATGTTTCAGAATTTTTTCTAATACCGGCATTTCGAATTTTGCATCTGAATCACCGCCTTTAGCTTTTTTAGCTAAGCGAAAAATTGCACGCTCTGCGGTATCCATATCAGCTAAGGCTAATTCGGTATTAATTACGTCAATATCATCGATAGGGCTAATTTTATTAGCAACGTGGATGATATTGTCATTGTCGAAACAACGAACAACATGGCCAATAGCATCAGTTTCACGAATATTAGCTAAGAATTTGTTGCCTAAACCTTCGCCCTTTGAAGCGCCAGCGACTAAACCTGCTATATCTACAAATTCCATCGTTGTAGCTAATACACGTTCAGGGTTTACAATTTTGGCTAATTGATCTAAACGAGGATCTGGTACAGGTACAACACCAGTATTAGGTTCGATAGTACAAAATGGAAAGTTAGCCGCTTCAATACCCGCTTTTGTTAGCGCATTAAAAAGTGTTGATTTACCGACGTTAGGAAGCCCAACAATGCCACATTTAAATCCCATGATGTTACCTATATAGTTGTTTACCACATGTGACTGTTAACAATCACTGGTATAAATTAATGTTTATATTGCTTTAAATGAATGTAGACGATTTTGTGCTTTCTTTAGATCGTCTTTTTGCCAAATGTCGAAACAGCGAGCAGCTTCATCTATAGCTTGTTCAGTTAAAACTTGTTCGTTGGCCGGTGCTTTACCTAGCACATGCCCAGTTACGCGATCTCTATGGCCGGGGTGGCCAATACCAATGCGTAACCGATAAAAATCTTTGTTATTTGCCATACATGCAATAATGTCACGTAGTCCATTGTGGCCGCCATGACCGCCACCTTGTTTGATTTTACAAACCCCAGGTAGCATATCCAGTTCATCGTGAGCAACTAATATGTTCTCAACAGGAATACGGAAAAAATTCGCTAATGGGGCAACGGCTTTGCCTGAGCGATTCATAAAGGTTGTTGGAATAAGAAGATGAACCAAGGTATTGCCTATTTGGCCTTTACCATAGAGCCCTGAATATTTTTTTTCAGGTCTGAGGGAAATGTTATTGCGTTTGGCGAGTTCATGAACGAACCAATCACCAGCATTATGACGTGTTTTTGCATATTCAGGGCCTGGATTACCCAGGCCCA
>ENA-ORXI01000159-ORXI01000159.1-sediment-metagenome-genome-assembly--contig:-NODE-159-length-52493-cov-5.721707_pt1 | contig 52493 bp, 44 predicted proteins | sample MGYA00237861_ERZ511468 | MGnify/ENA primary metagenome ERZ511468 (study PRJEB26299, sample SAMN06266213) | sediment metagenome | isolation source: Hudson Canyon methane seep mesocosm | place: USA:Hudson...
CCTCAGTCGGCTGTATAGAAGGCTGACTCAAATCATCTGATGAAAGAGAGTCAATATAGGCTACTAAACTGTCCAGTTGCTCGTCGCTAAATTCATAGGCCACCATCACTGGCGGATAACCTACAGCTATTTTCGCCGCTGGGTCGACAATGGACTCAATCAAGTAATTAGAATCAACCAGGACCTTACTACCATCAATAAGGGTCTCTTCTGAGCCGGATAAATTCAACCATCCTGGACCTAGACTAGGCCCACCATCAACACTATGGCATGCAAGGCAGCCTCGACTGGCTGCCAAACGCTGCCCTTGCTCTACAAGTCCTTCTACTGTGCCGCCTGTAAGCACCTCAGAGAAAGTTATTTGCTTAGATAACCACTCCTCATAATCTGAGGCTGTATCAACAACAACTTGCCCCCGCATGTTGTAGTGACCAATACCACAGTATTCAGCACAAAGAATATCAAAGGTCCCAGGGATCGTGGGCGTGAACCAAAAGTACGTAATTTGACCTGGGACTAAATCCATCTTCGCGCGAAATTCAGGGACATAAAAGTCATGGAGTACATCTTTAGATCTCAACAAAACCTTTGTAGGTTGATTAACCAAAAGGTGCACCTGATTCCCAGCTACCAGAATATCGTCCTGACCGGCCGCATCATCAGGGTCAAGTCCGAAACTATTACGGTCATCCATAAGTCTGACACTAGTGCGGCCAAACTTTTTATCCTCGCCAGGTAACCTGTAACTCCAGCGCCACTGCTCTCCAACTGCCTCAAACTCCACTGCATTAGGTGGAACATGTACAAAATCGTTGTAAACCACAAGACCAGGGGCTAACAGACCACATATTGCTAGAGTAGTAATTGAAATTAGCCACCATTCGAGCTTTTTGTTTTCAGGCTTGTACTCCGACCTCCGCCCTGGAACTACCTGATATTTGTAAACGCAGTAGGCCATGAAAAGTACAATGACAACAAAGAAAATACCTGTAATAACCAGAGTGATAGTAATGGTTGTATCAATTGACCCCCAATTGGATGCCAGAGGAGTAGCCTGCCATGGACTGAGGAAATGAAATAACACCGAAAGAATAACAATAGCGACCAAAATAACTGCAAAAGCCATATTGATTTGACCCCTGTTACAAGGACATGTGCCTTATCATGGCACTATGCCAAAAAGGCGAACTAACCGCGTTCGCAGTATCTTCAAGCGAGTAATTGACTCAAAATGAAGGGTGCCTTTAGACACCAAAATATAATTATTTTTTTAAACTCTCTCTTGAGTCTAGCACATAAAACCAATTCTGCTAGAAAGGCTACTATAAAAAATCTAAACACCTTTGCCGAAAATATTGTGACATTAAGGCTAGATGTTCAGTATCATCCAGATTGGAACTTTTGAACTGTAATCTTTGAGCCATGATCAACCATCTTTCAGCCTTTAGTTCGCGCTTTGCGCCAATCATTTCCGAGATCGGCAGCGAACGCCTACCATCTCTACTAGTCAGTATGCTTAAAGGTTTAGTCCCTTTTGATAATGCAGTCATCGTGCATTATCACGGTGGTGAGAAGCCTGTGGTCCACTACAATGATATACCCCCGTTGGAGAGAGAAAGCCAAATCGATGGTTTTGTAAATGGCGCATTTTTACTCGATCCATTTTATCGGGCCGCAATCGACTTGCGCTGCCGTGGACTTCATCGTCTGAGTGATCTCGCACCAGAGGGGTTTAAAAAGACTGAGTATTACCGCAGTTATTTTAAATTTACCGAGATAAAAGATGAAATCGGCTACATAATTCATCTGAGTAACAATCAGTTTATTAACATATCTTTGGGCCGGCTAGGATTAACCCAGCGCTTCAACCGTACTCAACTGGGAATACTTAAAGATATTGAGCCCATTATTGAGAGCATTTGTAATCTTCAGTGGGACAGTAAAGATAAAAACATCTCGGATAAAACCAACGAACTACCAGGTCAATTGGACAGCGCACTCAAATACTTTGGAACGGCATATCTTACTGACCGAGAAACTCAGGTAGTTCAACTTTTTCTTCACGGACATTCAACAAAATCAATCGCTGAACGTTTAGGCATCTCGCCAGAGACAGTCAAACTACATCGAAAAAATAGCTATGCGAAACTCGACGTCTCGTCTCAAGCAGAACTGTTTTATTTATTTATTGATTCCCTCGCAAGCCTCACCAGTTATTCTGGAGGCGACCCTCTCGTTGGTTATCTCTAAGACGTAACAAATTCAGGTCTACCATCGACTAGACTACCCTTTATGGCGCTTCCCACAGGGAAATTTCCTGCCAAAATTGCCTCTGCAAGAGGGTTCTCGATCAAACTCTGCAGTGCGCGCTTCAACGGTCGAGCACCATATACTGGGTCAAACCCTATATCCATCACACTATCTAAGAGCGCATCATCAATAGATAAGCTCAAATCATGATCTGACAACCTTGCCTGTAGCAAGGATAACTGCTTATTTGCGATACCCCTTAACTCCGTTTTGGCAAGAGGATGGAAAACTACACTTTCATCCACTCGGTTTATAAACTCCGGTCTAAAGTTCATCGCAACCACATCCATCACCGCCGATTTCATGACTTCATAATTCTCTTCTCCAGAAAGCATCTGGATAACATCAGATCCCAAATTAGAAGTCATAATAATAACGGTATTTTTGAAATCTACGGTTCGTCCTTGACCATCGGTTAAACGACCATCATCGAGCACTTGTAGCAAAATATTAAAAACATCACTGTGCGCCTTCTCAATCTCATCTAATAACAACACCGAGTAGGGTCGCCGGCGCACAGCTTCTGTAAGATACCCACCCTCTTCGTAGCCAACATACCCAGGAGGTGCACCAATTAACCTTGCGACTGAATGCTTTTCCATGAACTCTGACATATCAACACGAATCATGGCTCCTTCACTGTCGAACAAGAATTCTGCCAATGACTTACAAAGCTCTGTTTTCCCAACCCCAGTAGGACCAAGAAAAAGGAACGAACCATTGGGGCGATTAGGGTCGGCCAATCCTGCTCGAGAACGACGTACTGCATTAGAGACAGCTCTAACCGCTTCCGATTGACCCATTACTCGCTGATGTAACGCGTCTTCCATGCGTATTAGCTTGTCCCGCTCACCCTCAAGCATCTTATTCACAGGAATACCAGTCCACTTGGCAACCACTTCAGCAATTTCATCCTCAGTTACTTTATTGCGCAATAGCTTTTTCTCAACTTCGTCATGAGAGACGGCACTGGCCAGTTGCTTTTCTAACTGAGGAATGACGCTGTACTGAATTTCTGCCATTTTTTCTAGATTGCCAGAGCGGTGGGCAACCTCTAGATCCACTTTGGCCTGCTCAAGCTCACTTTTAATATGAGTCGCCCCTTGCATCGAGGCCTTTTCAGCCGTCCAAATTTGTTCCAGATCAGCATAATCTCTCTCTAAAGAAGCTATATCTTGTTGTATTTTCTTTTTACGCTTTTTCGCAGCAGTATCGTTATCTTTTTTCATCGCCTCTTGTTCAATTTTCAACTGAATCAAGCGACGCTCCAATCGATCCATCTGTTCTGGTTTAGAATCAATCTCCATTCGTATGCGACTTCCCGCCTCATCAACAAGATCAATTGCTTTGTCCGGCAGTTGGCGGTCTGTAATATATCGTTGGGAGAGACGCGCAGCTGATACGATCGCACTGTCGGTAATCTCAACGCCATGATGAACTTCATAACGCTCTTTTAAGCCACGTAAAATAGCGATGGTATCTTCTATGGTAGGTTCTTCAACAAGAACCTTTTGAAACCGACGTTCCAGAGCCGCATCTTTTTCAATGAATTTGCGATACTCATCCAAAGTCGTCGCACCAACACAGTGCAGCTCCCCTCTAGCCAATGCAGGCTTGAGCATATTACCCGCATCCATTGCTCCTTCAGCTTTGCCCGCACCAACCATCGTATGTATTTCATCAATAAATAGAATAATCTGGCCTTCTTGTTTAGCAAGATCCTTAAGTACCGCTTTCATTCGCTCTTCAAAGTCACCTCGAAATTTTGCTCCGGCTAGCAGTGCACCAAGGTCAAGGGTCAATACGCGCTTGTTTTTTAATCCCTCCGGAACTTCACCATTGATGATGCGCTGAGCAAGACCTTCAACAATCGCGGTCTTACCAACCCCAGGCTCGCCAATCAGCACGGGGTTATTTTTTGTACGTCGTTGTAGGACCTGAATCGTTCTGCGAATTTCCTCATCACGCCCAATCACAGGATCAAGCTTTCCCATTTCAGCCCTTTCCGTCAGATCTATAGTATATTTGCTAAGTGCCTCTCGATTTTCCTCAGCATCTGGATCGTTGACAGAATCACCTCCCCGCACAGATGCAATTGCAGCGAGTGCTTTTTTAGGGTCACCAAATTTACTAAGAATTTTACCGGTCTGGCCGGAATCTTCTAAGAGCACTTGCAATAGAGTTTCGCTGGAAATGTACTGATCATTATTTTTCTGAGCCACACGATCAGCTAAATTCATTAAGCGACCGAGCTCTTGTGCAATGTTGACCTCACCTGTGGGGGCTTTAATCTGTGCTAACTTATCTAACTGTTGATTCAATGATTCTTGTAGCCCGTTAACATCAAATCCGGCTCGATTTAAAATTGGCCGAACGCTGCCGCCTTGTTGATTGAGGAGTGCTAGCAACAGATGAAATAGTTCTATGGCGGAGTGATCATTGCCAATGGCAATAGATTGCGCTTCGGCAAATGCCTGCTGCAATTGATTGGTTAGTTTTTCGACTCGCATAACAATTCCTTTTTTAATTTCACCATCACTATATTTAAATAAATGGGGTGAATTTGTACAATTTCAACGTTAGTTTATAAATGAGCGAGCTAAGTTTGATGGTCACTAAACTCCTAGCCAAAAAAATGCCCCACCACATAGTGGCAGGGCATCGAACTCTGACCGATTGAATTTAAGCTTGATTGAGTGCTGTAGTCATCTCTATAACCGCTTTTTTACCATCTCCGTAGACCATTACCGTATGGTCCATTGCAAATAGAGGGTTAGGCAATCCTGCGAATCCAGGGCTTAGTGATCTTTTTATCACCACCACATTTTTAGCTTTGTCTACATTTAGAATAGGCATACCATAAATTGGGCTGCCTTCAGATTCTCGTGCCATTGGGTTAGTAACATCATTAGCTCCAATGACGATCACCACATCAGTATCTTCAAAGGTAGGGTTAATCCGCTCCATCTCAACTAACTTATCGTAGGGGACTTCTGCCTCTGCAAGTAACACATTCATATGTCCCGGCATGCGCCCAGCAACTGGGTGGATACCATATTCAACCTCAACACCTTTGGCTTCCATTGAATCAGCCAGCTCTCGCACTGCATGCTGAGCCTGTGCCATAGCCATACCATAACCTGGCACTATAACCACACGTTGAGCCATCTCAAGCATCAATGCCACCTCATCAGGCTGTGCGCTTGTCACCTTACCGGCGTATATCTCATCGGCATCAATTACTTCACCTCCAGCGGCCATCTTTCCAAATAGCACGTTGGTGAGAGATCGATTCATTGCGACACACATAATCTGGGTTAATATTAAACCTGAGGTTCCCACCAATGATCCTGCAACAATGAGTACCGTGTTACCCAATATAAAGCCAGCCAATGCTGCGGCGATACCGGAGTAGGAATTTAAAAGAGCAATAACCACCGGCATATCTGCGCCACCAATTGGCATAACCAAAAATAGACCCAACAAAAGTGCTAAGCCCACAATGGCAACCATCGCCGCAGTATTACCTGGATTTAATACCAAGCAGACCACGGCAACCGCCGAAGCTACAAGGAAAATACCATTACCGATGGGCCCGCCTGGCAACCCATAACTCTTTTTCATTAGCTCTTGAAGTTTGGCAAAAGCAACAAGACTACCCGTCAATGTCAACGCGCCAATCAGCACGGTCAAGCCTATAGATACCAACGCGATAGTTCCTTCTGGACCGCTACCAAAATTACTACTGGTAGCAACTACGGGCGTTAATATCTCAGAAAAAGACTCTGGTGCAGACCCCAATTTACTGTAGTACTCGGCAAGAGCAATGGTTAGAGAGGCACCCCCACCGAAACCATTAAGAAGAGCAACCATCTGCGGCATCGAGGTCATCTGGATTTTCAGCGCCATAACCGCGCCGATGCCGCTGCCTACTAGCACTCCAGCAATAATAAAATTGTAGTTAACGACATCACCATCTAAAAGCGTAACAATAACCGCTATAAGCATACCTAACGCAGATAACTTATTACCACGCACAGCAGTCTTTGGCTTAGTTAGCCCCTTAATACCAAGAATAAAAAGAACCCCAGCAACTAAATATATAAAACTTACAACAGTAGGATTCATTGTTTATTTCCTTTTAAACATGGCAAGCATGCGATTAGTCACTAAATAACCGCCGACTACGTTAATAGTAGCCAGTGTCACTGCCACAAAGCCAAGCCCATTGACCAAAAGTGGTGCACTATCCGAGCCTGCGGCCAACAGAGCACCAACCAGAGTAATTCCGGACACAGCATTAGTCCCCGACATCAACGGAGTGTGTAACGTAGGTGGCACCTTAGTGATTAACTCAACACCGAGAAATAACGATAAGACGAAGAGAGCCAGCAATAAAATCAAAATTTCCATCATCTAATCCTTTTCACTATCAGCTGTATTGAGTTCCGGCAAATCAAGTAATTTGCGCATATGTCCGTGAGGAATTTCGCCGTGGTGGGCCACTACGGTTCCTGCAACAATTTCATCGTCAAAATCTAATTCCAATTCACCATTATCACTGAGAATAAGTGCCAGTAATGTCTCCATATTCTTCCCATACATCTGGCTAGCATGGTATGGCAAGTCAGAGGGAACGTTCTCTGGCCCAATAATTGTGACGCCATGAGCAACGATCGTTTGACCTTGCTCTGTTAGATCACAATTTCCACCCCGCTCTGCGGCTAAATCAACTATCACTGATCCAGGCTTCATTGCTACCACCATATCCTCAGTGACTAAAATAGGTGACTTAGCACCTGGTATTGCTGCGGTAGTAATAATGATATCTTGCTCAGCAACCACCGCTGTCATTAGTTCTCGTTGTCTCTGCAAGAAGTCCTCGCCCTGAGCTTTAGCATACCCTCCTGCACCCTCAGATTCTCCTGTATCTAAATCAAGCTCTACGGGTTTCGCCCCCACTGACAATATTTGTTCTCGTGCCGCGGGGCGCACATCATAGGCCTCGACGACTGCCCCCAAGCGCTTGGCCGTAGCACAGGCTTGTAATCCAGCCACCCCTACGCCCATTATAAGGACTCTTGCTGGCTGCAAAGTTCCAGCAGCAGTCATCAGTAAAGGAAAAATTCGAGGAGAAGCAGAAGCTCCCATTAGCACAGCTTTATAGCCTGCTAACGTTGCCATTGATGACAGCACATCCATACTCTGGGCACGACTAATACGCGGCACTAATTCAAGAGCTATCGCTGTAGCGCCCTTCTCAGCGACATCGAGAGCTGCTTGAGGTGAAGCCAGAGGATCCATCATGCCGATAATCAACTGACCTTGTCGAATCATGGCCAGATCATCCGCACTATTTTCATTATTTGAACCGAAGCTTTGAACTTGCAGAACAATATCTGCACTGGCAAATATCTCTGCTCGATCTACAGTAACTGTTGCACCGGCAGCCAAATATTCATTATCTGGATAGCCCGCTGCATTGCCGGCATCTGATTGAATTAGTACCTTTACGCTTTTGTCCGTCAAACTCTGGACATTGGCAGGGGACATGGCGACACGTTTCTCACCGGTTTTGATTTCCGAAGGAATCCCGATTATCACTCAATTCTCCTTAATTTTTAGATATGTAAATCTGTGTATTGATAACTATTGTTAATGGTATCAAAAACCAAATCCAGTCTATAGCTTAATAGGCCAATAATCATTATCACAAGATCAATAGCCAACAAATTACGCATAACGAGACAAACATTCTACGTACGCCTCAACATTCTGTCTTGATTCGAAATGCGCAATCAATTGACTGGCTAGGTTATAAAGTATTTTAAATGTATCTGAAAACTCTGTTTCAAGTATTAATCAGCTTGAATTATATAATACAAATTCAAGGGCTTTTGGACATCGTCTTTATGAGCTATAAGTAAAAGTTATACTTACTCACGTACAAAATCTATATTCCACCTGCCCAATACAGCCGCAGAGGATTATCGACTAGCAACTTCCGCTGCAACTCAGCTGTTGGGGCTACAAGTGGAATCATATCAACGAGGTGCCCATCATCTGGCATATGTGATTTCATATTAGGATGCGGCCAGTCCGTGCCCCAAAGCACCCTACTTGGGAAGAGCTCTACTAACCTCGTTGCAAACGGTATGAAATCAACATAATCCGGTGGTCCCCTTAAGCTTAGGCGCTCCGGGCAAGTCACCTTAGTCCAGATATTATTATTTTCACGGAGCAATTTTAAAAACAACTCAAATTCTTCACCATTAATCGGTTTACTACAATCAGGACGGCCCATATGGTCGACCACAACGATAGTATTTAGAGAGGCGAAGAAATCGTAATATTCAGGCAGGTCCGGAGCTTCAAAGTAAATAACAATATGCCAACCCAACTTGGCGATGCGCTTAGCAACCGACTTAAGCTCCTCGGGAGGAACCGGGTTAACGAGACGCTTAACAAAGTTAAAGCGAACTCCACGCACACCGGCACTATGCATATCTGCCAGTTCAGCATCAGAGATATCCGGTGACACTACGGCAACACCACGGGCCTTGCCATCTGAGTGAATCAGGGCATCAATCAGAGCGCTGTTATCGGTGCCATGACAGCTGGCCTGGACGATTACATTTCGCTCAAAACCCAGATAGTCACGCAGTTCAAATAATGTTTCTTTCGGCCCATCACAGGGAGTATATTTTCGCGTTGGCGAATAGGGAAAGTCATCGCCGGGGCCGAAAACATGGCAGTGGGCATCCACGGCGCCCGGGGGCGGTGTAAAGGCCGGCTTGGATGGATTGGAGTGAAAGTCCAACCAATTCGCATCTTTTTGAAACTTAGTCATTGCTTTATCAGCCTCTATTTACCGCGAGCTTTCAGGGATGCATCCAACCGTGGATACAGACGCCGGGCATTTAATTCAAAAACTTTGTGCTTGTCCGCTGCTGGGATATCAAGGGCATCAATATAACGCTTGGTATCATCAAAATACTGGCCCGTTTGCGGATCAATGCCGCGCACCGCACCAACCATTTCTGAACCGAACAGAATATTATCGATATCAATCACCTCAAATAAAAGGTCAATCCCAGGCTGATGATAAACACAGGTGTCAAAGAATACATTTTTCATCACATGCTCAGTAAGTAGTGGTTTTTTAAGCATATCGGCCAGACCGCGATAACGACCCCAGTGATAGGGTACGGCGCCACCGCCATGGGGAATAATAAAGCGCAGATCCGGAAAATCGGCGAACAGATCACCCTGCAAAAACTGCATAAAGGCGGTGGTGTCGGCATTGATATAATGGGCACCAGTTGCATGAAAGTTTGGATTACATGAACCAGAAACATGAATCATCGCTGGTACATCAAGCTCCACCATTTTCTCAAAAAATGGATACCAATGACGGTCCGTGAGTGGTGGCGCGGTCCAGTGACCGCCCGATGGATCCGGATTAAGATTACAACCTACAAAACCCAACTCTGAAACGCACCGTTCCAACTCTGTAATAGAATTTTCAATCGGCACACCTGGAGACTGGGGTAACTGGCACACGCCAATAAACTGCTCAGGAAATAACTCAACCACCCGCGCAATCAAGTTATTACAGGCCGCCGTCCAAGTCTGCGAAACCTGTTCATCACCCACATGATGGGCCATGGTTGAGGCCCGTGGCGAGAATATGGTCATATCCGCCCCACGCTCTCTTAGCAGTTTTAACTGGTTTAGCTCAATGCTTTCGCGTATCTGGTCATCGCTGATAATGGCGCTCTGGGGTTCTGGCAGCGACGGGTCTTGCAACCTTGCCATCTGTGCCGCGCGGTAGTCCTGATGCGGATCAGGTGCGGTTGTATAGTGGCCATGACAATCAATAATCATTATCTTAATCCTTAGTTTATTTGCTCAACCCTTTAGTCGTCCAGGGAGTCCAGATACACCAAACCACTCTCTTCCAATCTGGGTCGCATATTGTAGATATCCAATCCAAGCACACCGCTTGCCAATTGCTCGCGCTTAGCAACTTCTCGAGCTTCACGTTGAAGAGACTCTTCTAAAACTACCTCAGCATCTTTGCGCGATACCACGGCAACGCCATCATCGTCAGCAACGACAATATCACCCGGATTAACGAGCTGACCGGCACAGACAATTGGCACGTTCACGCAACCCAGAGTATTTTTCACTGTGCCTTTGGCGTTAACGGCCCGCGACCAAACTGGGAAATTCATTTCTCTAAGGTCTCTGATATCCCTCACTCCAGCATCAATAATCAGCCCTTGTACACCGCGTGCCTGCGCCGATGTCGCCAATAAATCCCCAAACATGCCATCGGTATTATCTGTAGTACAGGCAACCACCAGCACGTCACCCTCCTGACAAAGCTCGATCGCCACATGCAGCATCCAGTTATCACCGGGCTGCGCCAAAACAGTCACCGCAGACCCTGCAACACGGGCACGAGGGTAGATGGGCCTCATATAAGGCTTTAATAAGCCAATGCGACCCTGAGATTCGTGAACTGTGGCCACACCCATCTCACCCAGGCCTTCAACTATTGTTTGGTCTGCGCGCGCAATATTGCGCACTGCTACGGTTTTCATGTCTAACTCCTTTGTCCAATTTAAAACAGCTGGATTAATCTTTAATCAGAGGTATAAATTTTTCCTGGCACATAAAGTTCGCCGCGACTTAATAGACGAGCAGTTCGCACCACTCCTGCCTTAAACACATGAGGCGGATTTACTTGTTCATCGACTTCAAGATTGATAGATAACTCGCCTGAAGGATGCTCTACTATAAGATTCAGTTTGCTGCCAGTCGGCACTCGAGCAATCCTTTCAGTGACAGTACCTGGAATAATGGCAGCGGTCGCTGCAGAAACAGCACCCAACACACCAATTGCAGAATGGCATCTGTAGGGGATAAAAGTACGTGTATTAAAAATTCCATTTTTAAGCGGCGGGGAAATCATGCACATTTTTGGCACTGCCGCACCATCCACATCACCTAAATTCATTTTTGGACCGATTTGTATACGAATGGATTGGAGTTTTTTCATCAGATCTTCATTTGAATTTAGCTCCTCGGGCGTCTCATACCCAGCTATTCCCATATCATTCGCTCTCAACACCACAACCGGCATGCCGTTATCAATACAGGTAACTTCTACGTCATCAACGACATCGATTCGATTGCCCGTGGGCAACAGGCTACCGCATGCTGAGCCGGCAATATCTAAATAATTGCAAGCTATAGGTGCGGCGCTACCGGGCACCCCATCAATGCGAGTATCACCCGCGTAGTCGACATGACCTCCTGGCGTCTGCACTGAGAGCTCACATTGACTGCCACTGTTGAGCATGTGAATGCGTACTTTTGTGATACCATCTGTACTCTTAATTAAGCCAGACTCAATTGCAAATGGGGCGACGCCTGCCAAAATATTGCCGCAGTTAGGAGTGGTATCCACCCGATTGCCATCAATTACAACTTGAGCAAAAAGATACTCAACATCAGCATCTGAAGAACTAGAAGGCCCCACAATTGCCACCTTGCTGGTCAAAGAGGTGCCGCCGCCCAAGCCATCTATTTGAGTCTGGCCAGAACCCATTGCAGCAATTAGTACTCTATCTCTTAGGACCGGATCAGCAGGCAGATCGTGAACACAAAAATAAAGGCCTTTTGAACTTCCGCCTCTATATTGCATGTAAGGAATAGAACGTTGCATAGTGGCTATGCCCATCCATACTGTAGACGTTGATCGTTAACAAAAGTCACTGGCGTACCCAACTCAATTTCACTTCGTCTCGAAAAGCAAAACGCTCCATGTGCGAACCTACCACGCCCTCCATCTTGGCTAAGGAATCGCTTGTCTCGGCTTCCAGTCTTATTGTTATGACATTGCCTTTTATCCTCAACCAGCAATCACCAAAAGGGAAATCTACATAACCGCCAGTATGATCAAATTTTGTTGGGAGTTTATGCGCGAAATGTCGGCAAAACTTTTTTAAATAAGATATAGCCTTAAGCGTTTCAAAACATGAAGTGGCAATCTGCATACAGAACCCTTTAACAAAATGATTATTCACAATTTATCGATTAAATCGTAACTGCTTAACCACTGGGAAAGCCAACAATAAAGTCTTGAATATATATGAGATTTATTAATAATTAGATTTCTATTATTCTTTAAAAACCATTATGAACTCTTTAAACTCTTTATTTTACATATACTTAAAAAATTGGAAAAATAAAAACTGTATAAATAAACTATATAATTTAGAATTCAATTCCAAATGAAAGGATCTCACCAAAATCATCGAGAATATTATGAAAGTGGAACAGTTAAAGATCCCAAAGTTGAGCTTAAGATACCTAAAGGCTGCTACATGTGTAGCAGAATTACGCAGCGTGACAAAAGCGGGGGAAAAACTAAATCGATCGCAGACGGCAATTTCAAAGGCTATTATCGAACTTGAGCGTCAACTTGATGTACCCCTATTTGATCGTACAACCTCTGGCGTTTCCACAACCGTCTATGGTGAGGCACTGAGTTACCGAGTCTCCATGGCAATGAAAGAATTTCAAACAGCTGGAAAAATCTATGATCACTTTAAAAAACCTAAGAATTACGTGCATAAAAACCCGCTATTTTCAATGGAAATTAGCTACAAAAGGCTGGCGGCCCTAATCGCACTCTATGAAACTTGCGACTATGCCAGCGCAGGGCATCTTCTTGGCATCACAAGTGCGGCGGTGTATAACTCTCTGCGCGAGCTAGAAAACCTTTTAAATCTCCCTCTATTTGGTAAAGACCCCTCAGGAGTTCACCCAACTACTTATTGTAAGATACTAGTGCGTCACACAAAACTGGCGTTTTCGCAAATTCGTCACGCAATTGATGATATCGCCAGTTTAAATGGTATAACTTGTGGGCATGTCACCATCGGCACACTACCTTACTCAAGAACAGTGTTAACGCCTCGTGCAATTAATGAACTTCTGTCAGATCAACCACAGCTGGATATCTCAACTGTTGAGGGTCCCTATAATTCGCTCGTCGCCGGCCTTCGCAATGGGGAAATTGATCTAATCATTGGCGCGATAAGGTTAAATGAACCCTCAGCACACCTCAAAACCGAAGCTTTATTTGATGATAAACTCGCTATTCTCGCGCGAAGCGACCATCCTCTGACTAAGGCAAAAAAATTGGACCATAGATCATTAGGAGCTCTTCAATGCATACTGCCACCTAAAGACACACCCACCCGACAGGTTTTTGATCAATTTTGTGCCCAACATGACTTGAATATTCCCCCTCATAGTATTGAGACAAGCTCTGCGTCTTTAGTTCGAGGACTACTACTGGAAAGCGACCGAGTAGCTCTGCTATCCGAACACCAAATTTACTATGACAAAAAATTTGGCGCTCTCACTGCTCTACCTATAGATATGCCGGGAACTTATCGGCCCATTGGTATAACCATGCTATCGCATATACAACCATCACCCGCGGCGCAGTTATTTTTAGACAGCATTCGACAAGTCGCGAAAAAATTACCTTTAAGCGTCAACTAACCTGAATAAGTTAGGCTCTGGCAAACATAAAGCGTTCCACACGATCTAACGTGCGCATGGTCTCCAAACACTGATTAACACTTGAGTTAGGCTCTCTTCCCTCATTAATCGCCGCAAAAAATTCTCGATCGGCCAGCTCAATACCATCCATTGATACAGCAACCTCAGACAAATCAATCAAATTCTCATGACCATCGAGCAAATCGTCATACCGCGCAATGTAAGTACCCTTGTCACAAATATATCGAAAATAACTACCCAGAGGACCATCGTTATTAAATGATAGGGAAAGGTTACAGACGGCACCTGACTGCGCCTTCATACCAATACACATATCCATCGCAATAGCCATTTTATTATGTGTAGGCCCCTGGAGTGCAAATACCTCCGAGGGTGGTCCGCCTGTTTGGTGTTGGAATAGATCAACTGTGTGACAGGCATGATGCCATAACAGATTATCTGTCCAGCTTCGCGCCTCGCCAACAGCATTAATATTTTTTCGGCGGAAAAAATAAGTTTGCACATCCAACTGCTGTAAATTTAACTCACCCAACTTTAGCTTCTTATGAATCCACTGATGTGAGGGATTAAATCTTCGCACATGATTAACCATGGCAACGGCTCCCGTTTCCTGCTTTACTCTTACCAACTCCTCCGAATCTGCAAGATTATCGGCCATAGGAATTTCAATCAGGACATGCTTGCCTGCTTTCATCACCTGAATCGCCTGAACAGCATGCATTGGTGTGGGCGTTGCCAATATTGCAGCAACGATCCCAGGCTGATCGAGCGCCTCGGCTAAATCTGTTGTCCAAAAACCTATGCCTCGCTTTCTGGCAACCGCTTCGGTCATTTCTGCCACTCCACCGCAAATTACTGAGACATCAACACCCTCAATACGAGCAATGGCATCTAAATGTTTGTTCGCGAATGCTCCTTCGCCAACCATGCAGACTTTCATAAATTATCCATTCAGTGACCTATCAAAGTGGCTCGCGCCTCTGAAATAAGTTTAATTTTTGTTACTACTACTGTATTGAAGGGCGTCTGAATATCCATAACTAAGATGTCGAATTCATCAATATTCATGATATTCTCATGAGGAGTTGTTATTTTAAATGGCATTCTTCTGAGGTTACTGTCGAATAACATTTGGATGCGAAGAGATTTATATGGCCCACTCCTGCAAAGCAATCATCACAGCCGAGGATGGACATAGTTTTTGTGCCTATCTAGCGACACCTGAAAAACCACAGAAAGGCGGAATTATTCTGATCCATGAAATATTTGGCGTAACCCCGCAAATGAAGACTCTAGCTGATAAACTCGCTTTTGTTGGCTATAAAGCCATAGTCCCCTCGTTGTTTGATCGAATCCAACCCAACGCTTGCCTGGACTATAGCGAGACTAATAGAGGGAAAGGACTGGCGGGTGCCTGCAAGCGAGAATATATTTTGTTAGATTTAGAAGCTGTAACTCATACCTTAAACACCTCAATAACATCAGTTATAGGTTACTGCTGGGGTGGAGGGATCGCATATTTTGCTGCCTGCAACCTCCCAATCAACAGTGGCGTATCTTTCTACGGCACACAGCTTTCAAGTTATTTACATCAGCAATCAAAATGTCCTTTCCAATTTCATTTTGGTGGGCAAGACCAAACCATAAGCTCAGAAATAATGGAGCAGGTACGCGTAGCAAACCCCGATAGTGAAGTCCATATTTATCCAAATGCAGGTCATGCCTTTGCGAACCAAGCGAGATCGAGCTTCCATGCTGCCAGTAATTATTTAGCAGAGAGGCGTCTTCTAGAATTCTTGGGCAATCACATCTATCAGGCAAATCAATTAAAAACTTAAATTTCAATATTAACTTTAATCTCCAATCTATAAAGACGGATGACTATGAAATCCCTAAATAAAACAAAGAGAATTGCCTTATTCGGATTAGGTGAGGCAGGATCACTTATTGCAGCAGATTTACAGATAGCTGGTTTTAACATTACTGCTTATGATCCCAAAAGCGTAATAACTCCACTAGGAATTACTAGAGCGAAAACAGCTACACAAGCGGTGACAGATGCTGATGTAGTAATGGCAATTACAGCAGGCTATGATGCTCTCGGAGCCCTTGAGCAGGCGTTAGATGTTATTCCGGTCTCTGCACTCTACGCAGATCTGTCCACCAATTCGCCTAAGGTAAAATTAGAGCTTGCAAAAAAAGCCGCCGCTTATGACATTGATTTTGTGGACGTTGCCCTCATGACTATAGTTCCAGGGCGAGGGTTACGAACCCCAGTCACAGTGTCAGGTACGGGAGCTGAACGCTTCGAAAAACTCTTTAGCCCTCTACAAATGCCAGTAAATCGTCTGACTGGGCCGGCAGGGCAAGCGGCAACGCGAAAACTGTTGCGAAGTGTCATGATGAAGGGCTTGGCGGCGGTAATCATTGAATCAATGCGAGCCGGAGAAGCGGCTAATTGTGGCGAATGGTTGTGGCAAAATCTAACTGATGAAATCACCAGAGCAGACCAAGCTCTCATTACCCGCCTTTTGGTAGGCACAGAGGCTCATGCAGATAGACGACTACATGAAATGGAATGTTCTGCTCAATTACTTCATGATCTTGGTGTAGAACCTACAATGACAGTAGCGATAGCGGACAGTCTTAAATTAGTGAGGACTAATGGCCTGCCGAAAATACCAGCTGAATGATGTGGGCATCTTTTTTGTTCTAAAATACTTAACCAGTTGATCCAAAGCCTGCATCAATTCAGCCAGGGTTTTCCAGAATGATTAGTCCTGCAGCGGTATTGGATGCAGGCACATGATAATGTCGATAGACCTCTTTGGCATCCTTATCCAGCGCGCCCAACATAATCAGCCACATAACCAATTCTGCACCCTCCGAACCTGCCTCGCGCATATATTCCGTGTGCCCTATATTAATCAAACGCTCTTTATTAGCAGTCAGATCATTGAGAAACGCTGTGTCGAAATGTTCGTTAACAAACCCTGCGCGCTCGCCCTGTAGCTGGTGAGACATGCCGCCGGTTCCCCACACAGCAACTTTCAGGTCCTCGTCAAAAGACTCCACCGCAGCGCGGATCGCCTTGCCCAAGGCAAAACATCGGCTGCCTCGAGGCTGGGGATACTGGATAACATTCACAGCAAGGGGAATAACCTTGCACGGCCAGGCCTCTGGTTGACCACACATAATTGATAGCGGCACGGTTAGACCATGATCCACTGGCATCTTATTGGCTATGGTCATATCAAATTCATCCATAATCAAAGACTCACAGATATGCCAGGCCAACTCTGGATGCCCTTCAACAACTGGCACCTGCCTTGGGCCATAGCCTTCATCGGCCGGTTGAAACTCAGCGGCCACCCCCATAGCAAAGGTCGGAATTAACTCGAGTGAAAATGCCGAGGCATGATCATTGTAAACAATAATCACCACATCAGGCTGTTCCCGCTCCATCCATTCTCGCGCTGGCCCATAACCATCAAAAAGTGTCTTCCAATAAGGTAGCTGGGTCTTCTCATGATCAACCGCCGCACCTATCCCTGGGACATGGGACGTGCCTACCCCTGCAAATAAATTAGCCACTATTATTTTTCCTCCGAGGTATATAAGTTACCTTCAGCCGGTCGGCCACCAGTAATCATCATGTCAGTAAATTCTTGTTCTGTTACCCCTGACATTGCACCACCGACATATTGCATACTTCTACGGTCAAAAATAGCCAGCTTAAAGGTGTAATAGATATTGCCACCCAACTGCAGTAGACCCAGCCAATCGCGGGTTAAGACTGCTTGACGTTGCTCTGGCGTCAGTGGAAAGCCGTCCAAATAAGCCACCTCATCCTGTCGAAACTTGTCCCGGTTGTCCGGATTATTCAATGACATACAAAACATATTGAGTTGATAGCCTTGCATGGAGTGATGCGGGTCAAAAACGTAGGTCCCCGGAATATCACTGTACTGTCGATCTTGCTTCATTATTGCAACTCCAATACATAAGTTGTGACGATCAAAAAAAATCTGACAGCCAGAGCCAACGCTCAAGCCATCAATTACATTGAGATAGTAGCTGAATTATCGCTATAGATTAATCCCTATTCGCAACCATCGTCGGGTTAGATAATTCGCTCTTACTCTTCATCTGGATATCGTCCCAATGATAAAAACAAAACTATCGATAAAAGCAGTAAACCCACTGAAATCATGAGTACTGTGTCGTACCCTTGAAACACCTGTGCTGCCATACCAAAAATCGGTGGAGCCATACCTGCTCCAACAGTAAAGAAGGCGATAATCACACCAAAAACAGCAGGATAATGGGCGGGCCCGAAATATTTACCCGTCAAATAAGCCAGTAAATCTAGCTCAGCACCGGCCGCCAGACCGACCATCACCGCAACCACTAAAGCCGACGCCAAGGTCACTTGTGTCATAATCAAGATTAATAATCCAAGCGTCGCGACAAGGAAGAAACAGGCTGCAACCCCAGGCGCCCACAAACGATCGACCAGCGCGCCCACCATCAGTCGACCTAAGATCACTGTCAGCCCCATCACTGCAGCAATTTGCGCAATTGAACTGCGTTGGAAACCTTGCTCGGTCATAATACGCTCAAAGTTTGATAGCCAACCTGCCACAACAATAACCGTCAAGAATAAAACTGCACCTAGAATCCAAAATTGTTTGGTGCGAACTGCCTCGCGGATAGTCAACCCCCAAGATTGCATTTGATTGCTTGTCTCTTGCGTTTGCGCCACCTCGATGGCTTCGGGTTTTTCTTTAAACAAAGCCAGTACGATAGGAAGGGATACACAGAGTGCACCTAAGCCAATGCCGCGATAAGCTGTTCGCCAGCCATGATTAGCAATAAGAAACTCTACAATCGGCGGCAGTAAAAAAGCACCTAATCCAGTACCCGCCATGGTGATACCGATGGCCTTACCACGGTGCTTGGAAAACCAATTATTGAGAACACCGGTCCAAATGATCGGCAATGACCCCGCACCAAGAATAGCCACCAAGGCCCAACTCAGATACCAAAGCATTAACGAACCATTATTTAAAGAGAGCACAATATAGGCGAGCGAGTGGCCAATTAAGCCGATAATACCAACGGTGCGAAGGCCTACCTTTTGTGCAATAAAGCCAATAAGGGGTCCCGTGAGCAGACCAGAGCACATGAGCACAGTGTAACTAAGGAAAAACTGTGGGGCGCTCCAACCAAATTCACTGGTGACTGGGCCAACAAAAAAACCCTGCGTGTAGTTAGTTAATGTGAATATGCCACACATTGTGCCAATCGTTGCCGCCAACAACGACTTCCAACCGTACGTAAACTCGCTCACAATTTACCCCCTCTGTTAGTCAAAAAACGACTTAATCACGCCGCTTTACTGTCAGTATTCATTACTATATTCGATAGCTATCCAGCTGATAATGCGCACTGTATGAGACATATTGTTCGCAAAACGCGTCCTATAGACCACAGTCGGCAGGCTCAGGATGCGACACTGTCCACACTACCTAATTAACTGAACTCCAATGGCTTCAATCTAATACGCATTATTCCGTTGGCTTTTCACCTACCGGCCTCACTGTAAACGGTCCCTCAGGTAAAATAACATTATTATTGGTTACATAGTCATCCCAGTGTTGCAGCATGGTGTTGAATATTTTTGGTCGCTTAGTAGCTAAATCAGACTGCTCCGACGGATCAGTCTGCATATTAAAAAGTTCCCAATCAACTATTTGATTGGGTTTTCCCGAGCTAACTAACTTAAATCCATTGGCAACAATACCCCGCTTCCTCCATACCTCGAAACCAACAGCCTCATGATCATCGCGAACCCTATCAACGGCACCAGTCAAAAGCCCGACAAGACTTTTTCCCGACACGTTTTTTATTTCTGCTCCCGCTAGTTCGGCAAAAGTTGGGAACCAATCGGTGCTATGGGTGACCGCACGACTCAGTTGCCCTTGGGCGATTTTATCGGGCCAATAAACAATGGCTGGCGATCGAATACCGCCCTCATAGGTGGTCCCTTTATAGCGACTGAAAGGGGTATTACTAACATGTGCCCACTCAGATCCGTAGAAAATAAATGACCCTTCACGACCGGTATTTTCAGGCGAATTGTCAAAGTTAGCGGCGAACTTGCCAATCGGCGGAGGTGCACTACTGAGATCCCAATGTTCGGCGCCATTGTCAGAGATAAACACAATAATACTGTTATCTAACTGCCCTATCTCTTCAAGGTAATTAACAATACGCCCAATACTCATATCCATGTAGTCAACCATGGCCGCATAGATTTCCATATTACGGGCATGAAAATTCTGTTCGTCATAACTGAGTTGCTGCCAAGGTTTAACATAGCTAGGTCTCGCCGGTGCCGGTATCGATGACGGAAAAAGGCCAAGCTCTTGTTGTTCGGCAAACCGACGATCACGCACCATGTCATAACCAACATCGTAGGACCCGCGGTACTTGTCAATCACCGCATCGGGCGCCTGCAATGGCCAATGGGGTGCGGTATAAGCCAAATAAGCAAAAAAGGGCTTGGGGTCATCTCGATTGCTGTCAATCTGTTCAATTAATCGATCTGTATAAAAAGTGGTTGAGTAAAAGTCTTTCGGTAATGCGTTTAGCAAACGTCCATCGTCGCGATATAGCAAAGGATGTCGATGTTCATCACCACCCGCCATATCTGAAAAATGACTGCCGCCACCATAGAGCATGGCAAAGGATTTATCGAAACCTCTGCTGCGCGGGGACTGATTGGGGTGCATACCTAAATGCCATTTGCCTGCCATATAAGTGTGATAGCCCGCGGCATTAAGAACCTCAGCAATGGTGTCAACATTCTCGCTAAGATGGCCCTCATAGCCCGGCTGACCCATTTGATTATCGGCAACAGTCTCAGCCATATTGCCAAGTCCGGCAATATGACTATCCATACCACTCATTATCATCGACCGAGTAACAGAGCAGGTTGGGCCGCTGTAAAACTGAGTAAATGACATTCCTTCAGCAGCTAGCATATCCAAAGTGGGCGTGGCTATTTCACTGCCAAAAGGTCCGATATCTGAATAGCCAAGATCATCGGCAACAATCAATAAAACATTTGGTCGGGATTGGGTTTCTTGGCTACCAGTCAACTCATTACTGTGCTCAAGATCGTGACTGCAGCCACTCAACAATAGAACCGCTAACAATATTCTCCACATAATAATATCCGAGTCTTTCAAAATATTTACGATGCCACAGCAGTCAAGTCACATAGCCATCAACAAAATAGCACGTGAGCCAACTCATAATTATCGCATCACAAAACGACGCCACTAGTCATTTAAGTTGCGCTAATTTTATTGCTGTGCTGACGATAATTCTTTGGCTTTTTTACGTAACAATATCGCACTGCTGAGATAATAGTTTCTTGCCGTAGTAGTCAGATTATTTTTAGCAAGCGCGGTTAAAGCATATGCTTTGTGTAGCAGTGCCGATTTGTTTTTAGGGTCGAGTGTTATAAGATAATCACTCAATTGAGCGGCCCACTGATAATCTTTTTGTACAATGGCCACAGCAATTAAATCACCTAACTTGTCCTGCCCACCTGCCATCTTGGCAACACGCTCTGCCTCGTCGCGGTCGCTAAGTGGAAACAGATTGGTGGCATTGCCATCAAACCATCCTAAATAACCACTAAAGATAGCGCGAACTGCCCATTCTGGATTGCCGTAATAAGGACGCAGATAATCCAGCGTTTGATATTTCTCTGGCAGCACCACATAGTCAACTAACTGGTTGGGTGCCATTCCTCTGTTGATTCCCTCAACTGTCTTATCAAACAAAAAGCGAATCGCATCTCGGTAGTTGCTTAGGGTCTCATTGACCTCAGCTTCACCAATAACAGGGCGTGTATGACCGCCAACAACTGCTAGCGGATTTTCTTGCAATATCTGGTCTATGACATTGGCCCAGGATCTGATATCTCTATAGGGCGTGCCGCGAAGTGCGTATAGATTTGGCCATGACTTGTAGAAATTATCCCCCGCAAACACCACTCGTTCGGCTGGAAATGATATGTAGAGGGCGTCCTCGGTTTCTCCCGTCGCCGCAACCAGCTCCAAATCAAGACCCTCTATTGTGAGATTAAAACGATCGACATCAAAGAGGTGAGTCGGCGCAATTTTGTGCTCTGCACCAAAAACTCCGCCCTTGCGTTTTGGCCAAAAAGCTTTGGCGATACCATTATTGATTCGCTGTTTGGGCGATAAAGCGAAACCCGCCTGATTTTTGCCACGGATTTTTTGAATTTTAATTCCCGCCTGCTCGAGGGTATTTTGCTCATGACCAAATCCCTCTCGAGCCCATATCTGTACTTCTGGAGTATCCATAAATGCAGAAGCGCCATGGATATGGTCGGGATGACCATGGGTAAAGATAATCGCCTTGACAGGCTTATCTACAATAGCCTGGAAATCTGCCCGTACCTGCTGACTACTAGCAACCTCTAATCCCGCATCAACGATCACTATACCCTCAGTGCCAACAATCATACTAACTGGGGACACCGCATAGCCTACGGCTGTGTAGACACTTTCAGAAACCTGAATAATCTCTTTATCAAACTCAGCGTTCCTTTTTATTAGAAGTTTGGTCGCTTGCGTATCCTCAGCATAGGCCGTTCCTACCGCAATAAAAGCGAAAAGTAAACCTGGCAATAAGAGCGAAAAATACCGCGCAATATTATTCATCCTGCCAATCCCTACGATAAAAATTAAAAAGATTAGAATACATTGTTTCCCCTAGGTTTGGTAACTTCGGGGAAACAATTAGCATGCGGCCATGATCTAAAAATCAATGCTGATCGAAGCACCAAAAGTACGAGTAGAGGCATTAGTTACGCGACATAACACTGACTGATTAGTATCCTTTTTGCCACTTTTTGGATTTGGCCCCGCCAATATGGCGTTACCGTCATTAATCAATATGTGTCCACAATAGTGTTCATCAGTCAGGTTTCTTCCGTACAATGACAATGCATACTGATCTGCGTTACCAAATCGATAGCTAAGGTTGGCATTGACTAGGGTGTAAGCCTCTTGGGTAAGTTGGTCGACAACATTGGCATTGCCGCTAACTGCGGTCGATTTAACCTGATCACCGGTATGGGAGATATTGGCGGTCAAATTTAGCATATTGCCACTTTGAAGCTGAACATCCTGTGAAGCTAGCAGGTTGAAGGAAACCTCCGGCGCCATAGCTAGTTCAGCGCCCTCAATAAAGCTGCTATCACCGGATTTAGTGACCTCTGTATCAAGCATAGAAACACCTGCCTGTAGGTAGAAGCCACCATCATTTGCGTACCTTACATTGGCATCAAACCCCGTGATCTCAGATTCTGGCGCATTCTCTAAGCGTGGAAGGCCACCAGCAGCGGATACAAACTGCTGTAAGTTTTCGTATGTGTACAAGAACGTCGAAGCATCCAGTTCAATACGGTCATCCCAAAACATACCTTTATACCCTAGCTCCCAAACGTCCAGGGATTCCGGTGCTAACTTTGTATCTTCCAGTGAATTAATCACATTATTTACAGGAAATAGTGCGTAGACAGGTCTGGTATCTAGAGCAGAGCCTTTAAAGCCCTTGGACACGCTAGCATAAATCATTGAGTCCTCTGTTGCTTTCCAGTCTAACTTAACCGTATAACCCACATCATTATTATCGAGAGTTTGCTTTATTTGGCGAGCAATTTCATAGCCATTGGCATCATACTCAGCAGTACCAGGATTTTGTTCAGCAACTAGTGCTGCGACATCATCTGAAAAATACAATGTATGTGTTTCCGCGCCAGCAACGATTGGCGAGGAGGGTCTATAGTTGCCCACGATCTCTTCATCTGAATAACGCAAACCAGCGGTTAAGGTCAGGGTATCACTGATATCGTATTCACTCTGGAAATAAATACCAAAATTCTCCTTGGTATGATCCAGCTCAACACTGGGGATCTTATTGCCAGCGCCAAACTTACCCGCCGAACCACGCAAGCCTGTGTAAGAATCAGCTTCTTCATCAAGGAAGTAAACACCCGCTATCCAGCGATAGGCTTCGTCACCATTGGAAATTAGGCGTATTTCCTGCTGAAAGGTATCGCGGTCATCTTGCTGGAAAGTATGCAAGTTAAGCGTATCACTACCGTCATTATCATTAGCGTTTTTAAAGGTGAGATTATCCATTGAAGTAATGGAGTTTAAAGTAGCCCAGCCCAAATCATAATCAACTTTCAGGTAGAAGCCCTCTGTTGATATATCCTCTAAACCAACATCCTGTGCGCTTAACTTCCAATCGTCAGTGGAGGGATCAGACGCCGCCTCACCAGTTGCACCTCCATTACGACCAAGACAATTCGTATTAGCTTCAAAATCGACGACACCCATAGGTGCATCAGCACAGACACCCCCAGATCCATCTGCTGATCGAGTGCCGACTGCCTTTACTGCTGTACTATTATTTTGACTCTCAAGGGCATGCATATTAAAGGTAACAGCAGCTTGATCACTCGGCTCCCATAACAACGATAGACGAGCGCTCTTAACATCATCATCCCCATACTTTTTGCCATTACTAACCGAAGTAAAAGCGCCATCATCATCGATAGTTTGCATAGCAAAACGGGCGGCTACCTTATCAGATATATCAAAACCCACTGCAAATTCTGTCTCTAAATGACTATTACTTCCCCAGTTTACACTAGCGCTGCCCTGGGTGCCGGCACCAATTTCTGGTTTATTGCTAATGTAATTAACCGCACCACCCGTCGTATTCAATCCAAAAAGCGTATTCTGTGGACCTTTAAGCACCTCTACGCGTTCCATATCATAAAGTGCTGCCCTAGCGTGATAACCACTAGTCAAAGTGATACCATCAAAATACTGGCCCACCGCCGATGACGCTGTTAAATGAACATCATTAGTTCCTACACCCCGCAGAAAGTAGCTCCTATTTGAACCCTGCTGAGCTCCTGCCGAAAATCCTGGGGTCACATCAACTAACTTACTCGCATCAGTGACACCCAGCGTTTTCATTTGATCAGCGGTAAAAGCACTCACTGCAACAGGAACGTCCTGAAGAGACTCAGAACGTTTTTGAGCAGTAACAATTACCTCTTCAAGTTGACCATAAACAAAAGTGTGACCGGTTAATACGAAAAGGCCAAGCATCGAACGTAGTATGGATTTTTGAAAATTGTTTGTATAGAAATTCATAAACGCGTACCCCTATTTATATTAATTACTTGAGCTGAGCGAAATTAATTCCTACCTGCGATGCGCTATCGAAAAAAACGCAATAATATAAATCAGCTACAAGAGTATACTCGCCTTTTAATTTGCCTAATTTGACGAGAATGTTAATATATAATGACTCGATAAAGAATATAATATGTCAAAAATTAATCTTAGTGTTCGTAAAATGAGTCCAATCGATAGGTGCACGAATGAACGAGCTTGAATGTATTAGGGCTTTCGTGAAAGTAGTTGAAGTAGGCAGTTTTGCCGAAACTGCTCGACAAACAAATACGGCAAAATCAGTCATCACCAAACGTGTTAACCAGCTAGAAGATCATCTGGAATTGCAACTGCTCAGACGCTCTACTCGCAAGCTGACAATCACCGAAGGTGGTACCGATTTTTATGAACGAGCAGTTCGCGTGCTATCCGAACTTGATCATGCTAAGACATCGGTTAGCGGTGTAGAATGGGGCTTAACCGGTACATTCCGAGTCAGTTGTATATCATCATTTATCCATAGCTATATCGCCCATGATCTGTGCGAGTTTCAAAATGAACACCCTGAACTCACGGTGGAACTAGAGCAACATGATCGGTTCTGTGACCCAGTTCAGGAGGGCTTCGATGTGTGTCTGCAGACGGGCCAAAACACCAGCGGTATTCTAGAGGCATCAAAAATTTTTCCCGTGCGTCGACTGATTGCAGCCACACCCGAATATATCGAGCAATATGGTATGCCTCTAGTACCGCAAGATCTTCCTCAGCACAAATTTTGTCACAACACTTTTATTGAGCCCGACTGCTGTATCAATCTGTCCCATCCCAAAGGCATAAAACCGATACCAATTCAGCCAATTATTCAAACCAATACCATATGGATGTTACGCGCTGCCATAATGAGCAATCAGTATATGGCGGTGATGCCGGCATTCTTTATTGAACAAGAAATAATCGATGGCAAACTTGTCGCCGTACTTCCCGAGGTACAGCTTAAGAGCATTATGATCTCAGCGTTCTATCGCCGATCATCTTTTGTGCCGATGAAGGTGCGAATATTTATCGACTTCTTACGCAGAAAATATGGTGAAAAACCGCCATGGGAAAATAGATTATTAACTGCACGCCCAGAACTATCCATAGCTCTAGGGCCTGACAGAAAATAATACAGCTACATAGGTTAGGCTAAATATTTGAATGAGAGTGCGATGCTCAAACGCTACAATTGGTGACTATGATGATCCGCGCGGTGCACGATCACTGTGTTGCGCTAAAAAATCAACGTAAGCCAATATATCGTCCGGCACCACGCGGGCAAAGGCAGTTGAAGCAATCCATGCAGCCTGCAACTTTGTCTCTTTGTTGATTAGAAATGTTGCCGGCTCACAAAACAATGGCATTTCAATGGTTTTCTCTTGCTTGGAAATAAATACGCCCATCGCTCTTGCGCTGGCAATCGACACATCAAAACCAATGTTCAACTTATGCAATGCATAATCATTTGCCATGCTACGAGCACGGGTTTCGGTATCGGCACTGACCGCCACTACATCCACGCCGCGTGAGGCAAACTCATCATGTAAGCGCTCCAAAGCTTGTAATTGCTTTTTACACTGACCGCACCACATACCGCGGTATATGGTGAGTAGCGACATGGTTCCTACGGGCTGATCTTGACTTTGCCACATAGCTCCGTTCAGTAGCTGTACGGCAAACTCAGGTAATAACTCTCCAGTTCTATTGGTCACTATGCACGACTCCCTTGAATTAACTTATCACCAAATAATCCCGACAAATAATGACATATCCCTGATGCTAATAATTATGCTTGGATAGTGACCCATTTTAAATCGGTAAACGCATCCAAATCAGCCTCGGTACCTTCACGTCCAAAACCACTATCACCAACACCACCAAATGGCACATGCGCCTCATCGGTAATTGATGGACTATTAATATGCACCATACCGGCTTCTATTCTTTTGGCAAACCTCATGGCCAAATGAATATTGGCGGTATATATCGCCGAGCTTAGTCCATAATTGGTGTTATTTGCCTCCGCGACTACCTCATCAAAATCGCTGAATCGGTATACAGAGACAACCGGGCCAAAGGTCTCTTCACGAAACACATCCATATCCGCGGTTACATCTAATAACACCGTGGGGGCACAGCGATTACCATCCCAGTTACCACCCGTTGCAACCGTTGCACCTTTGTTACGAGCATCCTCAATATGCCGCTTGATTCGTTCACGCTGGCGTTCACTAATAATCGGGCCAATAATGGTAGCTGGATCACGCAGATCGCCCATACCTAATTTTCCAGCGATAGCCACATACATTTTTACAAATTGGTCATAGATTTTGTCATGCACATAAACACGACTCGAACCAATACAGGCCTGCCCCTGATGCATAAAAATGCCACGTATCGCACCTGGCACTGCCTCCTTTAAATCAGCATCATCCATAATAACGAGAGGGTTTTTACCACCTAATTCCAGGGTGACATGCTTATTATTCTCGGCACAGAGCTTTTGAATATGCTTACCCACCACGGTTGATCCAGTAAAGGTTACCGACTTAACTAATGGATGACCAGTCAATGCATCACCAATATCATAACCATTGCCAGCCACCACATTAAGGGCACCTGCAGGGAAACCTGCCTCGCTCATCAATTGGGCAAACTTAAGAGAAAGAATTGGATGTTCTTCCGATGGCAGCAACACCACAGTGCTTCCTGTGGCCAGTGCATTGGCGCACAGACGGCTGGCCTTAATCAAAGGCACATTAAATGGCGTAATCACCGCTACCACACCACGCGCCTCTCGCCACGTCATACTGATACGTCCAGGATAATCAGAGGGCAGTGTTTTACCACTTAGATTGCGCACCATGCCCACCGATGCTCGAATAAATGAAATCGCTTTATTGGTTTCAAATTCAGCTTTCTTAAGCGTCGAGCCACCTTCGCTGTGAAGTATTTCTATAAATTCTTCTTTCTGCTTTTCGAGAAGTTCCGCCGCTTTACACAACCAGGCTTCCCGATCATTGGTCGATGACTGGCTATAACTTGAAAATGCTGCATGGGCAGACTTAACCGCATTGTCTATATCTTCAATGGTTCCTCGCACGACCGTACCATAGAGACTATCATCCAGTGGATTAAGTGTTTCCAACACAGCGTCACCAGACGAATGAACCTCTTGGCCATCTATCCAATGACCCATAGCTTGATTATTATCTGTTGTCATTTAATCAGGTTTCCTCACCTATCATTTAGAGGTTTACTTTGCCGCCGTCGACATTCAATGTTTGACCGGTAACAAAATCACTGTCAGCTGTAATCAGATACATCAAGGTACCCAGCAGGTCTTCAGGCAACATCTCACGCTTAATCGAACGAGACTGCACTGTTGGCGCACGCGCCGGATCGAAGCCTGCATTGCCCAGCAATGCCTCACTCTCAGTCAGCCCCGGTGCAATAGCATTAACCTGAATATTCTTGTCACCCAGCTCACGACCATAACAACGCGTCAATGCAATAACGGCACCTTTAGAGGCTGTGTAATGAGATAGGCCGGGAGGGCCATAATAAAATGTACCCGAGGCTATATTGACTATCTTGCCGCCACCGACACGTAACATGGTGGGAACGACCGCTCTGGTCGCCTGATGCACGCCTCTGGCATTTACCGTCATGACTTTGTCAAATTCATCATTGTTTATCTGCATAAATGGCTTGGGTTGCAGCGCTGCAAATATCGACGCGTTATTCACCAGAATATCGAGACTGCCAAATGCCTTCTCAGTTGTTTCAACCATGGCGGCAAGGTTCTCATCTGAGGTAACATCGACACTCATACCTAACGCTGACCCACCCGCAGTAATAATTGACTCAACAGTAGCCTTGGTATCAAGAACATCGGTGACTACAACATCGGCCCCTTCTTGTGCCATACGTTTTGCCATCACCGCGCCAATACCTCGGCCTGCACCAGTTATAACCACTGTCTTTCCATCTAATCGACCCATTTTCCTATCCTTCTTTAAATTTCTATTTCAATTATTTCAGCAACTTCAGGCCAACTTTTACTACCGAAGACCAACAAATCATTAGTCAAATCCTGTGGACACCAATCTAGAATTGCCGGTTTAAAACTGGGTATTTGTTGAATACGCTGCCACCAATCGGCAAGGTAGGGTAAGCGACCTTCCCACCAACCCGACATACCCAACATGGCGACACGATTGACATAAGGCGTCAGTGCCACATCGGCTAGGCCAAACTCATCGCTGCATAACCATCGTGTCTGCTGTAGATCGCTATCCATTTTTTTCAGATATTGATCATAGAGCCTAACTTTGTCTTTAGCCCCTGGGGCATCAAAACCATACTTGACCACCTGTTTTTTAAATCCCGCCCAATCTACTGTGACCGAATGATCTGGAGTAGAAGCGAGGAATTCTTCCAATTCTTTTTCACTCAAGTTTTTTCTAACAATATGACGATGTGCACTGGCAAATGTCAGCGTGCCGCAGGCGGGATGTAGATGCTCATCGAGAATTTTGGTCCAGTAGCGGGTTTTCACATATTCGAATGGATCACTAGGTGTGATTGGTTTTTGTGGAAAAGCTAAATCGAGATATTCCATAATCACAGTAGACTCATTAAGAATCTTGCCGTCATGAATCAAGCTCGGCACCACTGCTTTTGGGTTGATTTTGATATAGTCCGGCTCAAACTGCTCACCCTTTAATATATCAACATAATGCGCTTCAAAATCTAGCCCTTTAAGAATCATTGCCCAGCGAACTTTAGCTGCACAAACAGATGATCCATGATGGTAGAGGTCTAACATAATTTATTCCCTAGTAGACGTTTCAATATTTTCGACTCTGGTCAAGGTGTGATAACTGCTTTATCACGACGAGTTTATTATCGAAAAAATAAACCCGTCATGATGAAGCGCCTCTTCCCAGGCTTTAAAATCTCATGCCAAGCTTTAATGTGATTTGACGGGGAGCTGCCATGGCAGAGATACTGTTTGGTCCAGAGGGCGCTGTCCAAGCATTAATTTTTTCATTACCTAGATTACGCCCTATCAAAGAGACTGTGGTTCTCTCGTCTGGCGATATCAACCGCACGCTCGCACCTAATAGGTTGTATGCCTTAGTGAAGGCAAAATCATAAAGCCCCACATCTGTGTAATGATCATCGGTGTATGACAAATCAAGTCGTGCACTTAGATCCCAGCCATTTACTGCGCCAGATGAGAAATACTCAGCGTATCCAGACGCTTTGTTTGAAGGGGCATATTGAAGAGTCGCGCCACTCATATCACAAACGCCACTGCTATTTATATATTGTGAAGCGCAGTCTCCTGAGCCAACATACTCATCGTAGGTTGCATCGGTATAAGCATAATTGGCACCCAGGGTCCAATTTTCGCTAACGGCCCAACTAGACTCAACTTCAACACCCTTACTGGTTACATCAGCGGCATTACCCACTTTAAACGCTGGCTCTGATGCACTGGGTATTTGAGTCGATAGCTGTAATCCTTCAACACTCATGTGATAGAAAGTTACGTTTAACGACAAAGCATCCTGCATAAACAACCCTTTCATACCCAATTCAATACCGTCGATAAGCTCGGCGTCATATTGAATAGAACCATCTTGAGACTCAACGCGATCACTGAAGCCTCCCGTCTTGTGGCCTACCGAATAGGTAGCAAACACGTTAACATCTTCGTTAACATCAACTTGCAATGTTGCTGACGGTGTAAATTTACTTTCGTCTCGACTCTCAACTCTTAGCGGTATTGATTGCATTAGTGTGGGAGCGCTAGTTCCATAGGGTGTCATATACTCTTCAAAACTAAAGTCTTTAGTCTCGGTCGACCAGCGACCTCCTAATATTCCTGTAATCCTATCGTTTAAATACCAGCGCCCTTGAGCAAACACCGCGAAGGTGGAAGTGCTCTGAGTCCAGGGCTCATGCTTACTTATATAGGGCCCCATTGGCTCAAAGTTAATATCGGAGTCCTGTTCGCGAGCTAAATCACTGTCCTCGTAGTAGAGTCCTGCAATGTAATCAAAAGTATCACTTTCGTCAGAGGTAAAGCGTAATTCTGAGCTAAAGCTTTCATACGTCTCTGCACGCTGGGCACGAAATACGTTTGCCAACCCACCATCTAATCCGTGGAATCGATGCAAATAATCATAATCCTGATAGGCTGCAATAAACTTAATGCCTCCACCTTCGATTTCATGATCTACATCTACTACAAAACTCGTTGTTTCCATATCACGGCTCGGACAAAATGCTCCGATTGAAATAGATCCTGTTGCTTCCATGGCATTAGCATCTGAACAGTCCGACCAGATTTTCCAATCGAGGTCCGGCGAAAACTCACTTGCAGTTACGACGCCAGCGTTCGCAGCAAAACCCTGCCAAGCCTGCAGTGGCGGGCCACCAGTTTCTGACATCTCACCTGTATCTGTACCATTTTCGGTGTAATCCATGTATTGCATCTTTAAACCTATAGCGGTGGCATCACTGACATCTATAAGCAACTTCCCTTGAATACCTAAGTCTTCTCGTTGGGCGCCATCAGGCCCCTCCGCCTGATTTTCGTAAAAGCCATCTCTATCCTTGTATAAAACAGCTAATCGTCCTAAAACGTTGTTCGATACACTACCTGATATAAAGCCATTCACTTCGCTGATACCGCCAGTTGTGGCAAACTGGCTATACGATAAATTAACACCAACTTCAAACGTTTCAGTCGGGTCATTTGTATGAATAATCAAAGCTCCTGCAGCAGTATTTTTACCAAACAACGTTCCTTGCGGGCCTCTCAAGACCTCCACTGACGCCACGTCGATAAAAGGATGTAAATTAATTGCTGCACGACTTATATAAACATCGTCAACAAAGCGACCAACAGACTGTTCAGTAGAATGTGTTAAACCGCCGCCCAAACCACGGACATAAAGATTAGGAATAACCGCAGCACTGTTAATCTCAAAGTTTGGTACCACAATGGAAAGATCTTCCATATCAGTTATACCGATTTTTTCCATCATATCCGAACTCACCGCCGAAACTGATACTGGAACGTCTTGAATCGTCTCGGCACGTTTGGTTGCAGTCACAATGACCTCTTCCAAAGCTGCATTAGCTTGAGATACTCCTAATAGCATAGCCGGAACCGCTGCTAAGCAGATCTTATTCTTGATTCTCATGTTTAACCCCTATTTTAATATTTTGTAGTTTTGTTTAATCTATTTATGTGTCTTTCAGACTAAATACGAAGACAGGCCAGCACAACACAATCACTATATTAGAATGCGATTAAAACGATAATACGCACATCACTGTACTGATTGTTCGTAAAACGCGGTCTATTAATCGAGGCTCAGAAAACACCCGATAATTAAATCTATTAATTGCATGTCACTAATTTAGGAAGGCAGAAGTGCGTATAAACCATCAACTATATTGGCCTCTATAGGTAGTTGTCCAAAGTGTGGGAGATAAAATAGATAGGCTGGCAATAACATTAGTAATTGGTTCGATCGAAAGATCTTGAGTATTAATGTCTCAATCGGTGCAGCCACAGTACCAAGCTAAATCTCGTGATAATTCTATTGATCGTATATCGCGTTCAATATGTACACTGAGTAGATGATTATCATTTAAGGGCCTTTTAATTACTATGAAGAAAGGATGAAACCCACGAGTTTCCTCATCACTACTAATCTACTTATGGAGCGTATCTATGGGCGTCGTTACACCCACCAATAAAGAAGTTTTAGATCTCAAAGGACTTCATCTTTTTCATGCTGGTGTCTCTAATTGCTCCATGCGTGTGCGCTTAACATTAGAGGAGAAAAAACTCCCCTGGGTCAGTCACCATATCGATCTATTTAAAAGAGAAAATCTCACGCCCGACTATTTTGGTATTAACCCTAAAGGTCTGGTACCGGTATTGGTGGAGGATGGCGTGGTTATCACCGAGTCGGACGATATTATCGACCATCTCGATCGAAAATTTCCGGTACCGACTCTCAGACCTTCATCAGACAAAGGTCTAGAGGAAATGTATACATGGATGAAACTAGCGGTAAACAATCATATTGGCGCAGTGAAAACCTATATTTACTTTCATCAGGTACAGGGTAAGATGACGCAATCTGAAGATCAGAAACAAGCCTACAGAAATTTACAGACGGATACGGAACTTCTCGATTTCCATAGTAAAAGCAGCAGCGAAACAGGCTTTACTCAGCAAGATGTAGACAAAGCTACCAGTACTCTTAATGACTGTTTTGCCAAAGCGGAAAAAATACTAACGCATGCCGATTGGTTGGTCGACAACAAATTTTCCCTCGCTGATATTACGTGGATGCCAGTGCATTTTACTCTGGTTCGTGCGAACTTCTCCTTCGGCCAATACCCCGCCATTGAGGACTGGTCTAAACGAATTAGCGAGCGTGACAGTTTCAAAACTGGTGTTTTGGAGTGGTGGCCAGGCTTTGGCGGTTGAGTGCTTTCACACTTGAAAAAAACAAATATATTACATCAATTTGTCATTGCTGGTACCGAGCGCACCATAGTTATTAGGAGCCTGAAAACTAGCATTTTTGTGGGAACGATTCTTGCTTTGATTAATCACGGTGACAAATTAATGGGCGGTATTCCCGATACAGGGGTCATTATAAAAATCATCACCTCCTATGCTGTCCCTTACACAGTTTCTACCTGGGCATCAGTTATGGCCGCGAAATCAAAGAGCCTGACTTATAAAAAGCAGGCAGAAATATAACCTTATATCCAAATAACTAATTAAACCCTGCTATTTAATCCACTTTAAAATGAGTTCACAACATAAATGAAAGATCAATTTGATTATGACCTGTTTGTTATTGGCGCAGGCTCTGGAGGAGTTCGAGCCGCCCGTATGGCTGCGTCCAAGGGTAAAAGGGTGGCCGTCGCAGAAGAACGTTATCTGGGTGGCACTTGCGTAAATGTTGGGTGTGTACCTAAGAAACTATTTGTGTATGCCTCTCAGTTTCCCGACCATTTTCAGAGTAGTAGGGGCTTTGGCTGGAGCCACGCGGCGCAGGCGACGTTTGATTGGGCAGCCCTGAGAGATAATAAAACAACCGAAATTGAGCGGCTAAATGGTATTTACCAGTCCCTGATTGATAGCAGTGGCGCAGATCTTTTCGATGGACGTGCAACGGTGCTGGGCCCTAATTCAGTCGCCGTAAATGGGATCACCTATAGTGCAAAGATAATTCTTATCGCCACAGGTGGTTGGCCGTTTATTCCTGAGTTTCCGGGTAGTGAGTATGCGATTAGCTCCAATGAAATGTTCTTTCTCGATGAGTTACCTGCAACTGCAGTAGTTGTTGGTGGTGGCTACATTGCCGTTGAGTTTGCTGGCATTTTGAATGGCTTAGGTGTTGATACTCATCTCGTTTATCGTGGTGCTAACTTACTCAAATCTTTTGATAGAGAGATGAGTGAAAAAATTACTGCTGGTATGCAAGAGAAGGGCGTCAAAATACATCTAAATACTCAGATCACAAGCCTAGAGAAGGAGGCTGGTGTATTTAAAGTTAATATGGATCGTGGTGAGGCAATAAAATCTGGCTTAGTGCTTTATGCGACGGGACGCATCGCTAACACATCAGACCTTGGTTTAGAAAATACTAAGATTGAATTGCGTAAGGACGGCTCTATACCCGTCAATGAGCAATTCTGTACTGCAGAGCCCTCTGTTTATGCCCTAGGTGATGTTATTGATCGGGTGCAATTAACACCCGTCGCCATCCAGGAGGCCATGGTGCTAGTAGATCATTTATATGGCCGCGGTGAAGCTAAGATCGATTATGACAACATACCGACAGCCGTCTTTTGTCAGCCAGAGTTTAGTACCGTTGGTCTGAGCGAAGAGGCGGCGAATAAAACCTATGCTGATATTTCCGTTTACACCTCGGATTTCAAGCCGATGCTGCAGACCTTGGGGGGCGGTAATGATCGAATCTCAATGAAATTAATTGTTGATAAGGCTAGCGATAAGGTTGTTGGGTGTCACATGGTTGGTGAGCATGCTGCAGAGATTATTCAAGGAATAGGCATTGCCATTAAAGCTGGAGCAACCAAGGCTGATTTTGACGCTACTGTGGGAATACACCCGTCTGCGGCAGAAGAATTCGTCACTATGCGTGAACCCTCTCGCTAGAACTGGCTTTTGGCACGCTCAAGGAGACATAGGCTCAAAAACTTAAGATCAGATAAGCTCCGTGCGGCGTCTGATTTGTCTTGATGGACAATCACCAAGAGCAGGGCATGGCTGACCTCTAACCATTCTCGGCCCAATCGATCTAACTCGGAGAGATCGTCGGATATCTCAAGGCGTTTAAACATACGCGCCATGGCGGCTATGATGGTCTCATCATGATGGGAATCAAGCTCCTTAAGCTCCGGCACCCCAAACATTGCCTGAACCAAGGGCAATAGACCCTCCTGATTTTGATAGGTGAGAAGCATTCTATCGGTACTCATCTCAACAAATTTTTTCAGACTAAGGGTTTCTATTGGATAGTCCTCCAACTTTCGTAGGCCCACATCCATTTCTCCTAACCAGCGCTCTGCCAATGCATAGAGAATCGCATACTTGTTTGGGAAATAGTGATAAAGGGTCCCCACAGACATGCCGACGGTCTTAGCCACTAAGATGGTGGTTAAGTCATCTTGACCCACTTCCTCGAGTAATTGAGCAGTAATGGTTAAAATCTGTTCGCGACGTTCCTGGGCCCGCTTTTGCACGGGTGTTGATCTAGGGGTGAGTTTACGAATAGCAGCCATAGTAGATCTCCTTAAAACCTATCACGGAGCGAGTAATAAAGCATAGCCGATACCATTCCTGGCCAGCGTAAGAGTGTTCCACCAGGGAATCGGCGAGTAGAAAGATTGGACATAACATCAAAGCGCTCTAATTTCCCACTAATAGCCTCTGCAACGAGCTTTCCAGCGAATGTTGCGGTGGGTACGCCATGGCCTGAATAGCCCTGTAAGTGCCAAATGTTGTCTTGAACACGACCGAAATGGGGCAGCCGGTTCATGGTGATGGCTAGAGTGCCGCCCCAACCATAGTCAATTTTTGTATCAGCAAGTTGAGGATAGATTTGACGCATATACTTCCCTACAAATCCTTTGATGTCTCTAGGGAATTTACGACGATAATTTTCTCCACCTCCGAATATCAAACGATTATCACCCGATAGCTTCCAATAATTAATAACAAAGCGACTGTCGGCCATGGAGGTATCCTTTGGAATGATCGAGCGAGCCATATCATCAGTCAAAGGTTCTGTAGCAAGCACGAAGTTATTGATGGGCATAATGTACCCATTAATCTTCGGCTCGAGCTTCTCAATGTATCCATTGCAGGCAAGTATTATTTCAGATGCGGTTACCTGCCCGGTGGTTGTGCTGATCACGAGAGGAGAGCCCCCATAAGAGGTAACCCTTGAATGCTCATATATTGTTACCCCGGCCTTTATAGCAGCGTCCGCTAGGCCAAGGGCGTAATTGAGTGGGTGCAAGTGACATGATGTCTTATCCCATACCGCTCCGTAGAATCCATCGCTGCCTACGGCCTCGTGCAGTCGCTCCTCAGGTATATATTCCAAATCGTGAAAGTTATATCTGTCGGCCAAAAAGTCGATTTCTTCCTTCATACCTGCACATAGCCTGCGTTTGTGGGCCAAATGCATGTCGCCATGTTTTAAGTCGCAATCAATATTGTGAGTGGAGATTAGGTTTTTCACTGTGTCTACAGCTTCCAACCCCATATTCCATAGCAGGCTCGCGGTTTGGTGGCCGTATTCAACCTCTAATTCCGCCTGATCAGCTCTTTGCCCTATACCGACGTGTCCACCGTTTCTGCCCGATGCTCCAAATGCAACTGTCTCAGCTTCCAAGATAATGACTTTGTAGCCTTTTTGGGCAAGGTGCAGGGCAGAGGAGAGCCCGGTGTAACCCGCACCGATTACACAGATATCTGCAGTCTCATGGTCTGCCAGTGATGGGAACTGGCGACGATTATTCTGTGTGGCTGTGTAGTACGACTCCATAAAGCTTATTCTCAACGGTAGCTAAAATTGACATTATGATGTTTTTGAATAATAATTCAACTTTAATTGAATGATCATTCAACTTTTTGATAAGTAAAGGTATGCCATGGCTCCCCAGGAAAACATAGAAAGCTGGTTAGAAGAGAACAAGATTACAGAGGTCGAATGCTTAGTCCCGGACATGACGGGGAATGCTCGTGGAAAATTCATTCCAGCCAAAAAGTTTCTTAAAGAAGATAGCCGCTTGCCAGAGGGAATATTAGCTCAAACTGTCACGGGAGAATATTCGGATGACTTTTGGGAGCTGCTAGATACTATTGATGGTGACATGCTCCTTGAGCCAGTTTTAGAGACGAAGCGCTTGGTCCCTTGGGCTAATGAGAGTACAGGTCAAATCATTCATGACTGCTTTACTAAAGATGGAGAACCACATCCATTTTCAAGCCGAAACGTGTTGAAACGTGTGCTTGCTCTGTACGAAAAAGACGGTTTAAGTCCAGTTGTTGCTCCGGAGATGGAGTTTTACCTGGTAGAGAAGAACCCTAACCCTGGCCTGGCACTTAAACCGCCTATTGGACGTTCAGGTCGGCCTGAGACTGCTCGCCAGTCATACAGCATTGATGCTGCAAATGAGTTTGAGTCGTTCGTCGAAAGAATGTACGGCTATTGCGATGCTATGAACCTAGACATAGACACACTGATTCATGAGTCAGGCGCTGCACAACTTGAGGTTAATTTTATTCATGGAGATCCCCTTAGTCTTGCTGATCAGGTATTTACTTTTAAACGCACAGTGCGCGAAGCAGCTTTAAAAGAGGGCATGTATGCAACTTTTATGGCTAAACCCATGGCTGAGGAGCCTGGTTCAGCTACACACATACATCAAAGCATTCTTAATACGGAGACTGGCGCTAACATTTTTACCAATGATAAGGGCGAATATAGTGAAGCTTTTTATCACTATATTGGCGGACTTCAGAAATATACTCCCTATGTGATGAGTCTTTATGCGCCTAACGTGAACTCTTACAGACGCTTTACGCGAGAGGTTTCAGCGCCAATCAACTTGCATTGGGGCTATGATAATCGTACTACGGGGTTGCGAGTGCCAGACGCGGCACCCAAAAATTACAGAATTGAAAATCGGTTCCCCGGTGCAGATGTCAATCCTTATTTAGCGATTGCCGCGACATTGCTATGTGGCTACCTTGGCATGAAAAATAAGATACAGCCATCAGAAGCCTACGAAGGTAATGCGTATGAGGAAGATGTTGATGTGCCTAGGACTCTTGAGGAGGCCTTGCGCGGGCTGCAGGATGATCAAGATATTATTGATATTTTCGGGGAGAAATTTATTCAGCTCTACACATCGATTAAACTGGTGGAGTTTGAAGAGTTTAACCGTGTTATATCCTCATGGGAGAGAGAGCACCTGCTTCTTAATGTCTAAGCTCGAGTGGGTTTATCGACGCTGAAGTAGGGGGCTCGACACTGGTGGTCCTAGACAAAAGATAGATCTCAAAATATTTAATTTACTTTAACTATATATTTTAAACTATTGATTTATATTACTAAACTTCTCTTTCTTTTCCTGTTCGTGCTCGTTCTTTCATATCCGACTGAATATATACTTGATCGGTTGTTCCCATACTTGCATGACCCAAATCATCAGCCATATGCTTAAGAGGGCGAGTTGCTATATCTTGGGATGCTCCCGTATGTCGTAACCAGTGGGTTGTGGCTTCCCGAAGAGCAAGTGCCTCATCAATAAATCCTTCAGAACGCATCTTTTCATAGGCTAAATCAAAAGCCTGCTGAACTATCCGTCTTAATTGCCGCGATGTCATGCCTCCAACGCCACGATTTTTGGCCACTAGAGTGGCGTTTAGACCAAAACTAGGACTAAGAGACTGCCGGTAACTCTCGTAGCGCCTTATGTAGGGGCCGAGGGAGTTAGGTACTGAAATATCGCGTATTTTATTGCCCTTACCGAGTACCTTTAGCCAATTATTGCCATCGCTGTCTTGCCAAAAATGCTTCCAAACCGGCTGCCAGTTAGACCGGTCAGAGAGCTCAGATACCCGTAGATAAAGGGTTTTAAGCATAGCTATGATAAACAGAGTTCGTTCGTGGTCAGAATCCTTGTCAGCAGCTGAATTCGCGCAATCTAATACATAATCCCACTGCAAGTCTGAGAGCCGCTTGATGCTTTTAGATGTAGCACCCTTGATTAAAAACGGTGATTGCTTCCTGATTGCGGGAATTGGATTACCAAATGCATAGCCTTCGTCGGTTAGATAATCATAAAAGCACGACAAGGCCGAATAACAAATCTTCATAGCTTCATGGGATAGCGAGTGGCCATCTGTGCTGTTTGGAATGGCTAAGCCGCTATCTAAGGCATTTTTACGGTCCTGTTTGGCTATTTTTACCACAAATGGACGCCAATTCTTATTTTGACGAGACTCTCCGCCGATTATCTTAAACCGATCAGCTACAGACATTCCAACCCAGTGTGCTGGCGGGCTGTGCACAAAATCAAAGTATGCCTCCAAATCAGGCCGTTTCAGTGTAATCACGCTTTTCTGTGCAACAGTCCATGACCAAAGAAGTAAACGCTCGACCTCATTGCGGTAGCCGCGATAGGTGGCTTCACTTTTACGACTGTAGCTCTTTAGGAAAGACTGGGTATAAAAGAAATCTTGAGTGGCGTCTGGTATAGCCAATGCAATGTTATCTATGAACTGCTTCGAGTCAGGATACTCGTCGAGCATTGCCGGGCCCATTGGTAACCGCACAAAGGTCTTATGGGCGTCAAAGAGAGGTGTGGCTTTAAATACTTTAGGCATAGGCTTGTTTGGCTGTAGGCAGCAGTTTCATTGAAATACACTGTATCAGCCGTGTATAGGATTGTCCAGCTATGTCTACTAATTGAGATTAGCGGACATAGCAAAACACTGTAACTCCTTGCTTTAAACTAAACCACTACTCTACCTTAGTTGCCTCTATCCAGTTTTTGAGCTGTCGCTCAAGCATATCCAGTGGCAATGCCCCACCACCAAGCACAGTATCGTGGAAGGCTTTGATATCAAATTCATCACCTAGTTGGTCTTCAGCCATCTTACGTAAGCGTTGAATATCGATCATACCAATTTTATAGGCCGTAGCTTGACCTGGAATCACTAGATATCGACGAATCTCAGTTTCAATCGTTTCTAGGGGTGCTGGTGAGTTTTGAGCGAAGAAATCAACCGCTCGTTGCTGTGACCATTTTTTATGGTGCATCCCAGTGTCGACAACAAGACGAATCGCACGCCACATCTCACTACCCAAGCGTCCAAAATCAGACCCTAAAGTTACATAAGTATTTGGCATTTCTTTAGCGAGTGCCTCTGTGTACAGCGCCCACCCTTCTACATAGGCTGTGCTGCCAGCCTGGGTGCGGAACTTGGGAATGCCTTTAAGCTCTTGTGCAATAGAGATTTGCATATGATGACCGGGCAGACCCTCATGATAAGCGATGACCTCAAGCTCGTTCTTTGGCATGGCCTTCATATCTGATAGGTGCGCATAATACACTCCAGGCCTGGAGCCATCTGGGGTGCCTGGGTAGTAATGCTGTGGTGCACCATCTTGCTCACGGAAGGCCTCAACCCGTTTTACTACTAGATCTGCTTTAGGCAATATACCAAAGTAGTTAGGTAGCTCTTTTTTGAGGTTTTCAATCGCTGCTGTTGCGTCATCGATGTACCCTTGCCTACCTTCATCTGTGTTGTCATAGTAAAATTTTGCATCATCTTTACTGTCTCTGATATAGGCAAAATACTCTTGCAGTGTTCCTTTGAAGCCATCTTTTTCCTTGATAACCTCCATTTCACCCCGAATACGTTTGACTTCATCAAGCCCGAGTTGGTGTATTTGATCTGCCGTCATATCAGTAGTGGTGATACTCTTTAAACGATACTTATAGAACTCATCACCCTCGGGAAGTGCGTGCACGCCAAAAGCTTCCTCACTTGTATTTTTCAAGTCGTCTGTCATGAACGCTATCAAATCATCATAGGCCGGACCAAAATCATTGATAAGTGCACTTCGTACTGCTTTTATTAGACCATCACCCTGCTTTTGCGAAATTGTGTCTGCTTTAACGAGGGCAGATACCTTGGAGTTAGCATCAGCCCACAGTGTCGAATCTGTGCCGCTATTATCAAATGGTGCTCCCGAGATGATTGCCTTGGATTCTTTCATCACAATCTCATAGGCAAAACGAGGAGCACGAACGCCCTCACCTGCTGCAAGCTTCGCTTGCCCTGTGAGCTCTGCCATTGCAGCACCAATGCCACTAATACGCGAAATATAGTCCGTCATATCTTGCTCGGTCTTGACAGTATGATAATTCATCATCAGTGTAGGGAAGAACGAATGAGTACCGCTCATTTGATGGAATACATAGCCCCGTCGCATAAACGCCTTACTAGCAAGTGCTGATTCATATTGATGTTCCCATAGGTCATAGGATATTTTGGCGGCATCGCTAAGCTTGCTATAGTCGAAGGTTGACACCATTTCCTGAACAGAGTCGCCTTTCCATTTGATTCTTTTGAGTTGAGCAGCCTCACTCATATCATCAATTTCGCTGTACCGGTCTTTGCGACCCTGAAAAGTTAAGCTAAGGGGGCTCATCATCAGCTCTTCTTCGTACTTTATCTCAAACCATGCATTGAGCTTCTCAGTCTCCGAGTTTTCATGGTTATGACCTAAGCTCAGGCTTGATACAGCCAATAATGCGATAAAAACAATCTTATTCATGCGTATTCTCCATTGACGAGTTGAAACTGCTAAAAACGCGATAACTATACTCGTTTGGTAGCTCTGTCGGCCACGACTTTATACCGACTCTGGGCCGACACGTAATATTTCTATTAGACGCCATCGATGTCGCCGCAAGCCCTATTGGCCGGGACTGCTATATGCATCATTTTGGGGTCTGGCAGAATGATACTGTTCATTAGGTCAATGTAATCCTGCCTATTAGAAATTTGTAGCAGAGGATTAGATTTTTTTCAGTATTAGCAATATCTAATCTAATATAAATGAGTTTAAAGTATCAAGAATCTACTCATTAAGCTAACTTCTGGTAAACTTTACTCAACAACACAGGTACTGCTATGCGTCAGGTTTTTCGGCCACTCTCTTCTTTACTGCTTTTTCTTTCAACACTGATATTCAGCCTTTCGGTCGTTGCTTCAGAATCTATTGAAACTGAAGACGGACAATCGTCTTTGTATCGTGAAATTTTTGAACGCCTTGCTAGCCGGCATTATCGAAGTCAAGAAATTGATGATGCCCTGTCTGATCGGTATTTGGACGAATATATTAATACGCTAGATTCAGGTAAGAACTACTTCTTACAAAGTGATATTGATGAGTTTGAAAAATGGCGGTCAAAACTCGATGATCTTTCTAAGCGCGGTGATATTAAGCCAGGATTTATCATGTTTAATCGTGTCCGCGACCGTGCGATGACTCAGCTAGAAAAAAATATTACATTGTTAGAGGACGAAAACTATGTATTCGATTTTGAGACTTCAGATTCGATTATGTTTGATCCTGAACTCCGGTCTTGGTTCAAGACCCAACAAGAGGCGTCTAAATTTTGGGAAAAGCGCCTTGTAGATTCAATGATTCGGCTGCTACTGAACGAAAAAGATGAGGCTGATGCAAGAGAACTACTGATTAAGCGGTATAGAAATCAAATCAAACAATTTGAGCAACGAGATAGTCAAGATGTTCTGCAACTCTATGCAAATGCCCTAGCGTCTCTTTACGACCCACATACGTCATATTTCAGTCCTAGAACAAATGAGAATTTTCAGATCAATATGTCTCTGTCCCTTGAAGGTATAGGCGCTGAGCTATCTACTGAAGATGACTATACAAAGATCAACCGTATTGTCTCTGGCGGCCCGGCGGATCTTCATGGTGTACTCAAAGCAGAGGATAAGATTGTTGGTGTTGGGCAAGCCGAGGAAGATATTGTCGATGTTATAGGGTGGCGAATTGACGATGTAGTCGCTCTAATCAGAGGTGCGAAAGATACCACCGTGCGACTCCAGTTTATCCCTTCTAAAGGGGATAGTAGTAATACAAAAACAATCACTATCGTCAGAGATAAGGTTAAATTAGAGAATAAATCTGCCCAAAGTAAGATACTTGATGTCGTCCATGAGGGTCAAACATACAAGTTAGGGGTTATTGATATTCCAGCCTTCTATATGGATTTTGAGGCCTACAGGGCTCGCGATCCAAATTATAAGAGCACCACTAGAGATGTCTATAAGCTAGTGGAGGAACTAAAAGACGCCGACGTGGATGGCATTGTAGTAGATCTTAGAAGTAATGGTGGCGGCTCATTATATGAAGCAACGTCTTTAACCGATCTATTTATTGATTATGGACCGGTTGTTCAAATTAGGGATTCTGATATGCGGGTGCAGCGTAATCAGCGAGCCTATAGACGAGCGGCCTATAACGGCCCTCTTCTTGTCATGATTAACCGATTAAGCGCATCTGCGTCGGAGATATTTGCAGGCGCCCTCCAAGACTATGGCAGAGCACTCGTCGTCGGAAGCCAGAGTTTCGGTAAAGGAACTGTGCAGGACATCACCGCGTTGAGTAGCGGGCAGTTGAAAATGACCGTATCCAAGTTCTATCGTGTTTCTGGTGACAGCACCCAACACCGTGGAATTTTGCCAGACATTTCGTTCCCGTCGTTACATGATCTTGATGAAGTGGGCGAAAGTCATCAAGATAATGCCCTACCCTGGGACAGTATTCACAGGGTTCCTCACCAGACAAAAGATGAACTGAAAGGATTTATCGGGCCATTGACTGAGTCGCATCTTGAACGTCGCAAAGAAGATCCTGACTTTGCTAGTTTGATTGAACGAATTGAGTTAAGTGATTCATGGGCGCAAGAAAAATCCTTGTCTCTCAATCTCGAAGAACGTCGTATTCGTAGCGAAAGTTGGGATCTAGGTCTCTTTGAAATTGAGAATAGGCGTCTTATTGCAAAGGGTGAAGTGCCCTTCGATACTCTTGAGACTTGGCGACTTAGTGACGAGGTAGATGAAGAAAATGATACTGAGCTGCCCGAAGAGCAAGCGCAGCTGAAGGATCAAGCAGAGAAAGAGGGAGCGGAAGAGGAAGAGGAAAACATTCCAGAAACCGACCCCCTTTTATTTGAGGCTGGCAAAATTCTTGGTCAACAGATCTACATAGAAAGCACAAGAAGAATGCAGCAAGTAGCACAAATTGAATCTGAACAAGAGAGAGATTGATGGACTCGATGACGCGGGTAATGTCTTTCAACGTCAATGGCATTAGAGCCAGACTGCACCAAATAGAGAAGGTTTTAGAGCAGCATAAGCCCGATGTATTAGGTTTGCAGGAAATCAAAGTTAGTGACGAGGAATTTCCTGTAGAGGCAATAACAGCCTTGGGCTATAACGTGGACTTTTTTGGCCAGAAAGGCCACTACGGTGTGGCTTTGTTGAGTAAAGTCCAAACAACTGCAGTCATTCGGGGCTTTCCATCGGATGATGAGGATGCGCAGCGTCGAATGATTCATGGCGAGTATTTATTGAACGGGAAAATACTACATGTGATAAACGGTTATTTTCCTCAGGGAGAGAGCCGTAAACACCCGACTAAGTTCCCGGCTAAGGAAAAGTATTATTCAGACCTAACTCACTATATATCTGACTCCTTTACCGCCAGTGATAACGTTGTTGTTATGGGTGATATGAATATTGCGGCAACAGATGCTGATGTAGGAATAAAGCCTGAAAACGCCAAACGTTGGCTACAGAGAGGGATCTGCTGCTTTCTCCCAGAAGAACGAGAATGGCTTCAAAATCTCATGAATACTGGATTGATAGATACCTTTAGGCTCATGAACACTGACGATAACAGCTCCTTCAGTTGGTTTGATTACCGCAGCCGAGGTTATGAACAAGAACCCAAGCGTGGTCTGCGAATAGATTTAATTTTAGCAACTCAAAATCTTGTAGATGTGCTTGCAGGGACAGGTATTGATTTCGAGGCAAGAGCGTCAGAGAAACCGTCCGATCATTGCCCTATTTGGGCTGATTTCGCTCTGTAGAGAGCTAAGTCAACCAAATCTTATGGTTTCCGTTATAGTAATAGATGTCGTAGATTAGAACGAGCCTATGAGCCTTGCATACATTAAAACGGACCATAACGCATCTCTTGCCGAAAATTATCAATCGGACGCTGCTGTTGTGAGCATTGAATACAATAATATCGATCAATTTTTAAAGTACATTGAAAAGCGTGCTTTTCATATGGCTCGACTAAGCACCCGTAGTTTGGAAGATGCTCATGATATTGTTCAAGAATCGATGTATAAATTAGTACAAAAGTATGCTGACAAAGATCCCAGTGCGTGGAAACCTCTTTTTTACCGCATACTGAATAGTAAAATTACTGATTATTACCGCCGTAATGCAGTTAAAGATCGAGTGTTTCCATGGAGGACACCTGATGTCGAGGATGCTAGTGATTATGGTGATAGTATATTGGACCAAGGTATAGGCCTGTTATCAGAAGAGCCAGATACCATAATGCTTCGACAACAGCGCATAAGTAAGCTCGCCAGTCAGATTCAAGCCCTGCCTCGACGTCAAAAACAGGCTTTTATGCTGCGTACGTGGGAAGGCCTTAGCACTCGAGAGACAGCAAAGGCTATGGGCTGTAGCGAAGGTAGTGTAAAAACACATTATTCACGTGCCATGATTCGGTTACGAAGTATGCTTGAGGACGATTACGATGACTAAGATACCTGTTACAGAGTTTACGGATGATCTGAGAAGTGTTGAAGAGAATACTCAGGCAACAGACCTATTTCGTCTTGCCAGAAGCAGGAAAGCTGCACTCGAGCAGAAATCACCATCCTACAGCAATATTAAATGGTTAACTGTAGGCGCTTTTAGCGCTGTTTTTGCGTTTAGTCTGATCTTACCCTTTGGTAGTGACTCCCTCGCACCTGAGAGCAATATCGACAGAGTCGTGCTAGTTAAATCTAGTTCAGATGAAACAGCTGAAGAGATTTATGAAGAAGATTTTTATTATTGGCTCGACATCTATGAGACTGAGTTGCTGGTGAGTAATGATTAGCGTCGTTACTTAATTATCTGCATGAAAAAAGGCCCCAATGGGGACCTTCTCGTTTTGCCTTCAAAGGAAACTACTAAAGCGCAGCTTCAAGCTCTGGTAGCGCATCAAATAAATCAGCAACAAGGCCATAGTCAGCCACTGAGAAAATGGGCGCTTCTTCGTCTTTATTAATCGCTACAATAACTTTACTGTCCTTCATCCCCGCGAGATGCTGGATCGCCCCAGAGATCCCCACGGCAATGTAGAGGTCAGGAGCAACGATCTTACCAGTCTGCCCTACCTGCATATCATTTGGGACAAATCCTGCATCAACTGCAGCGCGCGATGCACCAATAGCCGCGCCCAATTTGTCTGCGATGCCATTTAATAAACCAAAGTTTTCACCGTTACCCATTCCCCGACCCCCAGATATAACAACATCTGCAGCGGTGAGTTCGGGACGGTCTGACTTGGCAACCTCTTCACTAGTAAAACTCGACTTTTCTGCATCGTGAGCTTCCACCAAGGTGTCTATGCTTGCAGAACCCCCTTCGCTGGAAGCCGCATCAAAAGCAGTTCCACGAACGGTGATGACTTTAATGACATCACTACTTTTGACAGTGGCAATCACGTTACCTGCATAAATTGGTCGCTTAAAGGTGTCTCCGTCAACAACCGCAGAAATATCTGATATTGCTTGAGAATCCAACAGAGCTGCAGCTCTGGGCATAATATTTTTTGCATTGCTTGTTGCTGTGGCCAAAATATGCCCATATTCCGAACCAATCTGAGCGATCAGCAGAGAAACGTTTTCTGCCAATGCATGCTCGTACGCCGATGCATCAGCTAGGAGCACTTTTGACACACCCGCAACATTGCTGGCCTGCTCTGCAACAGTTACACAACCATGCCCAGCGACTAAGATATGGATATCACCGCCAATAGCATTAGCAGCGGTCACAGCATTAAGTGTTGCTGCATTTAAATCATTATTATCGTGTTCAGCTACGATTAAAATACTCATGAGATCACCTTGGCTTCATTTCTTAGCTTATCAACTAGTTGAGCTACATCTTCGACCTTAATACCCGCCTGACGTTCTGCAGGGAGCTCAACTCCCATCAGAGTGACTCGTGCGGAGGCATCAACACCTAAGTCATCTGGGGTCGTAGTATCGAGAGGTTTCTTTTTAGCTTTCATGATGTTTGGTAATGATGCGTAACGAGGCTCATTCAAGCGCAAATCAGCCGTGACAACCGCAGGCAATGGAAGAGAAATTGTTTGCAATCCACCGTCAACTTCCCGCGTTACACTGGCGCTGCCCCCATCAATAGACAACTCTGATGCAAATGTAGCCTGCCCAACACCTAAAAGTGCAGCTAACATTTGACCTGTTTGGTTGTTATCGCCGTCGATGGCTTGTTTGCCCATCAAGACGAGGTCTGGAGATTCAGAGTCACAGACTGCCTTTAGGCATTTCGCAATGGCTAGAGGCTCTAAGGTATTTTCAGTGGATACAAGGATCGCCCGATCTGCACCAAGGGCTAAAGCGGTGCGCAACTGCTCTTGGGACTGCTGAGGTCCAACAGAAACAGCCAGTATCTCAGTGGCTACTCCCTTCTCCTTGAGACGCACTGCTTCTTCAACAGCAATCTCGCAGAAGGGGTTAATTGACATTTTAACGTTAGCCAAATCGACGTCAGTACCATCAGCTTTCGGCCTTACCTTGACGTTGTAATCTACAACGCGCTTTACCGCTACCAGAACTTTCATGGTGATCCTTCAATAGTCAGTGGAGAGTGTTGAGGAATTGGTACTGAATGCGCAAATCCTCGCTTTTTTTCACGGCGGTATAGTGCCGAAATACGGCCTAAAAAGCAACCTAACAATGTCGCTGTTACGACCCATTGGTCAGCTTTAACGCCTTACTCAGACTGTTGATTTGACTGATAAATATTCAATATAGCTGAATCAATATGTTAAACTTTAGCTACTAATGACCGTTTTACAATTTCTTGGAGTAATGCTTTGGAAAGAGAATCAATGGAATACGATGTTGTCATCGTTGGGGCGGGACCTTCCGGCCTGTCTGCAGCTATTCGTCTCAAGCAATTAAATTCAGATATCTCAGTTTGTGTTGTTGAAAAAGGCTCTGAGGTCGGAGCACATATTCTCTCTGGAGCGGTTTTCGAGCCCAGAGCAATGGAAGAACTGTTCCCAGACTGGAAAGAGCGTGGTGCTCCACTAAACTCGGCGGTAAAGGAAGATAAATTCCTTTTATATACCGGAGCAAAAAGTGCGATAAAACTACCTAACTTCATGATTCCAAAGCCTACCCATAATGAGGGCAATTACATTGTGTCTATGGGTAACGTGTGTCGCTGGCTAGCAGAGCAAGCAGAAATGATGGAAGTTGACGTATACCCTGGTTTTGCCGCTTCTGAGGTGGTTTTTCATGAGGATGGCTCCGTCAAAGGAATCGCCACAGGCGATATGGGTATTGGCCAGGACGGTGAGCATAAAGCCAGTTATGCCCAAGGTATGGAATTACATGCCAAATACACTCTGTTCGCAGAGGGTTGTAGAGGACATTTAGGCAAACAGCTCATCAAAAAGTTTGAACTAGATAAGGAGTCTGATCCCCAGCACTACGGAATTGGAATTAAGGAAATTTGGCAAATACCTCCCGAGCAACATGAGGAGGGCTTAGTCGTTCATGGCCTTGGTTGGCCTCTTCAAGAATCGAACGCAGGTGGCGGAGCATTTCTTTATCACGCCGAAAATAACCAGGTTTATATCGGCTTGATTGCGGATCTTAATTACAGTAATCCTCACATGAGTCCCTTCGAAGAATTTCAGCGTTGGAAACACCACCCTGAGACTCTTAAATATCTGGAGGGCGGTTCTCGTTTGACCTATGGAGCTAGAGCAATAATAAAAGGCGGGTTAAATTCGTTACCTAAGATGCACTTTCCAGGTGGGTTATTGATAGGCTGTGATGCAGGAACATTGAACTCAGTAAAAATAAAAGGTAATCATACCGCGATGAAAAGTGGGATGGTCGCAGCAGACGCCATAGCTGAAGCAATGAAGCAAGGAGATGCGGCCCCTTCTGATCTAGAGGCTTATGACAAACATTTCAAAGCATCCTGGTTATATGAAGAGCTTTACAAATCGAGAAATTTCTCAGGCTGGATGCACAAGTTTCCAATGTTGATTGGCTCAGCGTTTGTGTGGATTGAGCAGAATATATTTCGCGGAAAGCTTCCCTTTACACTTCGAGACAGCCTCCCAGATCATAAGGCAATGAAACCTGCAGCGGACTGTAAAAAAATTGATTACGCTAAACCCGATAATGTAATCAGCTTTGATAAAGCGTCATCAGTTTTTATGTCAAATACCAATCATGAAGAGGATCAGCCCTGCCATCTAACTCTCAAAGACGCAGACCTGCCTATTAACTTCAATTTAGAGATGTTTGACGAGCCAGCTCAGCGTTACTGTCCTGCGGGAGTCTACGAGGTGATTGAAAACGACGATGGGAGTAATCGCTTTCAGATTAATGCTCAGAATTGCGTTCACTGCAAAACCTGCGATATTAAGGAGCCGAGCCAGAACATCAACTGGGTAGTCCCAGAGGGTGCTGGCGGCCCAAATTATCCAAACATGTAATCTATTAAGCCTAGAAAAGGACGAGCGATACTCGTCCTTTTTTAAATCCTAAATAGTTAATCTATCTGTCCTAGGACAAACTTTTGGCCCATGCTCGTAACAAACAGCTCATTGCTATTATCTGCCAAATTAGCCTCTGCCCAATCAACAAGTTGATAGTAGGCTGCCCTGCTCAATAGACCGGTTAACCCCTTGCGGATCTGTACTAACGGCACTGGCTGGTTAGTTTCGAAATCGTGGTCAACCCACAATGGGTTCTCATCACTCACTACCACAGTTTCACCGGTTGATGTAACACAGCTGATAGCTGGCTCTTGCTGCCTAATCTCTCTGTTGACAAGAGTAATGTAGAATGGTGCTATTTCGACACTAATCCTCCATTTCTCGACTGGAGTAACAAGATAATGCTGCCCATCCTCGAACTTTAATATTTGCGAAAAAAGCTTCACTAGGGGCGCTCTTTTGATTTCTCCGCCCTCGTGTATCCAACGCCCTTCCCGATCAATAATTAGATCCATATCACCGGATTTCTTTGGATTCCACAAGTGCACTGGAGGGAGCGATTTAGACGAAAGGTCTTGTAGAGCAAGAAGATCAGAAAATAGTGTATCTAGAGTATCTGACGCCATTAACCAGCGGACTTAGGCTTTTTGTCGCCCGCCTGGTGATACTGACCCCTATTACCCATTGTTACGCCGATACTAGTGATGAAGCCCATAAGAGAAGAGGCATCCTCAATATCACCCCAACTCTTGTTAAAGTAGAGTTCCACAGCCCCCTGCGCAAGAGCCCAGCACGATAGGTAATGATAATGTGGCGGGACATCCTCTAGGATTCCTTGGCTAATAAGTTTTGTAATTATCGTGCCGAGAGCATCCTCATGGGACCGTCGGATACTCGAAAATTCAGCTAGTTGCGGGCCTATATCTTCCGCATCCATCAGGCGGTCCTCAAGTTTTTGAACAAGGCGATCTAACTCCGGCCGCGCGAGTCTAGATTCGAAGTAGGCTTTTGACACTGCACCAGGATCGCCCTTCTCTGCCTTTTCTAGACCTGCCGCTAAACGTTGAGCAATACTCCTCTCGTAGTCCAGCATGATACGCACAAGAATTTCATTCTTAGTGAGAAAATGCTTGTAAACTGTACCTTTTCCGATACCTGCTTGTGATGCTATCTTCGAAACCGTTACACGATCAATGTTTTCACTGATTAATAATTCAAGCGCGGCACTTACGATCTTTTGTTCCCGCGCAAGAAAAACCTTCTTTTTCTCGCGGATTCGATCGGTACTCGACGTTTTTCCCAGCATGAAATATTTTCCTTTTGAACGACCAGTCTATCAGGCATCTAGCGCTTCGCACAGCATTCTGACCCAATTGAATACACACTTAGAAGGGCGTAATTGGTTAGTCACTGATAAACCCACTTTGGCCGATGTGGCTAACTACAGTTACATCGCACATGCGCCAGAAGGTGACGTTTCTTTAGAGGGCTATCCAAATATCAAACAGTGGCTTAAGCGTATTGAATCGTTACCGGGTTTTGTACCAATGCAAACGACTGAAGTCGGCCTGTGTAAAGTTGCTTAAGGTCAGAACAATGGCAACTCACTTTATGACTTGGCAAGGTGAGATGAATGTTGACCGAATTATAAAAGGTCAACGACATCGTATCGAGTTTGCAGATGAATCACTTCAATCTGTTGATATGGATAGTGCATATTTATCGATGGAATTGCAGTACGAATCGGCTCAAATCATGAATAAAGTTAATGACAGGGGTATCACTGCTTAGGCGGTGATAACTCTTGTTGTTATAAAGAGAAAGCAAGAGGGTAATCTTATGAATACAGCACAACCATCTCCATTTCATGAAGGTGAACAACTGCTTCAAACTCGTTTTGGTGTACGTGAAAAAATGGAGCGTTTTGGACGGCAAGTCATACGAGACTATATGCCCGACCAACACCGTGATTTTTACGGTCAGTTATCTTTTATCTTCATTGGTCATGCAGATAAAGATGGCTGGCCTTGGTCATCGATTGTCTTTAACGAATCTGGTTTTATTTCCTCTCCATCGCCAAAAAACTTAACAATAAATGCATTACCTGCCGAAGGTGACCCTTTAAGAGAAAGTTTGGCTTTTGCTAAGGATGAAAACTTACGTTTAGGTCTGTTAGGTGTGGAATTAAGCACCAGAAGACGTAATCGCTTAGCTGCTCATATTACAGATTATTCTGATAATAAAATGCAGCTAGAAGTTG
>ENA-ORXI01000160-ORXI01000160.1-sediment-metagenome-genome-assembly--contig:-NODE-160-length-52455-cov-10.802761_pt1 | contig 52455 bp, 37 predicted proteins | sample MGYA00237861_ERZ511468 | MGnify/ENA primary metagenome ERZ511468 (study PRJEB26299, sample SAMN06266213) | sediment metagenome | isolation source: Hudson Canyon methane seep mesocosm | place...
ATATTCTGGCCAAACACCACACGCTTTTTTAAAGCCTGATTGGCTGTCATCACCACCAAAGTTGTTGTCTGCATCTTGAGCTGACATTTGCTCAGTTATTCTTGGAAAATCTTCATTACAGGTAATGTTAAATAACAATCCGGTATAGACCATTTGCACACCATCAGTCATCGCAATTAATCCCGCTAGTGGCATATAGTTATTTAAATATGCTTGATGGATTATCAAAGGAATCAAAGCGCGTGATGGCACAGCATAAAGTTGCTGAAAAATTGTCCCTAACATTTTGCTTTTACTGATAACAAATTCAGTTTGAGTACCCAATCGAGGATGAGGAATAGAGATTGATACGGGTTTATCCGCTAAACGTATCATTAGCTGCTCAAACTCATCAGCTAAGTTAGGATAGGCAGCGTTACAAACTTCTTCTTGTTTACAGTGTTCGATTACGAGGTTGAATGATTGAGCTGAACTTTGACCAAATAAGCCAATAGGTACTTCAATGGGGCCTACGCTATCGAGCACTACACTACGTAATGATTCAGGAAACATGCGCATATAAACTAGCCCTGCACGTGTTCCATAAGAGCCACCATAAATATTCAGCTGTTTATGACCTAACGCTGCTCGAACGGCATCAAAATCTCGGATGGCATTTTCAGAATTATATTGGCTTAAGTCACCAGTAAATTCTGCAATACAGTCTTTAACTTCTTGCTCAGAAAAATCTTCAGGGATCATTTTATAGACACTTTGATCAACTGAGATTTCTTTACATTCTAAAGCATGAGATTTACCCGTGCCGCGTTGATCTACTAAAATGATATCGCGTGTTTTTCTTATTTCGCTAAAAGCTATTCTCAAACCAGCTGCTAGTTCAACCGCTGCTTGTCCTGGGCCGCCCGCTAAAAACATTAAAGGTGTTTTATTATCACTGTTATCAATGGCAGATAAAATAGCAAAGTTAATTGAGATTTGCTCTCCGTCTTCCAAGCTGTAATTTTCAGGTACTTGTAACTTGCCGCATTTAACTTGCTCTTTTATTCCATCAAGGTGACAGTCTTTAAGTGTTAATGCACTCTCTTGTTTAGTGGTGGTGTTAGCCACAGGCTCAGCACCGTTTGCTGTGGTTGCATTGCTAGTAGAAAGTAAGCTCACTACTAATAATTGTTGTAAAAATGTATTCATTAAACCTTCCTTATTTATTTCTCCCTTACTTAGTCTTTGTGTTTACAGATTTATTACAAAATTAATTAAATATTTATTTTAGAGGTTTTAAATATAAAAAAACCGCTCAGTTGAGCGGTTTTTTAATTAACTATTTATGCAAAATTATTTGCATGACTCGTAACTTAGAACTCGTAACGAGCTTCTAAAGCAACATAGCGAGCAGTTTGACGTGCGCTAGGTAATAAATAGTTAGGATTTGCTAAAGTTTCACCAAATGTTCCTTGCTCTGCAAATTCATCTAGATCTGTAGTTGTATCATCATTTAATAAGTTATAAACAGTTGCTTTCAGTGTTAAATCACCACCAGCTAGTTCAACGTTATATGCTAATGACATATCGATGTTATACATCCACTCAAGTTTGCCAGCAGTACCACGTGGTACAGGTTCACCATCAGTGTAGAAGTTATTGTTTGCATAACCTGTATTCCACCAAGCTTGTGTATAACAAGAAGTTGTAAGACATGAATCAACATCTTCTGGATGACGACCAAAGCTATTGTACGGGCGTCCTTCAACAGCTGTTGAAACAAATCCTAATACTAAGTCTTCTGTGATTTCATATGTACCACTAAACTTGAAGGCATGACGTCGATCATTTGGTAAGTTACCGTTACCATGATCTGTTGTTTCAGGATAATCACCCGACATAGTCCAACCTGGATCGGCTTGACCATTATCGGTACGAATCAAACCTTCAGTATTACCGTATGAATGCGTCCATGTGTAAGATGCATTGATATAAAATTCATCAGTAACATTGCCTGAAATTGTATTCTCTAAAGCTAAATATGTACGCTCTGCTTGAGGAAGGCCGATATCTTCAGATAACATTACCAGCTCATCTTTAACACCATCGCCATCCATATCATACTTAATAGTCACATCACGACCAGGATTTAATAACACCCAAGCGCCAGGCCAGTTCTCAGCTGTTTTACCTGTTTCTTCTTCCCAACGACCAATTGCAGCACGACGCGCGTCATATAATGCGCCATCTTCAATTGACTCTTTTAAATCGCGGTATACAAAACGTGTACCCCAACTCATAGTTTCAAATACTTCAGTTTCGAAACCTAAAGTAAACTCATCTGAGTACATTGGATCTAAATTATTATCAGCAATGGCATCGTTATCAACAATACCTTCTTGAGTAACATATTCAGCAAGAACATCACCACGACTAGGAGAACCATCTGTTAATAAAACAGGTAATCCAGAAGCATCCACCTGGTCTGTTTCAAAATAAGTTTCAACATCACGCTGTCCTGAAGCTTGTTTAATGTTCATGTTAGCTGGAATTGGTTGATAATAACGACCATATGTAGCATAAAGTTTAGTTGTACCATCGCCATTTAAGTCATAAATAGCTTGCACTCTTGGCGCGATTTGATCAGTTAAATCAGAATAAGCTAACCCTTGAGTGGTAGTATTTTCAAATTGGTTATAACGAACACCTAAATTTAAGACTAACTCGTCAGTAACTTGCCATGCATCTTGTAAATAAAATGCAAACTGGTTAATTTCACTATCACCAGCAGAAGATCTTACTCGACGTTGTATATAAGTTGTATCGGCTGGAATACCAAGGTTATCATCACCTTCGGAGTCTGTTTGACTAATTGTCCACCAACCAGCGCCGTCACCAGTACCATTAGGACGTTCTATATAGCCAACAGTTAAATTTTCAACATCTACACCAAATTGAATAGAGTGATTTTCTAATTCATAATTAAAATCTATACGATACTGAGTACGCACATATTCTTCATCAGTAATAGTTGAAGTAGTAGAGCTCCCATAAGGAGTACTGTTACCAGTACGGTCATCACGTACTGATGGGAAAAGGTTAGTCGGTACTGTACTGGCAGTTTGAGTAATCTGTGCCGCCATAGCTGATACAGAGAAATCATCAGTTATATAACCATCGTAACGAAGACTGAATGCTTCACCGCCAGATTCACCTGATGTAGGACCAGTAGCTTCACCAATCGTATTGGATTCACGATTATAAGCAAACCAATCGTTATTCCAATCTTCTTGGTTACTGAATGCTAAGAAGTTTAGTGAATGATCTTCAGAAATATAGTAATCCATGTTTACTAACCAGCGATCACCTGTAGTTTCACCATTTCTAAAACTTGTATTATAAGCATTATCGTATTGAGAGTTTCTCGGATTATAAAGAGCATAGAAGAATACGGTATCTTGAACTATCGCACCACTTGCCCATAAGTTACCTTCAGCGAAGTCAGAAGAGTTTTGTTCTGTATTAATTTCATATGAGCCATCAGCTTTATATACTGATTCATGTTGCTCGCGCAATGCATCAGGATTGTACTTAACTTCACCACCAAATTTAAATTCGTTAGTACCTGATTTAGCTACAGCATTTACAACACCACCAATAAAGCGGCCGAATTCTGCAGAAATAGCTCCTGTTTTAACTTGAGTTTCAGCTACTGCTTCCCAAGGTAAAGCCATTGAACCAATACCTTTACGAAGTTCAGAAATATTCATACCATTTAAGAAGTAACCATTCTCAGCACCTGAGCCACCACCCATACTTGATGCATCAAAAGTTCCACCAGAACTTACAACACCAGGTGCAAGCAAAGCAATATTTTCAAAACCATTTGCTACTGGCATCAATGCTAATTGCTCATCACTAAATGTAATACCTGAAGTAGATGTTGATGTATCAATCATACGAATTGAAGAACCAGTCACTTGAATACGTTCAACCGTTTCGTCACCTAGAACTGGTTCATACACTGATGATTGACCTAAAGATATAACCATATCTTTTTGTTCAATGGTACCAAAACCGTCTTTTGAAATAGTTACTGTATAGCGACCTACAGGTAATCCACGTAAATTATATTTCCCGTCTGAATTTGAAGTAACAGTACGTGATATACCCTTAGTTTGGTGTTTAACTGTAATAGTTGCACCCGCTAGATTTGCACCTACATCAGATGTAATGATACCTTTTAGAGTACCATTAGTATTATCTGCCGCCATAGCTGAAGGCATTGAAAGCATTAAAGCTGTACCTACAGCAAGTGCTGCTATTGTTTTTTGTGGTTTAAAACCACGTGTAATATTCTTTGACATTGTATTTACCCTTGAATTTCTTTGTTTTGTTTTTATCTGTTTTAGTTTTATAATTTTTGAGCAGGCGATCCATTGCGGCCCTATATACTGTATACAATATATATCAACCAAGTATATTTAACACTTTTACAACAATCAACTACTTTTTGATACAATTGTATTACAAAATGTTATATCCAGTATTAACGGGGTATTGAGCGAATTTTGATAATGTAAATAAAGATTTCATCCAATATTCATCGCGTTTTTTGATTATTTTATATAAAAATTTATCTTTAATTTTTGAGATGATTTGTTATTTTTATCGACAAATTAATTGCCTATTTAACTAACTGGTAGACATGTTGAGAATAATTGAAATTAATCATTCCAAATCAGTAAAATACACGATAAGGTTTAACTATGAGTTTTTACCTAAGCATTTAAGGAAGTACCATGGAAATCAACCAATGGGTAGACGAACTGTTTGAAGTATTTGATGAAGATAAAGACGGTGTTATTAACCGTACTGAGTTTGTTGAATTAATTGACGTGCTGTTACAAGATAAAGGTATTCGCATGTGCGAAACTATTTTTAACCGTTTCGACAAAAATCATGATAACTCTATCTCACGCGCTGAGCTAAAAGAAATGGTTATCGAACTCGCCTTATAATGACTTAAAAATGGAGCGCTCAGCTATTGAGTGCTCTTGTAAAATAATATCCAATCTCCTGTAGCTTCCTATTTTCCAATTAACTTGCTAAAACTCCTCCAAAGTACCTTTGCCATGTCTACTGGTCAAACCTCTATCTTTGGAATTTTATCTCTGATACAATTACAGCTTACACGTGTACGCTGTAATTTAAAGAGACCTTATGACTGCCCTGAAAAAATATAGTAATGCAGAGGAATTAGCTAATACAATTAGTCATGCATTAGGTGTTATTTTAAGCCTTATCGCATTGTTTATTTTAATATTGAATTCAATTGATGAAGGTAACTTATTAACAATTACCAGTTATGCGATTTATGGCACCAGCTTGGTTTTACTTTTTCTTGCCTCGACGCTTTACCATGGCAGTCGAAATGAAAGACTTAAGCAAAAGTTTAAATTACTTGATCACTGTGCAATATATATTTTAATCGCTGGCTCATATACCCCACTTATGTTGATCCCATTAAAAGGCCCGTTAGGTTATGGCATGTTAACCTTGATTTGGTTAATCGCGCTTGCAGGCATTATCTTTAAAATTAAGTTTGGTCATAAACACAAAAAATTATCATTAATGACTTATCTAGGTATGGGCTTTATATCTTTAGCAATTATTAATCAGTTATATCAAAGCTTAACAACTCAAGCTTTAACTTTATTAGCGGCTGGCGGTTTGATTTATACTTTAGGTGTTATTTTTTATGTTCAAAAGAAAATCCCTTTTAACCATGCAATTTGGCATTTATTTGTTTTAGCTGGTGCTGGTTGTCACTTTGTTATGATGTGGTTATATTTATAATTACAGCCAATTGATAAAGAACGTTATATTTAAAAATAAAAAAACCAACTCGAAAGTTGGCTTTAATTTACATAGTTCAGCTTTAAATCAAAGTTTTTTTAAGGCCTAACACTCGCTTTTAATGCTTTATCAAAGCAACTACTTTCTCGACAAATAGTTTTATCTTTAAGTGATAATTGATAATCTTCACTTTGTTGATGTGCTTTACCAAAACTTCTTACTACGATAGGTTTAACCTCAGTAAAAGCATAATGATAAAACTCGACCATTTGTGTTTGTTGCAGTCCTTCAACTTGTTTAGCAATTTTAAACTTACTATCAAAATCAAACTTCTTGTCATTAATTTCTGACCAATAATGACTTGTCCTTTCATTTAAGTTTTTATCTTTAGTTAATAAATCTTTCACTAAACCTTTTTTATATTCATCAAACTTATCTGCTGGCATTTTAGTCAAGGTTTCTTCAAACTCTTGTAAAAAGGCATCAACTCTTCGGTTTAACTCTATAGCTCCAGCTTTAGGTGATTGAATAAGAAACGACATACCCGGTAAATCTTCTAACTGGGTACTTCGGCCACTTACAATATAACCAAGTTGTTGATCTGTTCTTATCGATTTAAAAAATGCTGCGTTAAGCATACTACTTAATAAGCGATATTTTGCCTTTGTATCAACAGAAGCATCATCACCAATATAAGCCATTACCAAGGTTGAATCGTTGTGATCAATTACAAGTTCACGAACAAGGGGTTGAGTAGAACTGTTCAAGTTAACCACTTGCTTGGCTCTGTTTTTTGCTTTCGAGTCGCTCATATTAATTTCAATCAGTTTTGCTGATATCTCTTGAGCTTGAGCCTCAACAAAGTTGCCATGAACCAATGCTTCTACCTCAATTGATTGATGAAAACCTTTAATGTAATTAGCGAGTTTTTCTTCCGTTACCAAAGACAATGCACTAGCAAGGCTTTCAGCTGAATAGCTCGTATCCTTTTGTATTTGTCTCATCGCCGACCGTGCTTGATTATAAGGTCGATTAAACTTAGCATTTTGCCAATTACGAATCAGGCGCTCTTTTTGCAATTTAAACGCTGCGTTATCTATTGATAAATGACGAATTCGCTCATTAATAGTTTCTATTAAAGACATACCTTTTTCATCATAACCACTAACACCAAAGCCAATGCCAGCATTTGTTGACCATACATTATAATTTAAACCTGCTAATTTAGCGGGGTAGCCAAATTCGTTTAATGAATCATTTAACAAAGCGGTATATAAGTAATTCATTGCACGGGCATTGACATCTTTTCCTGCTTCATCAGAGTATATTTGTACATATATTGCAGCTTTTGGTACCCTAAACTCAGTATCTTGTTTATACCAAACCTTAAAACCCGGCTTGCTCGAAATAACTTCAGGAATATCACCTTCGCTCTCTACAGTCTTTAATGTTAAATTTTTTGCAATAAATGGGTTCGATACCGGTAGTTTTAATGCTGAAATTTTACTTGGTGATTGATACTGCTTCAACTCTGATTCACTTAATTTATTCATCGAATAGGGTGCATCATATAGCGGCTGAACTTTATTTGTTGTAACACCTTTTGCCACTAATACTTGTCGCATATTTTCGGGGGTAAGGTAAGTTAAATACTCTGTAACTAGTTGATGAGAATAATCCCCATAAAAATAGTTCGAGTCTATAATATGTTGTGGAGAAAAGTATTGCAGTTGACGAGATAAACCACTTGCCGTTCTAGACGATGATCCCTTTTCTTTAAAGTCAAAATTGATCTTAGCAATAGCTCTTAGTTCATCAAAGTATTGACGGTTGAACTCTTCATCACCAAGTAATTTAAAATAAGAAAATACCGCCTCAGTAACCGATCGATAATCTTTTAACCCCTTTGGTGTTAACGTCATAGAAACAGTTAATTGCTCAAAATCATCAGGGCCGTAATGGTAACTACTTAAGGTTTCGATTAATCCTTGTTTTTTAAGGTAACTAAACAAGCTCCCCTGGCCCTCATTTGCCATAATGCTTGAGATAAGTTCAAGTGGTTTTTCTTTAAAGTGTTTCACTGAATTTGGCACCGGGAAATGAAGCGTTAAACTTCGAGTATCTTTCATCGGTTCAATATCAATACGCACTCCTAGTTGTTCAGCTAAGTATGGTTTGACCGTAGTTGGCTTAGACACAGAGCCATTATTGGGAACAGGGCCAAACTTTTCTCTCGCCCATTGCTCCAAAGTATCTAAGTCTTCACGACCAACAAGCGATAATGACATACGGCTTGCTGAATAATATTCTTTATATTGTGCAGTTAAATCATCAATAAGTAGGTCGTTTTCTCTGTCAGCTAAAGTATCTAAATTACCTACGCTAAATTGACTGGCAGCATGAGCTTGGTTAGTGGTATCTTTTAATACTTCACGTATACGCCGAGCATCATCTTTAATTTTCATGCTGTACTCTGAATGTACGGCGTTTTTCTCTCTATCAACATATTCAGGTGCTAATGACGGAGAGATAAAAAATTGCGCAAATCGGTCAACCGCTTCTTCAAACGCATCTTGGTTTACCTCAAAAAAGTAATTGGTATGCTCTTGCCCTGTACCAGCATTCGACCAACCTCCGTTAGCTTTTAAGTACTCATTATATTCACCAACTTTAGGATATTTTTCAGTACCTAAAAATAGCATATGCTCAAGAAAATGAGTTAACCCTTCCCTGTCTTGAGGGTCTGCCATGTGGCCAATATGTACATCAATCGATGCGGCAGATTTATCAGCTTTGTTGTCAGAGACTAAAATAACTTTAAGACCATTATCTAAAGTAACATAACGATAGGCTCGTTGATCATTTTGACTTTTAGTTACTGTAGTTTGCAAAGATGGTGACTGAATATTTTCAGTAGTTGATGGAGAAGTACAGGCAGTTAATACACTGCCTACTAATAAAGTAGAGACAACAGATGCAAGTAGTGTCAATTTAATATTTTTCATGAAAATCCTTTATATAATCGATTGATAAACGTCCATCTTTCGATATAAGTGAATATTTGCCTTTTTAAGATAAAAATAAAGTAACGAAAACAATGAGCTTAGTCAATTAACATCCCTAATAATTGCTTCTCATTTTGTTACTAATTATTTTTAATTGGAGTCCATCAGAAACAAGAATGAATCAAGAGCATTTGATTCATTCACTTTTCAGGATTAATCAAATTTTTTATCAAGTTTAGTTGTACTTACTAATCAGGCTGAACATTTATAAATAGAGTAAAGTTCAGTTGTTGCTCTTTTGATATTTCAATAAGTTTATCAATATGTTGCTGTTCAACAACCGTTCCTTTCGTAAGCAATACACAGTCTAACTCATTAACTATATTTTGAGCTAAAACATCTCCTATCGATAATTCTGACAAGTTAACTTGATATTCTATTGTTCCTTCAACAGGCTTAGTTCTGTGCTCTAACATTTGAAAATATGAGGTAATAATATTTGGATCAAAAACTTTACCAGATAATTCCTTCACTCTTTCTTTTGACTCTATAACTGATAAAGCTAAAGATGAATGTCGACCTAATATTAAGTTATCAAATAACGCCACTACTGACAAAATTCTTGAGCCTAATGGGATATTACTCTCAGCTAAGTTTTCAGGTTTACCCGAACCGTTGAAATTTTCAGGAATGTGCCTAACAATATTAGCCACAAAAGATAATTCATCCACTTTTGATAAGAACTCAGCTCCTACATCATAAAAGTTGCTGTAAAGTGTTTTATCTTGATGACTCAATGATTCAACAGGTTGCTGCAAAATAGCCTGAGGAATACTTAACTTTCCTGCTTCGTAGAGCAAACCAGCAATGTATATTTGAAAAACAGATAATTTATCTTCACCTAATTGCTCTGCTAGAAGCCTCGCATGAGATGCTACCCTAAAGTTATGTCGAGTAGTTTCTTGATTATGCAGGGCTATCGATTCAGCATAGAGCTCTACAAATGTCGAAAATGTTTTTTTTAGTCGTGTAAAATTTTTTGCACCTTTAGAAGAGATCAATACTAACTTTTTCTTTGTTTTATTAATCTCTAGTTCTAATGAGCTATTGAGTAAAGAGATCTCTGCATTCTTTTGGATATTTTTCTTAAGTAAAACTTTTGTCTTTCTTTCGCTTAAATAAACTTCATAAGCTGATTTTAGTTCAGCAAGTAACTCATCATTGTCCCATGGCTTAGCAAAATAATGCGTTATATTGCCTTCATTAACAGCTGCTACGGTTAAGTCTATATCTGCATGACCAGTGAGTAAAAATCTTTTCGAAAGGATGTTCTCTTGGCATATATTGGTTAAAAATGTTGCACCATCCATCTCAGGCATTCGCATATCAGAAATAACGAGTGGCACAGGGTTACTCCTGTAAAACTCTAACGCTTTGATAGGATCTGAAAATAAATGTAACTCAAACTCCTTTCTCAATACACGATTTAAAGCGTTTAGTACTTCCTTTTCATCATCAACGATCATTAACGAGGGTTTTGTCATTATTTCAATCCATTTGCATAGCTTATTATTTATATTTCGTTCTAATTATAAAGAAGAGATATATGCAGTTATAAAAACATTATAGTGAAAGTCAAATAATGACAAGTGTGTACGGAAAATAGTTCCATATTCCCTTTAGTTAAGGTACTTATCAGTATAAGAAAAATGGGAATAATAATTGATACTGTTAAATTAGTTTCATGAAGAAATTAATGATACCAACAATATATTTATTCTTTAGCCCGCCTTATTAATCAACTCTGAACAGGATTTCCATTTCATTACTGTTAACAAACCAGTTGAAATATTCAATAATTTCAACTACTAACACATCACTAAGTAACGATGAACATCCATTGCTCTATTTTCCCATGACTCATCAATAACGGACTGTTTTCTATACTTTTTAACTTGAGTAATGGCGAGTAAATCATCGATACAATCTAGTTTATCGAAATTAACCACAGGTGTTATTTCAGCATTTGCTAGTAATATCGCCTGATAAAAAGGTTTAGTTGAATTAGCTACTTGCAAATATTGTCTGTAGCCATTTAATGCATTGAAATCTGTTGTAACTACTGGTGTTCCGCTGGCTAAATATTCTCTCAATTTTAGCGGGTTACACATTTGAATTTGTTTATTATCAACAAAAGGTAAGATCGCAACATTCCAGTTCTGAATATATTTAGGTAAATCATGATGAGGTTTAGCTCCTAGAAAAAACACATTGGTAAACAGCTGTAGCTTATCCACACTACAGTCAACTTTACCAATAAAAACAAAATTCCAATCAGGTAGTGCTTTAATTGTTTCAACTAATAAGTCTTGATCTAACCAGTTTGAAATACTGCCGTAAAAACCTGCGATAGGTTTTCCTTTTGGTAGATCAACGTGAGTACTCTTTACTCGTTCACTAAACAGTGAAAAATTAACGCCATGAGGGATATTGATAGCTTTAGAGCTAGGAAATTTATCAAGTAAAGTCGCACTGGCAGTAAAAATATAACGAGACTTTTTTATTAACTCTACTTCTTTTTGTGCAACAAACTGATGATCAACTCCGGCGAGGCTAGCAAAGTCATCTCCACAATAATATACGCATGGGGCATTACCAAACAAATCTAAATAATCAACAGAAGTAGGTAAAGAGGTCCAAATAATAGGGTCTGTTATCTCGAGTTTCTTACATGCTAACTTGAGTTGCCACTTTAAAATAACCTTACTTACTTTTAAAGAAAACCAACTATTTGCACAAGGAATAACTAAAGGATTAATGATGAAATGGCAAATTCCTTCATGCCTTGCTTTTTGCTTACTGGCTATATTAACAATAAATTTTTTGACTTTATTAACAAGTCTAAATAAGTCATGCATTGTTAACTTTGGTTTTCTTAGGCCAATTGAATTAAGCCAAATAACTGACCTATTCTTACCGAGAACTTTGACAATATGCTGAGTAGAACTAGGGTGCGCCCCCCAGTCTTCACCAAAAACAATTAGAGGCCTATCTTTATCTATAGTTTCTGAAGGCGTTGAGTTAGCCATGACTCTCCTCCTTAATTGACTTTATAACTTTTGCTGGGACCCCTGCAGCTAATACGAAGCTAGGTAAGTCTTTAGTAACAACACTACCAGCAGCGACGATAGTACCGCGTCCAATTGTTACCCCTGGCATTACCTTAACTCCAGTGGCTAACCAAGCATCATCTTTTATTGTAATATCGCCTACCTGATTTTCTTCGTCTGGTTTACCTAAAGCACGTAACTTTGCGTTTAATGGATGTCCTGGATAACCCGCCAAATAACAATCTCCAGCAATACGAACATTATTACCAATAATAATAGTTTTGCCTACTGAGATTGAAGTTCGCCAACCAATCCCTACATTATCACCAATGATTAATTGAGAAATATTTTGTCCAACTGCCCGGCCACTAATTGTTGTCATGGCTGCTAATCTAACTTTATCCCCCATGACGATATCTAAACTGCCAATCACTACAGGTAGCCCTCCGTATAAATACAACTGTTTAGGGTTGTTTTTAAGCCTAGATTTAAACAAGGGTGTGTAATAAGTTATTCGCAGCACATCAGAAATCGTTTGCTTTAAGACTATGTGAACAAAGTACAGCAGTTTAAATACAAAAGGGATGTTTGGCATCTCGATAGCTTTGATTTTCAGCCATAATGCTTTTACCAGTTGGGCTACAAAACTATCACTTGTTTTAGCCCACTGCTTAGCGTGATGTATATTGAAAGTATTCATTCTACTGTCACCGACTTAGCTAAATTTCTGGGTTGATCAACATTCTTCCCTAGCAACTGTGCACTATACAAAGCGAGCAATTGCATTGGAATAACGCTGATCATAGGTAGTATTGATTCAGGCATTGATGGCAATTCAAAAAATTCATCCTCCTGTAAGTTGATATGCCCTTGAATACTGCTATCACCAATAATAAACAATGGTGCATTTCGAGCTTGTACTTCTTGAATATTTGACAACAGTTTATCTGTCAGGCTGTTTTTAGGTGCAATAACCAGTACCGGCATATTTTCATCAAGCAAAGCTATAGGTCCATGCTTTAACTCGCCAGCAGCATACGCTTCAGCATGAATATAACTAATTTCTTTCAACTTCAAAGCACCTTCTTGAGCAATAGCTGTAAGCTCGCCTCGACCGAGAAAAAGAATATTTGAGTATTTGCAGAGCTTTTTCGCCATCTTTTTCATATCAGTACAGCGCTGTAATATCTTCTCCATGACATTTGGTAATTGAGAAAAGCTTATTTCTAGTTGCTTCAACTCAGAGTCACCTATAAAAGCTCTTTGTTTTGCGGCCTCAATAGCCATTTTATAAAATATGGCTAACTGGCAACTAAATGCTTTGGTTGAAGCTACGCCTATTTCTGGGCCAGCGAAAATTTCAAAAGTAAAATTTGCCTCTCGGGCTATAGTGCTATTAGCAACATTGACTAACGCAAGGGTTTGTGACTTTTTACTTTTTGCATAACGTAGGGCCGCTAAAGTATCGGCGGTTTCTCCAGATTGTGAAACAAATACAGCTAGTTCATTATCAGTAACAATTGGTGAGCGGTAACGGTATTCTGAGGCAATGTCTATTTCAACCAAAATATTGGCGTATTTTTCAAACCAAAATTTTGCTACTGAGGCGGCGTAATAAGAAGTACCGCAAGCAATGATAGTAATTTTATTTAACTCATTAAAATTAATTGTTGAATATTTGTTCGATGGTTTGTTAACTGAAAGCCTTTTAAGTAGGTCCACTTGTTCAAATATTTCTTTTTCCATAAACGAGCTATGCTCTCCTTTTGAGGTTAGTTTCTCGATATGTTTGTTATCAACATAATGAATTTTTTTATTACTAGTACGATTGCATAACTTTATTTCGTTGCTGTTCAACTTTATTAATTCATTATCTTTCGGGTAATATATCTTTGAACTACCTGCACCTAACCCCATTACATCTGAGGCCATGTAAAAGCCATTATCACCTTCAGATACAACTAAAGGACTGTCTTGTTTAATAGCATAAAGGTTATTACCCCCCCAATTAATTAGCACCCCAAGGGCATAACTACCTTTTAATTGAACGATAGTTTTCTCAATGGCCTCTTCTTGACTCATTTGTTGATTAAGGTAATGATTTATTAAGTGAGGAACGACTTCACTATCTGTTGAGCTATTAAATTGATGGCCCCATTGAATTAATTTTTGTTTTAATTCCAAATAATTTTCGATAATTCCATTGTGTACAACAGAAACTTGACCGCATTGGTGAGGATGAGCGTTAATTACATTAGCTATTCCATGTGTTGCCCAGCGTGTATGGCCAATACAACAGTCACCATCGATGGGTTGATTTGATAATCTTTGTTTGAGGTTTCTCAATTTCCCCTGTGCTTTTATGGTTTGAATTTCATTATTTGATAATATTGAAATTCCAGAAGAGTCATAACCGCGATACTCTAGTCTGCCTAAACCATCTATTACAGGTTTTATTGCTGATTCTGCTACTGCTCCAATAATTCCACACATATCAATTACCTCTTTATTTTATTACTTACTTAATACATTGCAGTTATCAAGCCAAGATATATATCATTAATATTCAACAACTTAATATAATTCAGTTTTTGTTTTTGCATTTTGCAAAGTAGGTTTTGCTAATTTGGAATACATTTGAGAATTTGAGAATAGCAACTTTTATGGCTATATTTTTGCGCTGAACATTTAGCTTGTTGTGATATTTTTAATAAAAAAACGGGATCATTAATTAATCGTGATAAAACCTCAACTAAGGTGTCCATGTTATTAGGATCATATTTCACACAATCATGTCCATCAATTAAGTGTTGATCCCAGTAAGCATTGTCGGAGGGAATTACTATGGCTAATCCAGCAGCCATTGATTCTAAAATAGAGAGTCCAAAAGGTTCACTCTCTGAGGTAGATATAAATACAGAAGAACTTGCTCTAATGTCGTTTAAATTATTAGGATCTCGATACCAGTGAATATTATCAACCTTATCGAAGTTAACAACATCAATATAGCTGTCAGTTTGTGGTTCGATATAGCAAACACTGGCAAAGTATTTATCAAGGCACTCATAATTACTATTTAATTCAGTTATCGCATTGATAAAAACCTCTACCCTCTTCCACTTTAATAACGAGGCGGCCCACAAAAATCCGATTTTATTATTATTTTCTTTTACCTTAATAGTTGAACGATTAATGCCATTAATAAAGGGAATGTACTTTTTATTGGTTAAGCTCTCATTGTTACTATGGCACTTTAAAGCATTTAAAATTGATGCATGAGTGGATGGCAAATAAAACACCTGTTTTGCCCGAGATAAGCAAAAACCAGCAATTTTAGAATTAGCAATATCACCTTGAATAAGTTGAATAATATCAACATTAATTATTTCAGTGAGAATATAGAGAGAAAAATCTACACATGGCCCTGAAAAACCGATGATCTTGGCAAACCTCTTCAGTTTTATTAAATTAGCGATCAACGAACAAAAGAACACAAAATGCTTAATATAATAAAGAAAACCTGTTGTTTTATTTTGCAAGTAAATTGGAGAAAACAACGGAACAAAATGAACATTGCAACCACTCCATGAGCCTTTATCATTTGAAATTACCCATACTTCAACATCACAAGGTAAATCAGCGACAATTGTTTGCATCACTTTTTTAGATCCTCCTTTAAAGGGGACAGGATCATAAATCAATACTCGATTATTCATGACTTTTTCCCCATGACAGTTTCAAAGTAATGTACTTACAGGCTTTATTTAACAAAGCCAAAACTACAGTTTTAACATGCGATATAATAACTTGCGTTGTATTAAGATTGCTTTCACGTTGCATTAAGTTTTGATAAGCAAGATTAAAATCAACAAATTGCTGCTCTAGAGAGAATGCTTCAACTATATGTTTTTGTGCATTTTTCGCTAAAGTCATTCTTAAACTTGGTGTCTCAATTAATGACTTTATTGCGTTAACGAGCTCAAGAGTATTATTGGCGGGGACTAAAAGCGCATTTTCCTGATCAGTGTAAATCTCATTTATTCCTGAAATATTACTGGTAATGATTGGAAGCTTAGCTAGGCTCGCCTCGGCCAACGTTAGTCCAAAAACTTCCTCTGTTGGTACTGAAATAAAGCAGTCTGCTTTGCTTGAATAGTATTTAGCTACTTTATCCGTATCAGAAAAAAACTTAACGTTTGCATTTAAATTTAACTGGTTAACCATACTAATTAACGCGGTTTCTTCACTACCTGAGCCAACAATGGCTAGCTTTACTTCATAGGCGTCTTTTAACTGCTTTAAAGCATAGAGTAAGTTATGAACTGATTTCCTAGCGATTAATGAGCCAATATATAAAATAACAAAATCATTTTGCTTTGCAGATAATTCTGCTCGAATATCACACGGGTTATTGCAGAGCACTCGCTTTGGCTCAACTCCATTATAAATTACGCCTACTGATTGATTTCTAAATTCATCCTGTTTAAATAATTTAATAACTGACTGACTGACACCTATAATGTGGTCAACGCCGTGAAACAATAAGGTAAGCCGGTCTCTATACATATAACGTGCATGTAAATGAAGTAGTATTGGAGTACCTGAGAATTTGCAAATTGGAACCATCCATTGACAAGGGGCACCATTGTTACAATGCACCAATGCTATTTTGTATTCTTTTATTATTTTTTTAGCTTTAATTAGCAGCCGAAAAAATTGTCTGAAATTCCACCGAGGTAAGGTCCAGTATCCAAGGCAAACAAAATTATCAATAATAACTTCAATACCCAGCTCTAGCGCTCGGCTTCTTAATACTTTGCTATTACACCAAAGTATTGGATGGTAATTGTTTTCTTTAGCTGACTTAAGTAAGTCTAATAAAACAATTTCACTTCCTCTGATCCAGTTATCACCGTAATGAACATATAGAACCCGTGGCTTAATATCCGGTCTTCTTTCGATAGTATTAGACATATGCTCGCCCTCTTAGTTACTTAATATTACAGCCGGTTTGTTGGTTAAATTTTTCCTGAATATAACGATTTAAAGCGATAACTAAAGCCACTTGTAAATAAATTGGCCAGATAAAACCCTGAGTTAAAAATGTTCCAGAAACGATAAAACCAATAATGCCTGCGGGAGCAGCATTGATTGCTACTTTTAAACCTGGAGGATGATGGCCAACGTTGACTTTTTTCAACATCTTCAGTGACATTAATAACGTACTGACAATTAGAGAAACAAATAAGATAAATCCAACAAAACCTGATTCAGCCAATACACCAAACCAAGTAGAATGCACAGCGTGGTTTAAGCCATCCCAATGAGCACTATAAGAGAAGTAATTGTAATAAAAATTATTGATACCTACGCCGAAAACGGGGTTATCTAGTGCCATATTCCAAGCGGCTTCCCAAGCATACAGTCGACCCATAGCTGATTCGTCTATCCCTTGCTCTGATGCCCCTCCAGATGCTCTTTCACTGATCCCAGCAACGATAAATAAAATAACTATGGAAATTGCCCCAGTTGAAAATAACAATACTTTGGACCGAATACGGTTATAGGCAAACAAACTCGCCACAGCTAAAAATCCCAGCAATCCACCCCTACTTTGAGTGGCTAATAAAGCATAAAGCAAAATACAAAAAGTACTAAAACTAAACAAACGCTCAGTCTTAGAGAGTGATTTTTCTAGAAAAGTGGCTATTGCAAAAGCCATGGGATACAAAAGCACCAGAGCCAAATCATTTGGGTCACCAAGTAAAGAGCCAATATTTCTGCCAATAGTGACTCTGGTGCCTTCAACTAAACCAATACTATTAAATTTGTTAAACAATGCGACCAGCCCAACACATGCGCCAGAAAAAATAAATACACGGCTCGCCGTTATAAAGTGGCTTTCCTTACGCATCATCCAAGCTATAACAAAAGTCATTAATATTATTTTACTGTAAACGCCAGTCCATGCTTTTATAGCAACAGATACATTACTGGCAAAAGGAATCCCAAGGGTTACTAATAAAAAAAACACCATTAAAAAGCTAAACTGTGGACACCAGTAAGGATGAAGATTCTGGCTAATGGTTCCTCGTAATATAATTACAAACAATGCGGCTAACGCCAGTAATAAAGGCAACTTTAAAGGCTCTAAATATGGAAACACTTCATGAATACGAAAAAAAGAAAAAATAACAAAAGCTAAAACAATATAAAATGAAAAGTTTACTACCCCCCATAAAACAAATGGTATCAGCCCAACAATAATAAGAATTATCGGGTGTGGAAAAAAATATAGCGCTAATGTTGTTAGAATTAACATAAAGACCATATTCATCATATTTAGAGGTGCGTAAGTCATAAGCTCCCTTAATTAATTTGGCCAAACCAGGTGACAACAATTGCAGCGCTAATTGCTGAATATAAATATCCGAACTTGTAAGGAAGAAAGATCTTTTTTTGACTGTAATAATAAAAAAGTCCCATACGGATTGTATTAGCGACAACAAGCGAGGTAAGAGCTCCTTGAACCATAAATAGCGGTACTAATATAATGAGTAATATCCCACCTACTCCACAAGCGACTAAATTAATATTCATTTGAACTTGAGAGCTTTTTTCAACGAAACAACCAAGATTTAATAAATCTGACAGCATCTTTAATAATGTGCAAAGTAGTAACCAAGGTAAGATACCAATTGCTGCGTGATAACCTTGAGGTGTTAAATACTGAATTAAGAACGGGCCTAACAGGCCGATACCACCACATATAACAACTGAAATAATACCGCCGAGCACTGCAAAATGCGCATTGATGTCTTTTCCACCTTGTTCTTTCAATACAGAAAACCGCTTAGGAAACCACCATAATGTAAAGGGCTGGATTAGTAAGGTAGGTACTAAAGCGAACTTAATTGCTATCGCATATGCCGCAACCTCTGTGGCACCAAAATGCTCGGCAAGCAGCCACCTGTCCATACCTGATAAGGTAAACGTCGCTGCCCCCCCAATAAAAATAGGACCTGCATATTTAAGAATACTTTTTAGATTTTTTGTTGAAAAACTTAAGTAAGTTTCTTTTAATTGCATTACACATAAAATTATTGCTACAGCTACCGCAGATACAGCCCCTGCTGCTAAAATACTGGTGATACCCCACCCTTTGCTCAGCCAATAAAAGGTAAGTGAAACTTGCAATATTACTTTTAACATCGAAATAGTAAAAAACATCCCCGCTCGATCTGTAATCCTTAACCAAGCCAAAGGAATATTAATTAACCCTCCAACAGAAAGTGCTACGCCGAGTAAATAGAGTTCATTTTCTTCAATATATCCAGGTATATAAGGCAAAAAATCTTTAGAAAAGAAATGAAAAATCAAATATGAAACAAAAGCAATAATACCAGCTACTAGTAGACACTCAGAGGCATGGCGCTTCTTTTTATCAATATCATCAGCTAAGCCGACAAAACGATATAACGCTTCAACCAAACCGAAACCTAAAATAATAGAAACGATATTAGAAAACACCACAAGCACTTCAAGCCTTCCATAATCTGATGGCATTAAGTAACTGGTATAAATAGGCAACATAATTAATGAAATTCCTTTCATCAGAACAATACTCAAACCATATAATGCAGACTGATTTAACAAATTTTTATATCGACTATTTAGCATCTGAACCACCTATTAATGCTTTTTGGTAAACATTAAAAATTTGAGGAATAACAGCGCTACAGGAAAAGTTTTTTCTAATATGTGAAAAACTAAATAAGGACATTTCATTTCGCTGATGCTTTGTTAACGCTTGAGCAAGCTTAATTGATTCAATAAAGTCAGCTTCGTTATTTGGTTCAATTAACCAACCACTCAGGTTATTGATTACCACCGAAGAGATACCGCCAATATCAAAACTTATTACGGGAATTCCTCTAACAAGTGCTTCAATTGCAACGAGCGGTAAGCCTTCTTCTCTACTGGTAATACATAACAAATTTATCTTTGCCCAGAAGGGAGTCATGGAAGTAACGTGCCCCACTAATTCCACATTTCCTGTTGCATCAGCATTTATTTGGTCAAACATCGGGCCATCACCATATATTGAAAATGCGTACTGAGGTAACTGCTTGGCTAAGCGAAGAAAGATATCAGGTCCTTTTTCAAAACTTAATCGACCGACAAAAGCGATTTGAGTTGCAGGCGTGATTGCTTTATCTAACACAGAGGGGAGTTCAACAAAATTTTGGATTACGTCAGCAGTTAAATTAGCCGAATCTTTAATTTGTTCAGATACACAGATACAGGGGGTAAAATAAGCGGTAAGACTGTCAAGCCAGCGATATAGCCTAATTTTTAAATTGCCTTTCTCTCCTGAATGAAAAGTAGATACAACTGCCGTATTCGTTAATTTACAACAGATCCGTCCAATAATTCCTGCTTTATAACCATGAGTATGAACTAGGTCGACTTTCGATTTCTTTAATAACTTATATAAAGCTTTATGGCTACCATCTAATTTTACCAATACTGAACTAAGAAATTGTTCTGATTCAAAGACTGGGTGCCTACCGTAGTTAGTAAATAGAATAATTTGCACGCTATGACCTGATTCATGTATCCCCTTAGCAAGACTAGCCACATGAGTTTCAATACCTCCATAGCTTTTACTATCAATTAATAAAGCTATTTTAAGATTTTCTGTAATCATAAAAAACCTATAAATAAACGCACCATACTTTGATTTTGCATAAAGTAGGCCAATTTAAAATACGGTTTATTACACGATATAGGCTTATTTTATTAGCAGATATGCCTGTTTATTCGCAAATTGCACTGTAGGAGGATTTTTGCAAAGCATATTAATAAATTGAATTGGATCCAAGACATTCAATAAGGTTGGATTTTTGAACTAAAATAATAGAAGAAGGTAATTTTATTCAGCGACCATGGAGACATTGATGGAAGTAAGACTAATAATATCGTTATTACTTATTGTTTTGCCAAGTGTTATTTGGCTATTTATCAAACAGATTCACTCTCCTTGGTGGCTGGAAAATATTTTATCAACTTCCTTCATAATATTAGCTATTTATATTATTTTGATGTTAATGGTTATTTATTTTGTTCCAAATATTCATTATTTAAGTTATTTTTTAATTAACTTTATCTTAGCCCTTTTACTCAATAACACAGTAAATTTTAGTAACATTGACTGTACGAAACCTGTTATTTTTTTTCAATTCAACATGAAATATAGCGAAAAAGAACATCAACTAAATGAGTTGATAGAACACCTTATTTCTACCCCATACCATTTAATTACACTACAAGGAGTTAGCCGGCAGATAAAGAGGGAAATTGTCGACAAGTTAAGCCCACATTACCCGTATTTTATTCTTGGAGAACACGAGAGTCAGCAAGTTTATAGTGATCAACTTTTATTCAGTCAATATGGTTTTTCAAATATTAAGTATTATCCAGAGGGTCACAATTCATTTTTAATTACTAGCCAATGGAAGTTGCCTTTTAGTGACATTAAGTTACATACTCTGCACCCACCTTCGCCTAGAAGCGAAAAACTTTGGCAAACCCGAAACAAAACCTTATACCAATTGAAAGACTCACTTAAATCTTCACTGTTGAAAAACTCCTTGGTAACTGGAGATTTAAACCTTTCGGGCCATTCAGGTAGAATAGAATTATTAAAACAACAGATGAATACTGAAATTATCAATTCATGGCCAAACAACCTGTTTACTCCTAGTTTATTTGGCTTAGCAATTGATCATTTTTGGGTATCTAAGCCAGCAACTATTTGCTCTAGAGAACGTATTGATAAGTTCAGCTGGTCAGATCATTATGCAATAAAAACTCAAGTTGAATTTAAATAGTAAAAATAAAATAAATTGTGTAATCAAATAGATATATTAAATAAAACGATATCTCCTAGCCTATTTCTAAGTTTAGCCATTATCGTAGGGAAGATTCGATTAAGACGATAGGTTTCTCTGCGCAATTCATCCAACAGTGAAGGATTTATTTTATCATTGAGTATCGAACCAATTAAATTGACCTTTTTAAGCTTCAGCTTTTCAACACCTTCTTGAATCAAGCTTGCTGGGGTTGATCCTGCTTCAATTACCAACAATGCTCCCTCACACACTTCACAAATAATCTCAGCAGGTATATTACTTTGGTTTAGGGACGTCAAAGCCGAGGTGTCAAAGATGATACAATCAAAATCAGCTAACCAGCTTTTGATTGATTTTAGTAGTATATGACTTTCTCGATATTGTAAAACATCACGAATATTATTGGGTGCTGGCAGTAAGCTGTATCCTTTATCTTCAATAGCAATAATTTGATTGTCTGTCATTGGTTCGGTCAATGACAAACGTAGCTTTTCGGATAACACTGGATTAAAGGTATTCATTTCAACTAATAAAACTTTTTTACCTACAACTTGAGCTCTTTCAACTAATGCGTGAGCAACGGTAGTTTTCCCCTCTCCTGCTTTTGCAGAAGTAATCGCTAAGGTTTTGTAACCCGCACCAATTGTTTGATTATAAATAGCTTCTACTTCAGCATAATGCACTGGTAATTCTTGCATATTATAACCCCCCAACAATAGCAACAAGTGAAACTACACTAAGCATATCTTTGACATTATCCATAAAAACGTTCCAATTACTTTGGGATACGTCGGGTACAAAGATGGTATCACCAACCCGTACCAGTGGTAACTTAGTGAAGTCTGGTTGTTCAATAAACTGTTCTAAATCAAAAACTCGACTAACATTTTCCTCTGAACGGCTTCTCGAAATATTTACCACCATAATTTTTTCCAAATAAGCGGTTTGAGTAGGACCGCCTGATTCAGCTAAAATATCTAAAATGGTCATGTCTGAACTGAACTTGTAACGTCCTGGTTTTTCTACCGCGCCAATTATTCGCACCGTTTGTTCTTTTTTATTGTCAATCCATGGCTTATTTCTTTGCGGTACGTAGATAGTGTCACCTGACTTAACTCGGGGTAATAAAGTTTCATCGCCAGTTTCAAAGTACAAACCTAAATCAAGGGTACTTACTTTACTTTGAAACTGATTACGATGAGTAATTTTTATATTATGAATATCAGCATGTTGATTGGGCCCATCCGCAGCTGAAAGTATATCCAAAATGTGTAACTTATCACTAAAAGCATACCGACCTGGTTGTCCTACTTGCCCAAAAACGTAAATTGATGACTCTTGCGATTGACGTAACCATCGAGCCTTATTATCGATTACATCTCGTGGCCGCTCACTGATAATTATCGTATCTCCTGCCGCAACTTTAGGTAATAAAGAAAAATCGCCACCTTCAGTAATAAAGCTATCTAAATCAAAAGGCGGCATCCGTTTTGCCTGACCTTTCTTAAGTACTCTTACTTGAGACATGTCTGCGTCTTGAGTGGGACCGCCCGCATGGGCTAATATATCAAGGAAATTCATTTCATCTCCCCATTCATAGCGACCTGGTTTTTTCACTGCCCCGATGATTCTTATCGATCTATTGGGAGTTATTTTCAGCCAAGATTTTTCATTCATGTCTGTTTTTTCAGGCACGAAAATGGCGTCACCTGGAGATACTGTAGGAATGGAGGCTTGTGTTAAACCTTCTGTATAAGCTTGTAAGTCGAAGGCATCAACTTTTCCTGTTGTGCGTAAAATTCTAATTTTTCTCGACTCGGCAAAACGAGTAGGGCCACCGGCATTGGCTAAAATATCAAAAAACTTAGTTCCTGCTGGTGCTTCATATGCCCCCGGCTTAAAAACCTCGCCCATAACATAAACCGTTCGCAGGCCACTTTTAACTTCTTCCTCTTGAATAGGAATAAATAAGGTAGAGCCCGCGGTTATTTTTGGCATATGTGAGGCATCACCAGTATCGAGATATGTTTTTAAATCAAAAAGTTCAGGTGAGCCATTGTTAATAACGCGAATATGTTCAACGCCAGCATATCGTGTTACACCACCTGCTCTCATTAGCATATCAACAACAGTATTGCCCTTTTTAAAAGAAAACACACCGGGCTTAAGCACTTCACCAAAAACCTTAATCGCTGTTTCAGCTTCTGAGCCATCACCACTCGCCGATAAGGTTGCCGCATCAAAGTCCATTTGAACATTACCGATTAATGGCGAGGCGGGAACAAAAATAACATCTAGTGGCTCAAGGATAGGTAAAATAGAAAAATCCCCTGTATCTAAATATTTTTTATAATCAAAAATGGTTACCTTGCCTTGGCGATTTAACTGAATTCTGTCGAGTTGAGCTCCAGCTACTGCACCACCGGCTTTTTGAAGCGCCATTTGAATATTGCCTTCTTGAGGTAAATCGACCACCCCTGGGCTTTTAACAAAACCTAATACTTGTATAGGTACACGCCTCTCAATTAAATATACTTTAAAGTTATTAATGGCGCGATACTCTTTGCCCAATCGTTTGGCTAAATCTTCGTTCACTTGTATTAGCGTTTTACCAGCAATTGATACTTTACCTACTTCAGGTAAATGTAGCGTGCCATCGCGACTTACTTGGAAGCTGTTTTCAAAGTCTATTTCCCCTGGGATTTCAATTTGCAGAACATCACCTGAGCGAATTACAATTTCAGCTGATTGAGCATAACTGTTCATAACTATATAGGTCACTAATGTTATTAATAATTTAAACATGACTAACTCCCTATATAGCTTTTATTTCACTGGTATCTAAAACTAAGGTGATAGAGGTATAACGATTGAATACTCTTGAAACATCACTTTTCTCAACTTCTCTGATATTTCCTTCACCTTTATTTTGTATATTAATTTGTGAGGTTTTAATGCCCTTATCGGTAAAATACTTAGCCACACTTTGTGCTCGTTTTTTACTTAATTGATTATTATATTCTTCGCTTCCTTTACTGTCAGTATGACCGCTGATAAGTAACATTGAGTTTGGATAATACTTAATTAATTCAATCAGTTTATTGAGTGAAGGATAATATATTGCTTTAATTTCTTCTTGATCAAAATCATGCAAAGTTTCAGTAATTAGCAGATGATTTTTTTCTAACTTTATTGCTTCTACTTTTATCTTCTGTGTTATCGCTTTTACTGCTGTTTTTTCTATCGATGGCTTTTCAATCAATGCCTTTTCTATCAATGGAGTGTCACATTGATCATAACCGCCCTCCTCGTACCAACGTTTTAGTACAACTTTATTATTGGTAAAACCACAGCCTAATTGGCCATTGATATATTGATTGATACAACGAATCTTACGAACTTGTCGATCGAGATCAACCAAGGTAATAAAAGCGTCTTTTTCCATTCCCGCATTATGTTCTGCTGTTGCTCTAAGCAAATATAGATGTGCAATAGCTAATTGACCTGAGATACATCGTTTAGACTCTTGTTGCTCCAACAACAAGAGTTGCGACTGAGCGCTAGCAATATAAAGTTGCATTTGAGTTTTATCTAAAGTTCTCGAGGTTTCTGTACTAGCAACTATATTGTTACTGTAATCTACTGTATTGGAACTACAGCCTAGTAACATTATGACAGCACATAATGACAACAAGATAGGCTCGGTAATCATTAGCTGGCAACTTGCAGGTTAGGTGATGTTTCTAGGTAACAGTCGATACTTTGATAACAATTTATCGTGCTGTCTAGAAATAGCATTTGAAATAGCTCTAGCGGTTGCTGTGTTAACCCAGTAACACAAACGCTATAACCTTTAGCCACCATACGTTTATATAAAAAAACAATTGCTCCAATACCAGATGAGTCGATAAAAGGTACATCTTCGAGATCGAAAACAATGTTAGTGCTTAATTTACTGAACTTTTCTATATCATCTTTCATGATATTTACTGTATCTGCATCAAAGCTGCCATGGAGTTTAATAATAAAATCGTTATTGAGGCTGTAAGTTTCATTTAACATAACAGTTCCACCTTTTTAGTTAGTACTCCTTAAGGTTTTGCAAAGTTCAAGCCAGAATTAATATACAGAATTATCAACAACTTGCTTGTTTTATGTTTTTTTTGTTTTTATTGAGAGGCAAAATAGAATGCAAAATGCGAATGACAATTTCGGGATATGAAATACGAGTGCTAAATTTAAACAACTACTATTAATAAATACTGGTGATGGGTACTAATCGTGTGACTTATTGTTATTATCCTTTAATAAGCCCGAGTAACTGCTCTCGATAAAAGGGATGTTGATGCCTACCGTTAGTATCGGCGGGAAGATCTGCGATGGTATACGGCTTACATAAGTCAGTGATACGAGAAATACGATGGCGAGGAATAAGTGAATGAACCGTTTTTGTTAAGCCTAGCTTCTTAATGAACTTAAGTTGGTAATGTACGTCATCGTATTGGTTATTAAATTCATCTTCGACGTTAGCAATAAAATAAATTTTTAACTGAGTATTGTGGTTAATAATATCTATGACTTCATCCATTAATAGACTAGGTAAGGTACTGGTATAAAAACTTCCAGGACCAAGAAACAAAATATCAGCATTTTTCAAAGTATGTATAACTTCATCACTTGGTTTGACCACAGGGGTTAAGGCTAATTTTTTTATCTCTTGATTAGCATGTTCATCAACTTCAACTTCGCCAAAAAAACAATGCTCTTCACTATGACTTACAAGATGAGTTACCGTATCAGACATCGGGAGGATAGTTGCTTTAATACCGAGATATTCGCGCATCACCTTAACCGTTTCTGTAGGTCTTAGGCAAAGGGAGTCAACAGCACAAAACATTAAGTTTCCTAAACTATGCCCAGAGAGATCGCCTAACTTATCAAAACGATATTCAAATAAAAGTGTTTTAGTTGATGATTCATTGCTGAGTTTTGATAAACAATAACGAATATCTCCCCAGGAAATGGTATCGCAACTTTCTCTTAAACGCCCTGTAGAGCCGCCATTATCCGTTGTAGTGACAATGCCTGTTAATTTTACAAAATCAAAATCATTAATTGCTGATAACAGTTGCCCTAAGCCGTGTCCCCCACCAATACAAGTCACATTAATCTCTGTCATAGGCAAATCATCCTTATATTAAATGGCGTTATTGTCCACGTCCTAGCACAATAATAACTAGCGTTTAAAAAAATAGATAAATCCATTAATAGCCACCTATGTAGTTGAGGGTCTTTTGATCTTTCGAGTTCGAATTTTGTTCAATTAAGCGTCTTCTGATCACGGCACTTGTTATTATGCTTAGTCATTCTAAGGTCAAAACGAGCAACAAATAGCAGGAGTCGCTTAATGGAACCCGAAGGGCAGTGCTTTGTTGGCCATTTTTACTACGTTGTCATATGCTTAAGTAGAAAACTACATTACACACGCTCCGCCTTGTATAAATATTCAACAAAACGCTGCAAAAACGAATTCCAAAATTCAACAGGCCCTAGTAAATGATTACGAGTATGCAAAGTAATAAGCTTAGGTGAACAAAGTTATCATGTTTAATTATATCCCCTATATTTTAGTCCAAACTTTTTCTTGTAAACCAAAAATGTATTTTAAAGAGCCTTTTAAGGCGACCCAGTAACCATTAACTAAATAACAAATTAATTTTAATGCGTTTAGTTTTGGTGAAATATGAAATAGATTAATGAATATAACAAAGCTGTATAAAAAAACTTGGCAGACCAAAATCGGTACAAAAATCGAATAAATACTCGCAAGATAGATATTACAAACAAATATAAATACAAATATAAAGGGCATTATTGCTCTTAACGCTTTACCTGAAGCAAAATTTATCGCATTCCAGCCATACTTAGGTGATAACAAAGGTAATAAATAAACAAGTTGTTGAAAATTACCTGCAGCGATTCTTAAACGCCTAGTCATATCTTGCTCTAAATTAACTTGTTCAAGCTCGATGGCAACAACTCTAGGCTCATATATCACTCGATAACCCAACTTAATAACATTCATTGGAATCAAAAAATCGTCATTAATGGAATCCGCTGGAATCTCTTCATAACAAGATTTCCTAAGTGCATAAAAAGCACCATGAGCCCCAAGAACACTAGCAATAGAGCTTTCTCTTGATTTAATGTCAGATTGATATTTCCAATAACATTGCTCACCTGATGTTCCTTTTTGAATAAATTTATATCCTCCTGAAACAGCGCCAACCAAAGGGTTTTTAAAGTGACTATCTAACATCAATAAGCTATTAACAGGTAATAATGCCGAAACATCACTAAAAACAATATTTTCAAATTTTGCCACGGCGACACCATCTTTGAGCATTGCTACTTTGCCTCTATTTTCTTTAAAGTTTAAAAGTTGAACCTTTAAATCATGGCAGGAAAGTTCGGTCAATGTCTGCTGGGCAATATTGTGGGTTTCATCATTACAGCCATCACAAAGTAAAATAAACTCATAACGATCACTTGGATAGTCAATAAAACTCAAGTTTCTAATTTTGTCGGCAATAAATTTAGCTTCATTGAATGCTGGAATAATAATAGAAAATCGAGTCAGTTTTTTATCTTTTGCGCTAAAAAGATAATGGCGATTAATAATATTAGGTTTGTCGTTCTTTTTATTCTTAGTCACTATTTTTAGCATCACCGGATAAATAACATGATGGTAGATCACTAGAAACAGGGCTAAACAAAAGGTGTATATCAGTATAGTATTTAACATAACTTTCCCCTTAAATCAGATCGCGTTAATGAAATATATTGCTTAATCATATGGGTAATAGAACGTTGGTTTTCTATGAACCCTCTGGGTGAATGAGTACTATCTTGATTTAATGTATTTAATAGCGCTTGTGATAACAGTTTCGGGTTATTCGGCTGAACTATCCTACCCGTTTCACTACAAACTGCTTCCTTACAGCCTCCCACATCGGTTAATACAACGGGCACTCCGCAAGCTTGAGCTTCCATCGGCGACAAAGGAAGCCCTTCGTTACTTGAGGAAAGACAAAAAACATCAATTAAGGGGTAAAACGTTGTCATATCATCAACATGACCTAAAAAGAAAACTCTTCTATCCAAATTTAAATTAATAACTAATTGCTTTAAGTTTTTTTCTAAACTTCCGGTACCAGCGAGTAATAAACCAATATTACCGGGTAAATTGTGTAATGCTTTGATTAATACATCATGAGCTTTTACTGACTCTAACCTAGCAGCACAACCAATAAACTTAAGCTCAATAGGTAAACCCGCTTCTTTGAGTAATTTTTGTTTATTACCTGCCAAAGGTTTAAACTTAGTAATATCAACACCATTAGGAATGACTACTGGCTCCAATGATGGCATTAAACGATTAATTTGCTTGGCAACAAAATTAGCATCGGCAACATAGATAGGACGAACTAAAGCAATAAATAGTTTTTGTAATACCCTAGGTTTAATATTCGCTAAATGCCAAGCATCATGCTCTGTATGTATAATATGTTTAACACTGGCGAGTCTTGCTGCCATACCGCCATAGATCAATGGACCTATATGGTGGGTATGCACATACATAGGATTAATTTTTTTAAAAAAAGTGGTTAATTGGCTAAAAATATTTGCTTGCCAACCCGGCTTTTTGTCTAACATGTGGATGAAGTTTTTAACGCCATCAATATTATTCCAATAACATTTAACATTTTGTTTTTCTAAAGAAATAATGTGCACATCAAAAAAGGGCTGTGCAGCTCGCTGAAACTCTAAAGCAAAGCTTTCTATACCACCTGGTTTTAGGTGTTGTACAACATGAATAATGGCTGATTTCATCAGGTTTCTCCTAAATTTTCTTCGAAATAATGCGGGGTAGTCGAGTGATTACAGGGCTTAAAGTAATTAATTCCAACTGATGCCTTGCACGAATTGATGTATCAGTTAATTCAGCAAACAAAGCTAAACCGCAACCTAAACATATGCCTCCAATAATGCCAGCCAACAAAAACATAGACAGAGGAAAGTTTGTTGGAACACTTGGTTGGTATGGCTCATCGATTATTTTAATTCTTTCGGGTTGTTCAAACTTGCCAAGAGCACCGGTTATTTTTGCCTTTTCATAGCGGTAGAGTAAATCACTATATAAACCACGTTTGACCTTAAGATCTCTTTCTAGAGTTAACAACTTTCTTTCCATTTCCCCCGTTCCGGCAAGTGAAGATTGTAGTGCTTTTGTTTGTTTTTCAATGGAGTTAATCTCTTCTTTAATTTTCTCAACATCGCTGTCTGCAAGTTGTAATTCTTGCAATTGTGAGACTAATAATAAGTTTTGACTGTTATCAACTTCTCCCTCTTGCATGCTACTGGCAATTTCCCATAACCGATTTAAGTCGACCTCAGTTATCTTGTATGATGTTCTACTTTGAGACTCTCGTTCGTCTTCAAGCTGTGATAATTTTCTAAGGGCTGTTTCAACTTTGCTATGTTGGTCTGTGTAACGTGAGCGTAAAATGGCCAATTCGCTTTTAGTTTTAACTATACTTTGCTCAATTTCACTCATTACGGGATCAACTTGAGCGAGCCTAGTACGAATAGTTCTTTTAGCGGCAATCGCACCCGACAACTCAATTTTTTTCTCTTCGAGTAACATACTTAATTGACTAAAACGGTTGCTATTGGCGCTATAAAGTCTAGGCAAGTGTTCAGCATTGTATTGTTTGAAATTAGCTAATTTAAGCTCCGATGCTTGTAAGTCGGCTGTTTTTAATGATAATTGTGTCGTTAGGAATGATTCCGATGCATCGATTGCGGATAACTCTGGAGCTAAAAGCTTTTCTAAAAACCTAGCTCTGACCACCAATAGAATATCAACAATATTTTCAGGAGAGTCTGTTTTATAGACAAGCTTAACTAAATCCTTACCAATTAACTTTACTTTAAGTGCAGCAGATAACTCTTTCACTAATTGATCTTTTTTAAAGTCTGTCGACTTATCATCGATTAGCGCTAAATCTTGCGCAACATTAATTAGCGTATGTCGGCTATGGAGTAAGGTATCTAGGGTAGTCATTCTATTTTCTAAATCCGTTGATACGGATAAATCTTCAAGAAAGGGGTTCATTGTGGCACTTTCTTGTACCAATATGGTGGTATAAGCTTGCCAAGTTCTTGGTGCGATAAAACAAATGATGACGGCAATAATAGGTAATGTTATTACTGGAAATATAATTAAGTAGCGATGACGCCATATCGCTGACAAAATAAGATGAATATTGATAATCACAGAAGTCGTCATATTAAACCACCGATCTCTAAGTTAATCGTATTGTTCGATAATTTCGGATCAAACTTAATGATTATTCTGTTATTAAAGTGACTAATGTACCGACGTAAAAGTTCGGCTCTTGCCATTGAAAGTGCTAATTGAGCAAGTTTATTTTTTCCAAGTGAAGGGGCAAGGCTGATGATAATGTCTTTATTTTCTTGCTTTACTAACTTGGCAATTTCTACTTTATCATCGTCATTTAATTCTTTATTATGCCAATCATAAGCGAAGATGTAATTTTGACGATACTTTTGTTCCGCTATCTTGTGTGAGCTACGTAGTGCCTGGATGCTCCTTAACGCTTCTTTATTAACTGCCCTAGTATTTTCTGCTTCACTCTCTTGTTCAATCAATGTAATAGAGTCGCTTATCGACGTAGATACACAACCAGTACAGGTAAGCATAAAAATAGCAATAATGCAGTTTACCGAAACTTCTTTCATGTGGAACTACCTGAATAACTGATATATACAGTGGTAACTTCACAATACGTGCCACAATGTTTGTTATTGTTATATAAGGGGTTTTATTATTAACTCACTTATTTTAGTGAGTTTTATTTGATTATTCGCGATATGCATTTTAAATTGCGACGTAAGAAAAAGCTTATTTGATAACCATAAATAAAAGTTTGAGAACAAGAATGGCATGAAAGTACAAACAGCCGAATGAATCGTTAATTATACGGTTCAACCGACTAGATTGTACTAATGTAATAATAAGGGGTCGTTGATTTAAGTTCAAATAGCTATATTCCAGCTATTACCTGAATCAGCAATACTCCAGTAAATATTTATCGGTTGAGCATCTTGTTCAATAGGCCAAATTTGAGCAATTAACTGTAGCTCCGCCGAACTTAATGATAAAGTAAACGACTGTTCTTGAGGTGTGAGTGATGTTCTTAACTTACAACTGTCATAATTAATTTTAACTTCATTGTTTTCATTAGAAAAATCAGTGCATATATTAACAAAATAACTGACAGTTGTTGATGGGCTAACCGGTAATATAACGTCTAAATCAATACCTGAGATAAAATCAAAATCAGGCTCACTAATTAAGTCACTGGTGACTATATTCTCTTCCATCGAGTTATCTGTTTCATCTGTAGTTTCATCTGTAGTTTCATCTGTAGTTTCATCTACAGTTACATTGGCCGTATTGACTTCTACTGGAGAAGTATTTATAAGTGTTTCACTTACTGGGCTATCTTCTTCACCTCCACAACCTGAGATTATGATGATAATTAATATCATGAGTGTATCTAAATGAGTTTTCATTACCTGTACTCCTAGTTCAGTATTTATGAATCAATAAAGTTTAGAGCTAACTGCATTACTTTGTGAGTACCAGCTAGTTTCTCTATTACCATTACTTTCGACAAAGCTTTTAAATTTAGGGTAGGCTTGTAATATGTCAATCATTTCTCTTGGATACATCCATCTTTCCTGAGAGCCAGGGTTTACAGCCAATGCCCAGGGCAAACCATTATGATTTTGATAGTTATAACTTGACGAGAGCTGTGTTTTATCATCAGCAACGCCAAACATACTGGAATCAGCTTTAGACGTTGGGGCTTTATTTTTTAGATGAATTTCTAATGATCTACCAGGTTGAAAGAATAAATCACCATGATAGGTAGCTTCTTTAGCAAATATAAATGGGTTATATGGGGCCTCAGGAAACAACTCTAACTCAATAGGGCTGATAAAAGGTATTGTAACGTTATAAGTCATTTGTGATGTATTTCTGCAATTTTTTTCTGTTCGATAGTAATCACAATCTTCAGTAAGTTGAATATGTTGACTTAAATCGTTCGTGATCTTAATGACTAAATATTGCGTACCTTCTTCTATGACACTACTTTCTTGTAAAACACCATTGATCTCAAATCGCACTAAGTCATTATTTACATTGCTGGGTAGGATATTATCTAATTGGATGGCAAAACCGTTGTGATAAGAAGCTCCTAGGGCTTTTAATACCCCTTGAAATTCAATTTGTTTTACTTCAAATGAGTCTGCTAATAATAATGAGGAGTTTTGTAGCATAACAACATCATTCATATCGTAATCACCTTGTTCAGGCCAACTGTCTTCGAAAGCAATGTAAAAAGGTGTGTCTTGTATTTGGCTATTACCATCATTAGTTACCAGCACCCTATAATCTTCTACTTCACCATCTGGGACACCACCACTAGCTATAATAGAAGTTATAGAGGTGAATCTAGCTCTAGTCCAAGTAAAACCGTTGAGTGCACTGATAGGTGTATTAACAAGAAATACTTCGCTGGTGTTATCAATATATTTATCTGAGATCAGTTTTTCTTCAGATGAGAACTGACCATCACGGTTCCAATCCCCCCATATACTCAGATAGCCAGCCCCTGTCGCCTGTACTTGAATAAGACTATCGCTGCCAGCAAGTAGAGGGGTTAAAAATATAATGCCATCATCTACATCCGATTTAGGATAAACATAGGCATTATGTTCAGCCGTGATACTACTTCCCAAATACAAATTACTGATACCGTGCCTTGCACCGTTACTAAAGAGTGTTGTGCCGTAACTATCTGGGGCATCACCATAATCAGTTGTCGCAGTAACCGATTCATCAGTAACAGGGGCTACGGCACAACGCGCTCCATCGTTTTGTGAGGCACTTGGTCCATAGGCGAAAAAAATCGCTTGTGGATTTATGTCTTCAATATGGATAATAAAGACAGATCCATCACTGTTACGGCTGATATAAAAATTACCTTCAACATCAAAGTAAACTGCGCCGAAGGTACCTTGTACACCTATATTACCTAAGGCAACTGTGTCACCGCTTGTGACATTTATTTGATAAAGCTGACCATTTTTATCAACTGTGTAAGCAAAACCATTCACTGGATGAAAAGCCATATCAAAAATTGATAGAGATAAATCTTGCCCATTTATCACCTTGATTACTTGAAGATATTCATTCGATTGCTCATTGAGAGAAACTTTATATAAACCGTAATCAACGCCTTTTTTATAAAAATAATAACTGTTTTCGCTAAGTGCGATATCACCAACAAAGAAGTTTACTCCGGGATTATTCTCTAAAGTAATTGGCGTAGCTTGGTAATCATCTCCAATGCGGGCTAAGGTACCCCACTCATATCCCCACCCATAGATGTAGTTGTCATGAAAATTAAAACCAATAGCATTGATTTTATTATCTGTGCCTAAATTATCTGACAATAATAAATAATCACCCGTAACAAGATTGACGCCATATAGTTGTGCAACGGCTTGTTGCATTAAAAATGCATTTGAAGGACAACTTTCAAAAGGAGCTGCAATTGATGAGCTATGAAAAATTATCATACAAGCATAAAACCAACACTGAACATTTTTGGAATACAACATAAAATAACTTCCTGCTATGGCTATTAATTATTATTAAAAGCATTGCAAGGAGTGTTCCCAATTTTATTATGTTTTTTATCAGTGTGTTAGTTTTTTATTGTGAAATAACATTGCAAAATGCAAAGCAATATTGCTATCAGGAATTGAATAACTTAATTTGGACGACATAATAAACAAAGATTCAACTGCCAATATATTGTTCTGATATCACCTCTAAAAAGAAGACTGCCTTGCCAGAGGTATTTGTTAATTGTGATGACTACCAATCGAGTTTTTTACGGTAAATAGTTGAAGGGCTTACTTCTAACATGGCTGCGGCCTTAGGGATATTACCATGACAATGTAGAATCGCGGCCTCAATAGCATCCTTTTCAATTTTCCAAAGTGGCTGAATCTCGGTAATACTTTTTTCATGGTTATTAGCCGTATGATGATTAATATTATTACTTTCTGTAATTGGCAGAGTTAAGGTAGGCTGAATTGCACTATAATTCTTTACTGTTGTAGATAATGATTTTATGATCATTTCGGATGTTATTTGCTCACCACTATTTAAAATAACCATGCCATGAATAACATTTTCTAACTGACGAATATTGCCTGGCCAGTCATATTGGCAAATAATTTGTAATGCATCTTTAGAAAAACATGTGAAAGTTTTATTTTCTACTTTTGCATACTTTTTCAAAAAATACCGAGCAATTAAAATAATATCACTGCCCCGGTCTCTCAATGGTGGCAAAGCAAATGTAATGACATTCAAACGGTAGTATAAATCTTCTCTAAACTCTCCGTCCATTACTGCTTGACCGATCGAATTGGATGATGCCGAAATTATTTGGGCATGAAACTTAACCACACTATTGGTGCCTAAAGGACTAAACTCTCTTTCTTGTACAACTCTTAATAACTTAGCTTGCAGAGTTTTAGTTAATGTTGTTATTTCATCTAAAAATAAAGTACCCTTTTTAGCGGCAGAAAAAACACCTTCTTGTGAGGAAGTTGCACCAGTAAACGCTCCTTTTACATGACCAAACAGCTGGGATTCGATTAAGTGCTCTGTGAAGTTAGCACAATTAACCGCGATAAAAGGCTCATCTTTATAAAAACTCTCTTTATGACACGCATGAGAAACTAACTCTTTACCAGTACCTGTTTCACCGGTAATAAATATTGGTGCGTTGGTAGTAGAGGCACGTCTAATACCAACGAATAATTCTCGCATCGCCTCATCAGCAGTTATGATTCCATGAAAATTGATTGGTGTATTTATAAATTCTTCATCTTGAGTACTATTCCCAGTACTCAGCACAGGTTTAACATCGAGCGCACTATTGATAATGAAAACAAGTTCTTTATTATCCCATGGCTTACAAATGTACCTTTCTATGATCCCACTATTAAAAGCTGCTGAAACTTTTTGAAAGTCTTGATAAGCGGAAAGTATGATGCGCTGAGAGCTTGGCCATAATTCTTTAACTCTAGATAAAAACTCACAACCATCCATCTCTGGCATATGTTGATCAGACAGCACAATATCAGGACAATTTCCTTGACAAAAACTTAAAGCTTCAATAGCTGAACTAAAAGATACAACTTTAGCATCAACACGATGCAGAACTCTTAATAACGCAGCAAGAATATCTTGATCATCATCAACGATCAAAATAGTTGCTTGATTATCCTGATCATCCTGGTTATCAATTATTGACTCATTGATGTGGCTTTGACTGGTATGCTCCATAAATATCTCAACTAATTTTTATCCCTGCTTTAAGCTTAGGATAATTTTTGCAATTTGAGAGGTTATTTTGCATTTTGCATTTTGCATTTTGCAACAGAATGTTAAATTACTAGCTTATTTTTATAGGTAAATGTATTGAAAAACAAGTACCTTTATTAAGTTCTGATTTAACTCTAATTTTTCCAAGATGCTGCTCAATAATTTGCTGACTAATTGATAAACCTAAACCGGTTCCCTCTCCTATTGGTTTTGAAGTATAAAAAGGAGTAAATATTTGTAAAAATTGGTCGTCACTAATCCCGCAACCAGTATCTTCAATCTCAACAACTACATTTTTATTCGCCACAAAAGAACGAACAAATATATCTCCAGACTTTATATTACTTCTAGGGTTAACTGTAATGGATTGCCCTGCATTAATTAACAAATTCATAAATACTTGATTAAGCTTTCCTGGATATGCCATGATTTTTGGCAGCTCTTGTAGGTCCACATGAATCCTACAACTGTATTTTAATTCATTCTTAACCATCGTCAGAGTAGCTTCTAGTCCTTCATTTATATCAACAAGAATTTTTTCTGGCTGGTCAGTTCTTGCATATACTTTTAAACTTTGAACAATTTCTGCAACACGTTCAACACCACCTATACTACTTTCTATAAGCGGGGAAATATCATTAAATAAAAATTCCACTTCATATTTTTTTGCTATTTGCTCTTGAGTTTGTTTCTGACTTTCACTAACAAATAGTGCTTGAGTTTCTTGATAATATTTTTTTATATCTAAAATATAATCTTCAAATACTTCTAAGTTACTTTTAATAAAGCCAATAGGATTATTGATTTCATGTGCCACACCAGCTGCTAACACACCAATGCTTGCTAGTTTTTCTGACTGAACTAATTGAGACTCACTTTGTTTTAACTCATTATTAGCATCAGATAACTGTTCATAACTATATTTTAAATCTTGCTCTCTTTTGGCTACTTTCACAGTCATCTGATTGAATTTTTTAAAAAGATCGGCTAATTCCTTTATGCGTAAATCATCTTGCAGAGGAATGAATTTATTTTCTTCATCAAATTCATCTGTCGCTTTAGATAGCATTAATATGGGTTTGACAAAATAACGATAGCCATAGAAATAAGCCAGTAATGAAGTTAAGACTATAGCTAATATTATTAATAAACTTAACTGAATAATGATGGTAGATAGTTCAGTTTTAATCGTACTCTCATCAATGGTAAACCGAAGTACAACATTTAAATCAGGCCATTGAATATACTCTTGATGACCCGTTAACAAGCTTCCAAATTGGCTTAATGTTTTATTATTTTGAATAATTTCAATCATCAGTCCACTTGCTAATTCATTAATACCTGTTACTTCATTGATGTTTTCTATTGGAATGTTAGCGGTTAAAATACCCTCAACATTTTTATTGTAAAGTACTGGAACAGCAAGACACCAGTAGAACTGTTTATCTACCTCTACAATATTAATATGCCTAGAAATTTGTTTTTTCAACATATTGTCAAGCCAGTCAAAGTCTTTGTAATTTATCAGCGTACCTTTACTTGTTGAATGAATAATTTGCCCTTCAAAATCAAGTAAACTTTCATCATAGTGTTTACCTAATAATGTCAAATCTGACATGAAATCTTGTATTTTTCCTTTATTAGACTCTGGTTGCATCAATGTCTGAATGATTAATGGTTTGACCGATTGTTCAGTTAATAATGTGAGCCTATGCTCAAGAAAAACCTTATAGTTATTACTAATACTGGTGATTTCTCGTTTAATTAACTTTTCTTGTTCTTTTTGAGCTGAGCTAATGACATAGTTAACGACCAAAGCAAAGGTAATTAACGCTAATCCTAAGCAACTTAAAAAGACAAAACGAGCTAAAGCAAATGAGACGGATGTTCTATTCATAAATTATTTTTTACATTAATTAGTTCAACATCATTATTTTTGTTATATTTTCCCATTGCATAATCTTTATCTGTCAATGCTTCATGAGCATCGGGGATTTCAGGGGAATAATGAGAAAAAGGTTTTTTATATGTTTTCAATAAGCCAATAACATTGGTATTCAAACTTTCTAGTGCTTGATGTATAGCTAGTTTATCTTTATTTTTATCACCAGTTAAACCTGCTTGCTTTACCGCAGCTATAAAAATTTTCATTAAGTCATATCCATGAACAAACCCAGTTTGAGCTTTAATGTCATGACGGCTAGTGACCTCACTAAAGTGTTTAATAGCTAAAGACAGTACTGCATTAGCATTCTTTGATAAGTGCCCTGATTGAAAATTAAAACGGGTTTGTATGAATTTTAGATTTAGCGCATTACGCTCTTCGAGAGTAAAATTTTGAATAAATTCTCCGCCAGTTATGCCCCAGTGACTTCTTATCGGCAAATTATTATCACTAGATAACTCAAGCATAGCTTTAGCAAAAACTTTTCCTTCATTAGCATTAGCAACCAGAAAAATAACATCTGCTCCAGACTGTTGAATAGTTCTTAATATGACTTTCGCATGGTTAACCCCAAGTCCCCAGTTAAACCAAGATGCACCACTAGCTTTTATATCAGCACTATCTAAGGCAGCCGTCATCCGTTGTTTATTAGAGCGCCCCCAACCTGTATCTTCTAATAATAAATATGGCTTTTTAAAACCTTCACTCAATGCGTATTGTGTGATGAACATCCCAGCGCTATTATCATCAACAGATAATCGAAAGATCCAATTCTCTTTGCTATTACTACGAGTAATAGGGCCTGCAGCAGCCCAAGGGTCAAGAAGTAGAATTCTCTGCTCGTTGATGTAATTTTTATTAGCTAATAAGGGAGGAGAGTGAAGTCCTGAAAATACAGCTAGTGCACTTTGATCTTCAAGGTATTGCTGTAAGTTCTTTTTACTCCGGCGAGAGTTACCTTTATGATCTTTAATTTTAATTTCAAAGGTGAAACCATCAATTTCATGACTCACCTCCAAAAGTGCAGTTTCCACTCCTTGAAAGATAGACTTACTTGATAACGAGGCTCCGGCGAAGTCAGCATCAATATAGATGGAGTACTTTTGATTTGCCCACAGAGGATTTTGCATAAAAAGAAAACTAACAATTAAAAAGTTCATAATGTTAGTTAATATTCCCTTAGTCATAAAAGATCCCTACAGTTGCTACAATAATTATATTGTTTACTGAAGTTACTATAGTAAAATTTATCGACTATAAAAAGAGTACACAAGCCTATAATAAACTTAATTATATTTTATATTTAATTAAGAGCGCTTGAAGTAGCTAAAATGAGATTGAAGTTATGTAAATTACAGGATATAAAATTTATATAAATGGTGCCCCGACCCGGATTTGAACCAGGGACACGAGGATTTTCAATCCTCTGCTCTACCAACTGAGCTATCGGGGCATTTTGAATAATCAAACTGAAGTTGATGTTTCAAAGAGCGCGTATCATATCGATAAAGCTTAACACTGGCAACCGTTTTTATTTGTTTTTATTTTTTAAATAATCTAAATAATTACTTTTGAAAATTAGAGTTCAAAATCACCAAAATCAAGAGCTGTCGAGTTCTCTAATTTAGATTTTAAAGGGGGGTCTAACAATGAAGGCTGTACAAGCTCAGCCTCTTGGCTCTCGTTATGAACATCGATAGGTTTTGACTTGGTGATGCCATCTTTTCGTTTTTTACGCTGTTTGCAGCGCTTAATCACTTTTTGCTTATCGTCAGAGGTGAAACTATTCCAATTGAGTCTCTCATCACGATTTCTAAAACACCCCAAGCACAGACCTTTCTCGTCAGTTTCACAGACGCTTACACAGGGGCTTGGAACATCAAAAAACTCTAATTGCATAATCGTCCACAAATAAAAAACAAAATGCGCTGATAGGCTAAGTATACCTTATCAACGCATTATTATCATAATCGAGCTATTTATCTAATTATGCCAGCTTATCTGTAGCTATATGATAGTCAGGATCTTCAATAACATTAACTTCAACCAAGTCACCAGCCTTTTTAAGTAACATCTGACATTCCTGGTTTAAATGTTTTAAGTGCAATGTTTTATCTTTAGCTAAATAACGCTCTGCTAAAGTATCGATAGCCTCAATAGCAGAATGGTCAGCAACACGAGAGCGTTTAAATTCAACAACTACATCATCACTGTCATTGTCGATATCAAATTGCTCTAAGAAGTTAGCTACTGAGCCAAAGAATATTGGTCCGTTAACTTCATATACCGTTGAACCTTTTTCATCAGTGCTGCGGGTAACAACAATATGTTTGGCGTGTTCCCAAGCAAAAACTAATGCGGAAACAATGACACCAACAACAACGGCAATAGCTAAATCAGAGATAACAGTAACACCTGAGACCAGAATAATTACAAAGGCGTCCGCTTTAGGCACCTTACTTAATATCCTAAAACTTGACCACTCAAAAGTACCAATAACCACAATGAACATCACACCAACTAATGCGGCTAGTGGGATTTGTTCAATTAAACCAGAAGCAAAAAGAATAAAACCTAATAGCGCAAGTGCGGCAGTAATACCAGATGCACGACCACGGCCACCAGAGTTAACGTTGATCATTGATTGGCCAATCATCGCACAACCGCCCATACCACCAAAGAAACCAGTTACTGTGTTAGCTGCACCTTGAGCAATACATTCTTTGTTGCCACGACCACGTGTCCCTGTTAGTTCATCAATTAACGTTAGCGTTAATAGTGACTCAATCAAACCAATAGCAGCAAGTACTAAAGCAAACGGAAAGATAATTTTTAGGGTAGTAAAATCAAAAGGAACTTCAGGGATGCTAAATGTTGGTAAGCCACCAGCAATAGAAGCAATATCACCAACTAATCTGGTATCTAAGTTAATACCAAAAACCAACAACGACACGACAACTATCGCTACTAATGTTGAAGGCACCGCTTTAGTTATTTTAGGAAAGAAATGAATTATAGCCATCGTTAAAATAATTAAGCCAGCCATTGTATAAAGTGGAGTCCCAACCATCCATTCTAATTCACCTGCTGCATTTGGCTCTTTAAATTGCCCTAATTGAGCAAGGAATATAACAATTGCTAGGCCGTTAACAAAACCTAACATCACAGGGTGCGGCACTAAGCGGATAAATTTCCCTAATTTAAATACCCCCGCAAGTATTTGCAGTAACCCCGTGAGAACCACAGTAGCAAATAGGTATTGTACGCCATGAATGGCAACTAAACTCACCATTACAACGGCCATAGCACCAGTAGCACCTGAAATCATGCCTGGGCGGCCACCAAATATTGACGTTATTAATCCCACCATAAAGGCCGCATATAAACCAACTAAAGGATCAACCCCTGCCACAAATGCAAATGCTACGGCTTCGGGCACTAAAGCTAGTGCCACGGTAAATCCTGAAAGTACATCGTTTTTCAGGTTCGAAACTTTACTGGCGTGTAATTCAAACATTGTTTTCTCACGTTTATTAAAACATTTAAGGAGTTAAATTGATCAGGGTACTGGTTAAATAAGGATAGATTATTTCACTAGCAAATACGCAATTTTAATAAAATCATTGGAATTTAGAGCGCGGAAATTCTATAGAGATATGATAAGGAAGTCAATAAGTGTTTATTTTACAACAATAAAAACAAACACTTATCTTATTGATTTTTTATATTTAAATAGCATGCACATTTAAATACTTTAACGCTGACTTAACAATGGCTTAGCTTTCGGCATTTGCTGCTTCACGCTCTCTCAAAAAATCTTTAATTTCGTCGCGAGAGCCTAGAATATGCTGTTTTAATACCGCGGTAGCACCTTGAACGTCTCGAGCTTTACACTTATCAAGTAAATCATTATGTTCAGACTCAGCTTTAGAAATACCACCCGCCCATAATAAATGCATACGAATATAACGATCTGCATTTTTATTCAAGGTATCGACAAGGTCTTGAGTTTGTGGTCGTGTTGCTCCAGAGTACAAGCAATTATGATACTTAGAATTTAATTCACTCCAAGTATTCGCTGCATTTTCTTTACCTAAAGCTTTATTAAGTTTATTTAAGATAGCCGTTGCTTCATCAAGCTTAGCATCAGTAATATACGGAAGAGAAGCGGCGAGTAAATCTGTTTCCAACATGGCGCGAAGCTCAAAAAGCTCACCTACTTGATCAACACTCAGCTCTGTTGCTGTTGCGCCTTTATGAGGTTCAAAAGAAACCAAACCTTCAGCTTCTAATTGTAATAATGCTTCACGTACCGGAATACGACTTACATTAAGCTCTTCTGCCAATGCTGCTTGTCTTAATGGCTGTCCAGCTTTAATCTCTCCACTTAGAATTTTTTCTCTAAGTGTTTCTACCACTAGCTGTGTTCTTGTTTTATATACTATGGTCATTGTACTTTCCCTAAAAATATTGCATCCATTATAATCATTAAAGGTTAAAAACAAAGCATTAAAAACAAAAAAACACGTTATTAAATCAATAACGTGTTTTTTACAGCAGTTTTTACTGAATTATTCATTAATAGTTAAGCTAATGAATAAAAATTTAGCTTCTCAATGCAATAGGTAGTAATTCTGCTGGCATGTTTTGATAACATATTGGACGTTGGAAACGTTTAATTGCTTCACTTCCAACAGAAGTTGTTCTGATATTGGTTGATGCCGGGAATGGTCCACCATGATTCATTGATGCACACACTTCAACACCTGTTGGCATTTGGTTATATATTAACCGACCTACTTTATGTGCAACAGCTTGTGCAACTTCACGAGTAAGTTCTAAATCAGCACCTACACCGTGAATACTTGCTGTTAAATTACCTTTTAATAAAGTGATTAGCTGCATCATCTGCGCGATATCTTCACAACGCACAATAAGTGCACTAAAACCAAAAACTTCTTCTTGCAGTAATGGTGTATTAGCAAAGGTTGTAAGGTCAGTTACAAATAATGATGCTGAACATTCCTGCTCATTACCTTGTTGTCCTGTTGCTAACAACTCAACGCCTGTTAATGCTTTTCGTTCTGCGACTGCATTGTCATACCCTTTACACATAGCAGGAGTTAACATAACACCAGCAGCTTGTTGTTTTAAGCTATCCGCTGCACTGTTAATAAAACGCGTGTAGCTTTCATCCGTTTCTTTACCAACAACAATCCATACACCAGGGCTAGTACAAAATTGTCCTTGGCCCATCATTAATGAAGCTACTAAGCCTTGAGCTATTTCTTCAGCGTCATTTTCAACTTTTGAAGGCATGATGAACTGTGGATTAATACTACCTAATTCGCCATAAAAAGGAATTGGCTCAGGACGTTGATTAATTTGCTGCTGTAAAATCATACCCACTCGCTCAGAGCCAGTAAAACCGACTGCTTTAACTAGTGGATGAGTAACAATTTGGCTAGCAATCGCGTAGTTTTTACCTTGAATTAGAGAGAATACACCTTTATCTAAACCACAAATTTCAATTGCCTTTAAAATAGCACGAGCAACAAGCTCTGCTGTCGCAGGATGAGCAGCATGAGCTTTCATCACAACAGGGCAGCCCGCGGCTAACGCTGAAGCAGTATCACCACCTGCAGTTGAAAATGCTAATGGAAAGTTACTCGCAGCAAAAACACCAACAACCCCTAAAGGTAGGTACCCTAAACGAGTATCAGGTTTTGGCAATGGTTGACGTTCACTATCTGCTAAATCAATCACACCTTGGTATTCACCACTTTCGAGTAAGTTAGCAAACAAGCCTAATTGTCCAACAGTTCGGCCACGCTCACCTTGAATACGCATCGCTGGCAAGCCAGTTTCAGCGCAAGCAGCTTCAACTAGTTCATCACCTAGCTCATTAATTTGGTCGCCAATGGTACGTAAAAAGTGTGCTCTTTTTTCAGCACTTAATTGGCTAAATGAAGAAAAAGCTTCGTTTGCACGTTCAATTGCGGTATTAACTTCTAGTTTAGTCGCATCAGCAAATGAAGTTTCTATAGCTTGATGAGTTTGTGCATTGAAAGCAGTAAAACCACCGTCAGTTTCGCCAGACCATTCGCCTGCGATTAAATTTTTTCCTGTAATTGTCATAAATAACTCTCTTTTTCAGTTTATCTTGCCAAGTTATTATCTCGGCAATTTACTAGTTAGATTTCGGCTCTACATGTCCGAAATGACGATATTATAAATTTTGAAACTTTTTACTTAACAACAAAACCAAAAGCATATGGGTCATCATCATCAATGGTGATACAGTTTTTCCCAAAAACTTTCGCCCAACCTTGAATGCTCGGCATAATCGCAGGTATTTTCCCTGAGGGTCCATCAAGTTCAATCACATCTTCAATTTTACCAGTGAACTGACTACCAATATAACTTTCGTGAACAAAAGTATCGCCCTTCTTCAATTCACCTTTAGTGAACAATTGTGCCATTCGAGCACTGGTTCCTGTACCACAAGGAGAACGGTCAATGGCTTTCTCGCCATAAAAAACCGCATTTGCCGCATCTGAGCCATTAGTTTGGTATTTACCTGTCCACAAAACGTGTGAAATTCCGTTAACTGAAGCATCTTCTGGATGCACACAAACCAGTGCTTTTCTGGCGGCTTCGCGAACGATGGGACTCCACCTTAAAATTTGTCCTGCATCCCAAGTATCGATACCAGGGAAATTTTCTTGCGGTTCAACAATAACGTAATAATTACCGCCATAAGAAACATCAACTTTAAGAGCACCTAACCCTGGTACATCAAGCGTTACATCTTGGTGAGCCAAATAGGCAGGGACATTAAATATTTTAACTGCGCTAACTTTACCGTCTTTTTCTTGATATTCGATAGACACTTGTCCTGCAGGTACATCAATAATGAGCTTGCCAGGAACTTTAGGTGCGAGCAGACCGCTTTCTAATGCAGAAGTAACGGTACCAATAGTGCCATGACCACACATTGGCAAACAGCCAGAAGTTTCAATAAACAATATCGAAGCATCAGCATTATCGCTACAAGGCGGATATAAAAATGAACCTGACATCATATCGTGGCCACGAGGCTCAAACATTAACCCTTGACGGATCCAGTCATAGTTCTCCATGAAGTTTAAACGTTTCTCACTCATGGTATTCCCTTTTAAATCAGGGTGACCACTGGTCACTAACCTAACAGGATTTCCACAAGTGTGTGCATCAATGCAAAAAAATGTTCCTTTAATCATATTTCTCTCAAAAAATTAGTGATTAGTAATTTATTTCTCTATCTATTTTAGCTTATTAAACCAACAAAGCAGGCCACCCATTTGTCTGTGAAGACAATAAGTTACCTGCTTATCTATTGTACTTTTAGTATCACTACTACCAGCCAACAGTTAACACGATCAGCGAGCAGCTTAATCAAGGTTAAATTTTGATAAATCTTCGTTACATTGTGTTGTTACCGCAGGGTAAACACCTTTCCAATTTACAGTCATGTAGTTCTCTTCCATTAATTATAAATACTAGTAAAGTATTGCTAGAAACAACAAAGCATATTGTATACAATCTAATTCAAAGTTCAAGTCCTTCATCAAAATTTTTTACCAAGAGGTCAAGTTAATGCAATTTAATGTAAACAATTTAGAACACTATCAAACGATAACGACCATAGATGCGCATACAGAAGGTGAGCCTCTACGTATTATCTCTTCAGGTTATCCTGAAATACTTGGTGGAACTATATTAGAAAAACGTCAATATTTGACTAAGAATCTTGATCACCTACGTCAATTATTAATGTTTGAGCCTCGTGGTCATGCGGATATGTACGGTGCTCTTATTACCGAACCCTGCACAACAGATGCTGATTTTGGTATTTTATTTATGCATAACGAAGGTTATAGCAGCATGTGTGGTCATGGTATTATTGCTGCTGTATCGGTAGCAATAGAAACTAAAGCCATTGAAATGCCACAACTGGGTCAAGTGATTGCTATTGATGCACCAGCAGGTTTTATACGCGCTTATGCCCAATACAATGAAAATGAAAAATTAGTGGTTAGCTTTGATAACGTCCCCTCTTTTGTTGAAGCACTCGATCAAGTCGTTAATGTGGAAGGCTTAGGTAATGTAAACTACGACATAGCTTATGGCGGCGCTTATTATGCTTATGTTAACGCAGATGAGTTAGACTTAGATTGCAGTCCTGAAAATCAACAAGCACTTATTACTGCTGGACGAGCAATAAAACACGCAGTTATGGCAAGTTATCCGTTAAATCATCCTTTAGAAGAAGATTTAAGCTTTTTATACGGAACTATTTTTTATTCAAGCAAAACCGACGCTAGCAGCTCTCACTCTCGCCATGTTTGTGTTTTTGCAGATGGCGAAGTAGATAGATCGCCTACAGGTACTGGTGTTAGCGCTCGTATTGCCTTATTAGCAGTAAAAGAAGGCATCGAAGATAAACAAGACGTGGTTATTGAAAGCATTGTTGGTGGTAAAATGACAGTAAACATTCAATCACATTGTAATTATTTTGGTAAAGATGCAGTAATCCCGAGGGTTAGTGGCCGAGCTTTCATTACTGGCTCTCATCAATTTATGCTTGCCAACGATGATATTTTTCCACAAGGCTTTATTTTAAGATAAGAGTTAATGTTATGACTATAACAAACAAAAACATTGCAGTAATCGGCGCTGGAATTATTGGCGTAAACTGTGCTGCAGAATTACAAAAACTTGGCTTTGAAGTCACGTTATTAGATAAAGAGAATGTCGGCGAAGGATGCTCAAAAGGAAATGCTGGCCATTTTGCTACCGAACAGGTATTTCCTTTGGCCGAAGCAAGTTTATTATGGCAATTGCCGAAACTGCTACTCGATCCTTTGGGACCTGTAAGGCTTTCACCACAATATTTACCAAAAGCCATACCTTGGTTTATACAGTTTATCACTAACATGTTCGCCAGTAAGCGAGCAAAAAATGGCGCTGCATTAAAAACTCTTAATAAACATGCAATTGACTATTATAAACCACTACTAAAAGCAGCAGGCGCTGAACATCTATTAACAACTAAAGGCAGCTTATTAGTTTTTGAAGATAGTCCAATAACAACAGTAGAAAAACAATTCCAACATTATACAGATGCAGGTATTGCTGTGCAGATGCTTAACCGAGAGCAAACACTCGCTTTAGAGCCAAATTTAAGTGATAAAATTCAGCACGCATTATTTTTCACTGATGTTGCTCATACTGTTGATCCTCAGGAAATTTGTATCGCTATAGCTAACTATGCTAAATCTCTAGGTTGTAGTTATCGTCAATTTTCTGTAAATACAATAAAGTATAACCAAGATAATATTGAGTTGAGCAGTAACAGTGAAACTCTGAGTTTTGATCAAGTGGTAATTGCTACAGGTGCTTGGTCTAAAGCGTTATTAAAACAGCTCAATTACAAACTACCGCTAGAAGTTGAACGTGGTTATAGTCTTAATTTATCTAATGAAATTATTGATGACGAATTATCTCGTCCTGTCGCTTCTGCTGAACGTCGTTTTATTATGACGCCTATGGCGCATGGCCTTCGATTAGCCGGTACCGTTGAGTTTGCAGGCTTAAATAAAAAAGCTAATATGCAACGGGCTGACATGTTATATCAACACGCCGAGCAAATGCTGAATAAGCTGCCGAGCTTTAATGCTAAAGAAGCTGATGATGAGCAGCGCTGGTTAGGTTTTAGGCCATCAATGCCAGACTCATTACCTGTCTTAGGTAGAGCACCACAACATAATAGGGTTTGTTTTGCTCTGGGACATCAGCATTTAGGATTAACTTTAGGTGCAATAACAGGAAAGTTAATCGGTCAAATAATGACTGATGCAGCTACTGATATTGATATTAAACCATTTTCTATCAGTCGTTTTAACTAAGTCATTCAGTTAAGTCGATGATTCTTAAAAATAGCCACATCAATGTCTACAAACTGGTATGGCTATTTATCATAACTTTTTGGCTATGCCGCTAACTGAATCATGCCATCTTCAAAACGTACTGCGTAAGTTTTTACTGACATTGTTTCATCTTCAATACATTGACCTGTTGCTAAATCAAAGTGCTGTTTATACAAAGGTGATGCCACCACGGTTTTATTAGATAAACAACCGACGATCCCCCTTGAAATAATATTAGCTTGACTAAAAGGGCAATGGTTATTAATGGCATAAACTTTTTCAACTCCCAATTCAATGACTCGAAATATTGCCACTTGTTCGTTTTCGAACAAGGCACAACGGCCCATATTTGGTAGAACATCATCAGATTTACAAATGTCTACCCATGTTTCTTTTTGGTCTGTTTTACTCATAATAAAGCTCTCTCAAATTATTAATAACGCTGCTAGTAATTAATCAATAGCTACGACTTCTATACGTTCATTTTTTGATCTTGGTCTAATTTGTTGACGTTCTTGGGTAAACACAACATTTTCATCTTTTTTATCGCTGTTAATAAAATGGCTAAAACGCTTCATTCTCTCAGGATCATCTAAGGTTGATTTCCACTCACATTGATAACTGTCTACGACTAAGCTCATTTCTTTTTCAAGCTCTGTACATACCTCTAACTTATCTTCGATAATCACTGATTTTAAATAATCTAAACCACCCTCCATGTTATCCAGCCAAACAGATGTACGCTGCAAACGATCAGCAGTTCGTACATAAAACATAAATAACCTATCGATATATTTAATTAAGGTGACATCGTCCAAGTCTGACGCAAACAAGTCAGCATGCCTTGGCTTCATTCCACCATTACCACAGACATACATATTCCAGCCATTTTCGGTTGCAATAACTCCGACATCTTTACTTTGAGCTTCAGCACACTCTCGAGTACACCCTGAGACCGCCATTTTTAATTTATGAGGTGAACGTAAACCTTTGTAGCGATTTTCTAATAACAACGACATCCCCATGGAATCTTGTACGCCATAACGACACCATGTTTCACCTACACAAGACTTAACGGTACGCAATGACTTACCGTAAGCATGGCCAGTTTCAAAACCTGCATCAATAAGCTCTCGCCATATAAGCGGCAACTCTTCAGAGCGAGCACCAAATAAATCAACCCGTTGTCCACCAGTAATTTTAGTGTAAAGGTTATATTTCTTGGCAACTTCGCCTAAGACAATAAGTTTATCAGGAGTAATTTCACCACCGGCAATACGAGGAACTACCGAGTAGGTACCATCTTTTTGCATATTTCCCATGAAATAGTCATTAGTATCTTGTAAACCATGTAACGGTTTTTCAAGAATATAACTATTCCAACATGAAGCCAATAAAGAGGCAGCCGTAGGTTTACAAATATCACAACCTAAACCTGAACCATGCTTTTCAAGTAAAACTTCAAAGCTTTGAATTTTCTCTATGCGAATAATGTTATATAAATCTTGGCGGGTATAAGCAAAATGCTCACAAAGGTCGGTATTAACTTCAACACCATTCTTTTCTAATTCACTATTTAGTACTTGAGTGATTAATGCAGCACAACCCCCACAACCGGTAGCGGCTTTGGTTGCATCTTTAATATCTCCAATATTGGTAGCACCTGCTTCTACTGCACAAACCACATCAGCTTTAGTAACATTCATACATGAACAAAGTTGAGCCGTATCAGGCAGAGCATCAACGCCTAAACCGGTCGATTGACCATCTACTTGCGGTAAAATCAATCCTTCAGGTTCATTAGGCAACTCCATCTTATTAAGCATGAACTGCAATAAGCTGCCGTATTCACTCGCGTCACCAATAAGTACAGCACCTAGTAAGTATTTATCGTCAGAGCTGACGACAATTTTTTTATAAACTTCATCACGATCATTTACGTAAGTATAACTGCGGCTATTGGGCGTATTACCATGGGCATCGCCAATAGAGGCAACATCTACCCCCATTAACTTCAACTTAGTGCTCATGTCAGCACCAGCAAACTCGCTATCGCCACAACCAGTTAAATGATCACATGCCGCTTTCGCCATAGCATTACCAGGAGCAATTAAACCAAAGATTTTATTGTCCCAAAGAGCCACTTCACCAATAGCATAGATATCTTTATCGCTAGTTTGACATTGGTTGTTAATAACAATGCCGCCACGTTCTCCCATCGTTAACTCAGCGTTTTTTGCTAGTTCATCTCTAGGTCTAATTCCGGCTGAAAATACAATAATATCGATTTCGAGCTCTTGTCCATCAGCAAAGCTCATTTTGTGAACCGAGCTGTCACCATCACTAATATTTTTAGTGTTTTTTTCGGTATGTACCGATACACCTAAGTCTTCAATCTTTTTACGTAGCATTTTACCGCCACCATCATCAATTTGAACAGCCATTAATCTCGGTGCAAATTCAACGACGTGGGTTTCTAGATCTAAATCTTTTAATGCTTTTGCTGCTTCAAGGCCTAATAAGCCACCACCAATAACAGCACCCGTTTTGCCTTTTTTTGCCGCAGCAGTAATTGCTTCAAGGTCTTCAATAGTGCGGTAAACAAAGATATTTTCACGTTCATGTCCGGGGACTGGAGGAACAAAAGGAAAGGAGCCGGTCGCCAATATAATTTTATCGTAACTGACCACTTTTCCACTTTCTGATGTTACGGTTTTTGCCATTCGGTCTATGGCTACAACTTTATCCTTGGTAAAAAGCGTAATATCATTAGCTTGATAAAAACCGTCTTCAACCATGTTGATAGCGGTAGCATCGCGAGTTTCAAACCAGGCTGTAAGATGAACTCGATCATATGCAGGCCTAGGCTCCTCACCAAATACAGTTATGTTAAAATCACTAACTTTTCCGCTTTGTACTAACGATTCTAAAAAGTGATGACCAACAGGACCATTACCAATAACAACTAAATTACTTTTATTACTCATGCCTTTTCCTGAATTCACTATCTTAAAGATTAATGTAATCAAGATTGCAAAGCTTATACCAACAAAAAAAAACAAACTAACCACTTGTTTTTATTGATTTATTTGCAAGGCTGGATTTTAAACGGGATGTTAGACGCACAATTAAAGTGCATTGTAATTGATGATTATACTATGTGGTGGTGCAATAGATTTAAATATAAGGCTAGGATATTTTAATTTTTTTCAATTCTTTTCTATGTATTGGTACCCTTACCTTAAAACTACAACCTTTGTCGGTATCCAAAACTTTAATAGTACCGCCAAGTTTTGCATCAACTAAATTAAAGACAATATTCATACCTAAACCAGAGCCTCCTTGTCCTCTCTTTGTCGTAACAAAGGGATCAAAAATCTTATTTTTGATCTCACTGTTTAAACCCTTACCGCTATCACTATATAACAAAGTTAAATAGCCATTACTTTCAGTAAAGTCAATATTAATAACACCCTCAATTGAATCCTCAAAACCATGAATATGTGAATTCATTAAAAAATTAGTTAATATTTGATTCCAAGCACTAGGGTAAGTGACTAAGTTTAGCTTAGGATCTACCGATAAGTTAATCTGATATTTTTTATGTTTAAACATTGTTTTAACCGTATTCACAACATCATTAACATGTTGAGACAAATTAATATTTAACTCTGGGTCTGTGTGTTGTTCAACCGCTACAGATTTAAAACCACGAATTAATTCAACCGACTTATTTAAGCTTCTTTCAATTATCTGCTGATATTCAATAAGTAAGCTTAGGGTATTAGACAAATATGACTTAGTTAGTTCTTCTGATTCAACCACTTTGACTAAATCATCAATTTTTTCTTTTAATGCGGTAATTGATGTTACGCATATACCTAAAGGTGTATTCACCTCATGAGCAACACCAGCGACAAGTTGCCCTAAAGAAGCCATTTTTTCTGATTGTACTAGCTGATCTTTTGCCAGTGTAAGGTTATCAAGGCTATGTTGAAGTTGCTCATTAGTTGATGCTAATTTTGCGGTTCGATCAAAAACTTTAACTTCTAATTCACCATTGAGAGAAATTAAAGCATTTTCAGCTTCTTCTAATTGAACTATGTCAT